>Ga0315312_1001520_pt1 | contig 17794 bp, 24 predicted proteins | sample TDP7_MG_FD_203629 | JGI IMG/M metagenome (GOLD analysis project Ga0315312, IMG submission 203629) | Freshwater sediment microbial communities from Lake Towuti, South Sulawesi, Indonesia - TDP7 | ecosystem: Environmental > Aquatic > Freshwater > Lake > Sediment | place: Indonesia: South Sulawesi... | reverse complement strand
GGGCACTTCTGCGATAACTTCTTTAGGCTCTTCTACAGGGACTGTTGCTTCTTGTTTGACTTCTTCGACCGGTTTTGATTTCAGTTCTTCAGTCCTCTTCTTTATCCATCTTCTTATTTCTTCTTCCACATTATCTTTTTAGTTTAGTATTAAATTAAATTTTTTGTTAGAAAATTGAGTGGGCTCGGCGAGAATAGAAGTAAAGTTCACTTCTCTCGAAGGATGGAATTTGAAATTTTCTATTTAGTGAAATATTAGGTGTTTTGTTTCTTCTAAATGATCCCGATATAACTCTCTTGGATATAATTTTTCTGGGTATTCATAAGAAACAGTTTTATTAATTCTTCTCGCCATAGCTTCTGGAACAAAATAAATAACAGTTTGCTCTAACTCTTTAACCCTTTGTAAAACTTTGGACTTTTCTTCTTCGCTATATCCTGCTTGTTCAATTTCACCTCTAGCAACAATAAGCTCTAACGCACATCTTCCTAAAGATTTCATATCAGCTCCTTCAGAGCACATCCTAACCAATTCTCTAGTAACATAGAATAATCTTAGAGTCATTTTCTCACCTTTTAAAGAAGGATAAATAAGGATTTATATTTAACTTATGGTATGATGGGCTCGCCGGGATTTGAACCCGGGACCATTCCCCCATTTCGTACGGGTGACCTCCAATGGCATCAACGCTTTTAAGCCATCGTTAAAAGCTTCAGCTTAACATCCGCTGCTTTTGGCTTCTTTCATCTACCATGCTGAGCTCCTCGGTGCATTGCACTTACGAGCCCCTTTTATACGAGCCCCTAACTAATAATTTCTTTTATTCTTTTAATTAATTTTAGGACAAGCTATTTTATCCTTCTCCTTCTTATGTCGTGCGTCTGCCAAGCATATTTTCTCATCTTTGCTGATTTGCCGTAGCCGCAAGCAGAACAAACCTTTGTCTTTATGTTGTAACTATGCCTACCGCAACGCCTGCAGCGTACATGAACTATCTTCCTTCCCTTGCCTCTTGCTGCAGTTCCTTTGACCATAAAATCACTTTAGAATTAATTTTGTTTGTTGAAAATTTAAATTAATTTTTAAACTTGAACAGGACTAGCGTAAACTATCGTGTCGCCACGAACAAGAATTGTTCCTAACCTTGTTTTGTTTTCACCCTTGTTGACTTCTGCTTCGTCCAGCCAAAGGTTCAGGTGCAGATCCAAAGCTTTCAACACGCCAGTAATTTCGTCACCGTTTTTCAATTTTACTAAAATTTTCTGTCCTTTTGCCTTGTCCAAAGCATCTATCGGTCTATCGCTCATTTCTTCACTTTTCATTTTTAAACTATATGATATAACAATATATAAACCTTTATCCTTTTAAATTTAATAGAGCGATTTGCATGACAAGATGGCACGGCGAAAGTGGCAAGAAGTTGACGGGCGGAAAAATTATTTCTCGCAGGGGAAAGAGGAAGTTTGAAATGGGCAGTTTACCGCTACACACGAAAGTGGGAGAGAGAAAAATAAAAATAGTTAGAACAAAAGGCGGTGGCAGAAAAACAAAGGCTGCTTCCGTTGAGTTCGCCAATGTAGTTGCCGGCAAGGAAATGAAGAAAGTAAAAATTTTGGATATAGTCGAGACGCCCGCAGACCCGCATTTGGGAAGACGAGGAGTAATAACAAAAGGTTCTATTCTTAAAACTGAATTGGGTTTGGTGAAAGTCACTAGCAGGCCCAGTCAGCACGGCATAGTTAATGCTATTTTAATCGAAGAAAAAAAGTAAATTAATTCTAAACCACGAAATTTTGTCTAAAAGTAAATTCATTCTTTTGCAATTTATCGGTCGTTCTAATCCATAGGTATGTAATCTATCAAATCACAAAATCCAACTACTCCCAACACCATGTAGCTGATGCCCATCCCGTTCAACAGCGAAAAAACAACGTAAAACATACTTATCTTGGGCATCCATTTAAGCAATTTTAGTGCTTCGAATAACATTTTTCATATTCACCTCTTGGAGATAAACACGAGTGTATAAAATTTTTGCAAGAAATAGGCGGTGGTTCTTCAGAATCGGCTACTTCCGCATCCATTTTTTAATTACCTTGATTAATTATTAGATCGTCTTAGTATTAATAACTTATACCACTTTAAATGAAAAATGAAATTAAGAAAAAATAAAAAAAGAAAAAGTCTATCTCAGTTTTCTCTCGTACTTCTTAACCATTGCAGCTATTGTATCTTTCAATCCCCAACCTATCGCTATCGCCAACCCGAGGCCAACGGACCCGACGAGCACTAGCAATACTGCGTTAACTATGAACGGGTCTACTCCCATCAAAGGCAGGGCCATCGCAATCGCTATGTAAACTATTAAGAAGAATAATAGCTTGGCGACGAGGTCCGAATAGGCCACCTTGCTGGTCTCCACCTGTTGTCTTACATACTCTGCTATCGCGTAACCGGCTAGCACTACCAATATCGCTTTAATTAGCTTTGGTATGAATCCAAGTATGCTGGACAAGAACGCGACTAGCACTGTTACTCCTATAGCTTCCACAGCCGCTTGTATGAACACTAGATAGATTGCCCATCGGAAAACCACCGAAAGGATGTCCGTTAGGCTGAATACGGGCTTCTTTCCTCCGGCTACGTACTTGTCGACTTTTAACCTCGACATCACTTCTTTTGTTACCTTGCCGACTACTAGGCCCACCACCCAACCTATTATCAATAGGACTATCGCTGCTGCCAGGTTCGGGAGAAAGTTTATCACCGAAGCCAAAAACACGGCAAATACAGTCATTACGTCCATACATAGAAATTGGTTTTCTGCATTTAAAAGATTTCTATATAAAAAATACAACTAAATCTATGATCGATTGTCACTGCCATCTATCCTATCCTGGGCTTGACGAGATAAAGGAAAAAGTAATAGAAGAAGCAAGGAAAGAGATGAATGCCATAATCACTTGTGGTTATCCAAAAGATTGGGAAAAAAATTTGGAGCTGAAGAGAAAGCACGAAGGTTTTGTTTTTCTGACGCTTGGTTTGCATCCTATAGACATAGTTAAAATGACAGACGATGAAATTGAAAATTATTTTGAAACAATTCGATTGCATGCAGATGAGATAGTCGGAGTAGGCGAGATAGGCTTGGACAAGCACTGGTATCCTGATGAAAAAATAAATGAAAGATTTAGAAAAATTTTTGTCAAATTCTTGGACTTGGCGAAGGAATTGGACTTGCCTGTAATCCTCCATCTGAGAAAGGCCGAGGAGGAGGGTTTTGAAATAGTAACCGAAAACAAAATGAAACGAGTAAATTTCCACTGCTATGCAGGAAGCATGACTCTGGCTAAAAAAATTATTGCTTCGGGCTATCATATTTCTCTAGCTACAAATATCAACAACTCGAAAAATAGCAAGGACATTGCCAGAAAACTTCCTATAGAAAAATTGCTTACAGAAACAGATTCGCCATTCCTCTCGCAAGAAAAGGGAAAACCAAATATGCCACAAAATGTTAGAATTGTCCTTGAAGCCATAGCAAGGGAGAGAAAGATTAATTTTGAAGAAGTTGATAAAATAACAACAGAGAATGCAATAAAATTTTTTAAATTGTCAATTTAGCTTTATAAATTAATTTCTTTTTAATTCTTTTGACTAAATCTACTGCTTCCTTCTCTGAAAGTTTGACTTTGTCGTGAGGCCATGGAGGACCTCCCCAGTTTGGGTCATTTCTGTATCTTGGAATAATATGCCAGTGTAAATGATAAACAGCATTTCCAAGTAATGCATAATTCAATTTATCTGGTTCCAAAACATTTTTTACTACAGTAGCTACCTTCATCATTTCATTAAAAAATCCTTCTCTTTCCTCTTCAGAGAGTTCGGTTAAATCTTCTTCATGTCTTTTAAAGATAACTAATGTTTTTCCTCTAAAAAACTGATTAATGTCCAAAATAGCGACCGAATGTTTAAACCTAATTATTTCTGTTTTATCTCCATCTTTAACTATCTTGCAAAAAATGCAATCTTTGTTCATAACTATCATTTATTGATTTTAACTTAATTTATACCTCAAGAACCCACCAATTCCACCGAGTTCTTTGAACTGTGCACCTTCCCTCGTGTCGGTAGAAATAAACTCAACGTTTGTCCCCGAGTTCTTCGCTTTTTCTGCAAGAACATCGATCAGTTCTTTCGTTTCTTCTACTTCCAACGGCTTCTGGCAATTGTCGCATAGCTGCCTCCCTACTTTGTCTTTTGGCAAATCTTTTTCCGTCCCGAAACCGCACTGGCATTTCAGCTTAGCGTTAACCCAATCGAACTCTTCCGAAAGAAGCAAAGTTTCTACTGCCCCCTGCCCCAAAGCTTTACTCGTATCTTCAAAACCGTAGACTACATTGCCGCCTTTCTGTAGCTCGGAAAAGAATTTTTCAATTAAGTCCCTTTCCTTTACTACTGCTGCCTTTTCCATCAAATCCGTTGACCTTTTTGCAAGTTCTTCCAAGCCGTATTCGTCTGTGTAGCTGATGTCCTTTACTCCAAGCACTTTTTTCTTAAGCTGGTAATTCAAATATTCTTCCTTGGCAAACCTGTCCTTTATCGGCCCAGGGCCGCCGATTATTACCCCAATCAAATTTTCTTGTTTTAAAAATATTTCAGAAGCCTTTTCCCCCACTTCCTTTAGGAAATCGTGCACGGCATCTTCTCGCAGGCGGTCGTATCTTGCTTGACTATTATGAACAATTATGCCATTGGCAACGAAAGAATTGAATTTAGGGACATATAAATCATAGAAATCTTTGTCCACTTTAATCTCTTTCTTCTCTTTGACAGTAATAGCAATCAATCCAGAATCACTAATCTTTTCCAGCAGGTCTAATGTTTGTTTGGCCTTGAATTTTCTATTGAATTCGCTAATCATTCTCTTGAAAACCGGGTGGCTTACATTCCTTTTTCCCGCTAGAAACATGCTGTATTTTTTAAAGTCCTCTTTTTTGAAACCTTCCTTTTCAATCAATTTTCTTATCAAAATTCCAGATATCGGAGCTCTTATCGACTTTCCACTTCTATATTTTTTAATTATAAAATTCAGTTTTTCTATTTTTTTCAAGGCTGAAAATCCAATTTCTTTTTCAAATTCTTTAATGTAGAAAGGGTTTGTTATTCGCAATTCATAGCGGTCAAATTTATCTGGTCCTCTAAGGCTTACAACTACATTAAAACGGGTCAAAATAAGCTGCAATTTCCTAACTATGTTTTCATTTGTCATTCTTAAACCGATGCCAGTTTTACCAACATATCCTTCTGCATCAAAAAGCCCACGAGCAAAATATCTTATCTTTTCTTTTGGTAAAGTCAATATACTAGCATCTATATTTTTGGCTCTTCTAGGTTTAGAAAGCTCTGGAAAATTCAATCTTATAAATTCAACAAAAGATTTTTTGTATAACCTTAATTCGTACGAGTTCCTTCTTTTCAAAATTACTGTCTTTTTCTTTAATATCTTTTCGGCAATTTTTTTGTAAAATTTTAGAAGTCGTATATCTTTATCATATAATATTATTCTGTTGTTATCAATAGTTCCGTCGCCTAACATGTATCCAAGTAATTGCGAAAACTCATTGTCGATTTTTTCATTATCTTTATTTTTAACTTTCAGGTTGCATATCGATAAAAGCATATCTCCTGTTTTAACTTCACCCACACTTTTTTCAACAATACCGTCTTTACTGACTACAAAAACCATATGTTCCGGTGTAATCACCAATGAGTTTGATGGTTCTTTGAAGATTAGTTCATAGGACTTTTCAGATTTTCTCTTGAATATTTCAAACGAATCGTTAAAAACTTGCTTGAAATTGGTAAATGAATATGAAAGTATTTTTTTGCTTGGAGAAAGATTTTTAATAGGTATAATATTTCCATCTTCAAGCTGCATTAATGTATCCTCGCTAACACACATGCCACCTTTCACAGTCTTGGAGGGGACGGCGGATTCCAAATGCTTCAAACTTTCTATCGCCTTTCCTTTGAGCAGCCCGATAGTAGCTTCCTTCGCGTCCAAAACTATTAGCCCGTACAGTTCTCGTTCTTTCACCATCTCCTTCAGCGGATCTAGAACAAATACTTGGTCGCACCTGTAAATCTTTGCCGTCAACTTTTCAGGCGGCTCTATGCTCCACAATTTTATGTCAGCTGCACCAGGCTTGTCTGACACGTTTCCGGCGAAGACGATCAAACCGTTTGGAGGAGTTTGCTTGAAAATTTTCAAGTGCTGAACTATTTTTTCCAACGCAGACATGACATTCTTTCTTACAGTCTTGTCCTTCACGTTCGAAGCTAGGGTGTGCTCTTGTTTGAGCATGCCCATGGTATCTTGTATGTTAAAGCCAACAGGAATGTAGACCGACACAAGCTCAGTGTGCCTTCCCCTTATTCTGTCTAACTCTTTTATGAATTTCTTCAATTTGTACGATTGTTCTTCGTTAAATGTAAATCCCCCTAATCAAAACTCCTTATTTCCTGCAAAAGCTTCCCTTGGCATATTAATCGTTTGGTTTAATAATTAAAAAACTTATATTTATAATTTATGCACAGAATAGTTAAAATTTTGCTTTCTTCCAGCATAATTCACAATTTTTCCTTAGCGTTGTTAGGGCCCATATATGCCATCTTCGTCCAAAAGATTGGAGGAGGCATCCTATCCGCAAGTTCTGCTTGGGCAATCTACACCATCACAATCGGAATTTTGACGATCATTTTCGGAAAATTTGAATTAAAACTGAGCTGGACCAGGATGTTGATATGGGGGAGAATATTGACTGCCGTAGGAATTGCTAGTTATTTTTTCGTTTCAAATATTTTTCAATTGTTTGTCGCCGAATTTATCTTGGGAATAGCAGCATCTATAAAAGATCCCGCTTATGATTCTCTCTTTTCCAAATTCATAACAAAGAAAAAAGTAAGTTTAGAGTGGGGTTATCAATGGGGTTTCACAAGCATATTTGGTGGAATTGCAGCTTTGGTTGGCGGAACGATTGCAACTATCTTTGGTTTCAAAATATTATTTATTATCATGGCTGCTTCTTCTACAGCAAGTGTTGGCTTGTCTGTATTGCTTTTGAGAAAGAAGACATGGAAACAGCTATTTGATGTTGTGCATCATCATTAAATCCATTTTAAGTTCATAATTTTTAATAAGATTCTTGAGGTCTATGCCATGTTTTTTGGCAAAAAGCTTCCAGCCACCGTAATGAAAATTTGTAAAAGAAGGTTCTACTTCGAATGGTTTAACATGGGTCGCTTTTATAAATTTTTCAAGAATAAAATTTTCCCTCTCAGGTCTTGACAAACCATCGATTAATTCTCCATAAGCCCTTTCTAATCTAGTATATGCTCTACGTGAAACACGATAGTAACATAAAAGGACTGAACCTAAACTAATTCCAGATGCTAGAAGAAGGGGCGCAAGAGTCATAAATTATAATTGTTGGTAAAAGACTTATACTTTTAGTTTCGAGCGCTAGTATGTTTTAAAACTCAAGAGATATTATGCATAGCTCTCAAATCTTTCTCGAAGGATTTCAGTTCTATTGGAATGTTTATTTCTAATTTATCTTTTAATGATAGCCCCTTTTCTTTTTTCATATTCCAAACTTTCGAGTTGAATTCTACAATTTTTTCTGTAAGTTTTGTCAATTCAGACCTCCACTCGGCTTTTGGAAATTGTTGCAGATGAATGCTTTTTTTGCCATACAATTGTAGCCATATGTGCTCAGCAATAAATGGTGTGATCGGCGCGAGCAACAAAAGGATATTTTTCAAACAAGTATGCAGAGTGAAACAAGCAGCTTTATCTCCTGCGTATGCTCTAGCTTTAACCATTTCTATATACTGTGAAGCGAAAAGGTTCCATGCGAATTCCCTTATTTTAGTTGCAGGGACGAAGAAGTTGAAATCTTCGTATCCTTTCAAGCATTCTTCTATCAGTTTACTCAACTCTGCTAATATCCATCTATCAGTTTCTGTTGGCCTTGCATTCTTTACTTGAGGAAGTATCGAGACAAATCTAGCAATATTCCAAAGTTTTGTTAAGAATTTCGATGCGCCCACAACTCTTTGCTCAGAACACCTAAAATCAGATCCTAAAGAAACTTCTGCAGCATTCCAATATCTAAAAGCATCTGCGCCGTGTCTCTCGAGCAACGGCATGGGATCTATAACATTTCCTTTGCTCTTGCTCATCCTTTCTCCTTTTTCGTCCACGCCGTAGCCCATTATCCAAGCATGCTTCCAGGCAGTTTTGTTCGTCAATTGGTAGCATCTGAGTAAAGTGTAGTATAGCCAAGTCCTTACTATATCCTTTCCCTGTGGCCTTAAGCTGTTCGAGAATGTTTTTTTGAAAAATTTTTCATCCTTCAAATATTTTGAAATGAACAAAGGGCTAACGCTAGAATCAAACCACGTGTCGAATGTTCTTACATCCCCTTCGAATTCTTTACCCTTGCAACTTGGGCAGGAAGAAAATGGTGGTTTTCCTTTCCAAGGTTTATAGTATTTTCCTGGCTCAGGCACGATGGCTTTGCCACAACTTTTACAGTACCAAATTGGGACTTCAGTTCCGTAGTACCTTCTTCTAGTGATAGGCCAGTCTATCGTTATGGAGTTTATCCAATTCAGCAGTATCTGCCTGTGCATTTTCGGATGGAATATCAATTTCTTTGATATCTTCTTTATGTCTTTTATAAAACTAAGTTGATTTAAGTAAAATTCCTTCATCGGTATTATCTCTACAGGAGTTTTGCTTCTATCGCAAATGGGGGTCCTGTGAATTATATCTTCAATTTTAACCATCGAGTTTTCTCTTTGCAAGTCTCCGATTATCCTCTCCCTCGCTTCCTTTATAGTTAAGCCAGCATACTTCCCCGCGTTCTTCGTCATCCTCCCATCTTTATCGATTGCGATGACCTCTTCTAGCTTCAATTCCCTAAACAACCTTACATCGGAATAGTCCCCATAACTGCAAACCATCGCTGCCCCCGTTCCAAACTTTGGGTCGGCTTCCCTGTGCGGAATTATTGGAACTTCTCTGTTATAAATTGGAACTATTGCATGCTTGCCATGGATTAAATTAAACCTTTCGTCTTTTGGATGAACGATAACAGCTCGACAAGAACAAAGGAATTCCGGCCTAGTGGTTGCTATGGTAAAATCCTTTCCAGTTTCCTTTATCTTGAATATTATATAAACGAGCTTTGTCGGCTCCTCTCTATATTCTACATCTGCATCGGCTATGGTGGTCCTGCAATCTACGCAGTAGTTGTTCGGCCTAGTGTCTTCATATATCAAACCCATCTTCCATAATTTGATGAAAGTATTTTGTGTAAACTTTCTATATTCTTCCGAGTCTGTCCTGTAATAGTTATCAAAATCTCCAGACAAGCCCATCGTTTTCATTATATCTATCATTTCAGCTTCAAGGTCGTCCAAAGCATTCGTACAGAGTTCGACAAATTTTTCCCTAGATACTTCGTGCATTTTTATTCCATGTTTTCTTTCTGTGTAGAGCTCAACTGGAATTCCGTTTCTATCTATGCCTATGGGAAAGAATACTTCAAAGCCCATCATGCGAGCTGTTCTTGCTATCATGTCTATTTGTGAATAGTGTGCAGCTGCGCCGATATGCCACGGCTTCCCATTCCCGCCAGTTTAGTCTGGTCTCGGGTAAGGAGGTGGCGTATCAATGCTGAATATTTTCTTTTTCGAATTCAGATTAAATTTGAATATTTTCTTGCCCCATTTTTTAAACAAGTTCTTTTCTTTTTTTATCTCCCATCTTTTCTCCTTTATCTTCGGCGTAAATTTGGCTATGCTATCACCTCATTTGCTGAAATAAAATTTAGAAGTAGAAGTAAATAAAAGTCAGAATTGTACCCGACGTTCACCGTGCATGTTGGCACCTTAAAAAGAATTTGTATCTAACATTTAAAAAGTTTTATCAAACTAAGAATTAATCTAAACTCAATAAAAAGTTTTCCATCCCGTATAATTTTTCTGTAGGTTCTGCAAATCTATCTACTACTGGTTTTTCTCTACCTGTTTTTCTTAATTCAGTTTTTACAAGGCCATAACGTTCAAGATATCCTAACAAATGGTAAGCAATTATTTTTTGTCAACAGTTAATTTTTCTGCTAATTCATATATGAACGATCCTTTCGTGCCAAGTAAGATTCTTGTAATTTTGTATCTTAAAGGATGAGTGGCTATGTGTTTAGAAATCAATTCTTCTTCTGTAAGTTCTTTCATAAATATATAACAAATAGTTAAAAATTTAAACCTTATACAAACTTTGCTATCCCAGGCTTCAACTTTTCAGTATCGATAATGACTATTTCTTTATTCAAAGGCAAGGCAACATTAAACACAGGCACAGTATCTATCCATACTTGCTTTGTCCCGTTGTGGCCATGTCCATGTACGACTAAATTCGGCTTTCTCTCCATCAAAACTCTCTCATATTTGTTCGATCCCATGCTCGAATAGAACCTAGGATTTTCTCCTTCCAAGCTCTTGTACGTCGGCGCGTAATGCATCAAGAGAATTTTAAAATTCGTAGTCATCCTTATCAAGTGCCTCTCCACAAAAGTTACCCTTTCTTCGTATATTCTTTCTATGTTCGGAATATTTTTTTTCTGCCATGGTGTCGGCGTGTCCAAGCTGCCCGTGGTGCCGACTATGCCGACGTAAGTGTAGCCAATTTTCATTATCAAACTGTCGTCGTCCAAGAACTTTATGTCCGGATATTTTTTCTTTATATCTCCCCTCATTTCTTGAAACTCGTTATTGCCAAAACAAGCAACCATCTGACAGGTTACCTTGCCAAAAAGAGCATTATGCGTTTTATCGAATTCTTCCAAAGACCCGCGATCTATCATATCCCCGACTATCAAGAACAAATCTGGCCTGACGTTTAGCCTGTCTATAGCCCTGACAAATTGCTCGTAGTACCTTGGCGAGTGCACATCTCCCGTTGCCGCTATCAACATACAACCCACTTAAAAAGAATAGTATTAAATACAACTTATCCTTTTTCTTTTTATAATTTACCATTGCTTCGTGATAACCTTTTTATAATTTTTTATTCAATTAACAAATATGAAAAAATTGACTCTGGTTTTTTTAGCGTTGTCTTCGATATTTTTCTTGAGTTTATCTCCTTTAGTTGAAGCAGCATCGGCATGCATTAATCACGCGCAATGTTCTGAGGCCTGCGACTATCTGGGATACGGGAATTGTCCTCCTTATGTATATGGATGCATGATAAGAAATTGTTGTTTAGGTCAGTGTAACTTGAATACAGGCGAGTGTTTCTGCCTTCATACAAATACTGTTGATATATACGGAAGAGTATGCCCTGAAGGTTCTACCTGTGGGAATGATTGTAGATGCCACCCTCAGCGAGTATGCACCCCAGGCGATATAAGAAATGAAAAATGTGCTTGTTCTTCTCAAGTCGGATATGACGAATGCAATAGCGAAGGCACCGCTTGGGTGTATAAAATAAAAACCTGCCCTGAAGGAAGCGTATGCGATAACGGCAAATGCGTTCCAAAAAAAGTCTGTACGCCAGGAGAGACAAGAAATAGAGATTGTGCTTGCTCGAGCCAAACTAGACACGAAGAATGCAACGCAGAAGGTAGTGGATGGGTACCAAGAATTGAAAATTGTCCATCCGGTTATATTTGCGAAAACGGTTATTGTGTACCTGAAAAAATTTGCACACCCGGAGAAGTAAGAAATAGAAGATGCACTTGCTCAACCCAATATGAATATGAAATTTGTGAAAGCGGAAGAAGGTGGAGGACTGTTAGCGGTACTTGTCCCAGCGGTCAAATATGCGAAAACGGTTACTGCGTTTCAAGGTGTTCGGAAGGCTGGTTAGATAATTATAGGTGTTCTGGCAACAGCTTACAGAGAGAATACCGGTACTCCGATTGCAGGAAGGAATGGAAGGAGGTTCAAAGCTGCTACTATGGTTGTGAAAATAACAGATGTAACTCGAAGCCAAGCTGCGAGTCTGGCTATGGGGACGAATACAGATGCTCCGGCAATTGGAGGCAAGGGTTGTACAAATATTCTGACTGCGGCACGGAATGGAAAAATTGGGAATATTGCGATTATGGGTGCGAAAGCGGGCATTGCTTGCCTAAACCATGCGAGCCTTGCAAAACTTGCGAATGCGGGGAATGCGACAGATGCCGTGAGCCTTGCTACAGGGAATGCAACATCCACGTTTCCGTGGACACGCCAGGCGATGCGTTTGTCGGGGATAGCGTTAATGCAAAAGTAAAAATAGAAAATTACGGCGGAAGTGGTCGATCTGTTCATTTTGACGCTTATATGTGCACGGATGACGGCTATTGTCGCGCGATGAATTGCGATGGGGTCGACCCGACAGTTTACGTTCCTGCCGACGGTACAAGAGAATTTACTTGCAGGCTAAGGGCTGAAGAAGCTTGTTCGCACAAGATAAAAGTCGTCTATTCCGCTTGTGGCGCCGACCCAACTGTTTATTCGGACGCTTTCGAAGTGAAAAAGGCTAAATGCGCCGAAGGTTACCTGAACGAATACATGTGCGTGAACGATTGGAAGATGAGAAAGTATCAGCTCAAGGACTGCACAAACGTTTGGAAGCAATACGAGCTCTGCACTTACGGGTGTGCTGTAGACAAATGCGTAGAGCCACCTGCTAGAAAAGCCGTCCCGTTGATTTCAATTGAAGATAAAATGGAAGTTAAAAGTTGCGAATCTTCTGAATTTACCTTTAAGATAAAGAACGTTGGCGACAAGGAAGGTAAGTTTAAACTCGTTGGCGGCGGCGAACTGGCTGAGTGGGTCTTCTTCCAACCGACTATCACTTTAAACCCCGATCAAGAAGAGACTATAACTGCTTATACTTCCATACCATGCGAAGCGACCGGAACGCATGACTTTACCGTAAAAGCTTTGAGCGATGGAGAAAGTTCGGCAACTTCTCACTTGACTGTGACCAAAGAACAGGAGGAATTTCCGACAGGATATTTTCCCAGCCTCGGTTATCTGCGGGAAGGTTTTGCTTATCTGCTCGTCATAGCGTTTTTTGTTCTGTTTATATTTTGGCTGTTTAAATGGAGAACTACAAGCAGAAAAAGTCCCGAGTGCTTTAGATGCAGTAAAGGATTTAAAGTTAAGTTTTGATACTAAAGGTAGTGATAGAGAATGTTTTTTGAAGAAGAAAAAGATTGGAAGGAATTGTTGTCAGAAGATGCGAAGCAAATACTGGCGGAACTGTTCGATTCGACGAAGAAGCACAGAGGAGCATTCATGCAGGCCGAAGATGTAAAAGCAGCCCAGCTATGGTGCGCGCTTGCTGAAGTGGTAAAGGAATTGAAACAAACAAAAGAAATGGCTGAAAAATTGTCAGAGCCATTCCGCGCGATAGTAGAAATGGGCGAAGCAGAGAAGAAGAAAGCGATAGAAAAGGTTGTGTGGGACATAATCAAACCAGAGCCAGGACAGGAAGAAGCGACTAAAAAGCTAGTGGAAAGCTTGATGAAATTTTAAGCAGCAACTTCCACTTCAACGCCTTTTACACCCTTTACTGTTTTTGCTGCCTGTTTTATCTGTTCGACTAGATATCCTATCATAGGGCAGAAAGGAGTCGTCGGGGTAAAACTTATCTTTACGTTGCCGTTCTTCTCTTCAACTTTTTTTATCATCCCCATTCTTACTACATCTATTCCCGTCTCGGGGTCAATTGCCTTCTCGAGCGCTTTCAATATTTTTTGTTTCATTTTCTCGCCTAGTGGACCAGCAGGGACTCGAACCCTGAACCTTCTTTACAAATATCCTCCTTGCGAAGGAGATGATCTACCATTGATCTACTGGCCCCTTTAAATAAGATATAACTTAATTAAAAATAATTATATATAAAACTTGGGCGAGCCATTTTGGGCGGGTAAACAAGTTCCCGATGCTCAGCCTGGTGGAGCACTCGAGGTTCATGTAACCGGTGATGCTGATAACCGAGCGGTCGAGGGTTCGAATCCCTCCTCGCCCACTTTTTTCAGCTATCATTTAAATAGAAAATATCAGATAGAGTTAAATCTTTTCATTAATAAGAAGTATTATGAGACCTCTTTCATATATTTCCCGTTGGGTTAAAAAACAAATATCTAAAGTACTTGATCCAATTAATCCATTTCGTACTACCGAGGCAGGGCTAGTACTTTTACTTAAAGAAAGCAGAGAAGAGTACAGACAAATGAGTACAGAAGAATTTGTTAATGTGTATCTAACGGTAAAGAAAGCAATTGAAAACCCCAAAAGCATATGTATTTAATTAATCTCAACCCAACCTTAAATTATGGAAGCCAAGTTCATCGTCTTCGAAGGAATCACCGGCTCTGGCAAGAAGACGCACATAAAGATGCTGACAGATAGACTAAGGGAACAGGGAATAGGAGTAGTGAATATCGCCTTTCCCAACTACGAAACTGATATTGCAAGGCTTACGAGAAGACCAGAGCTCGACCCTTTCACTATTTCTTTGCTTCATGCAGCTGACCGTAGCCTACAGCAAGAGAGAATAAAGGCTTTGCTCGATAGAGGGAGCGTTGTGATAAGCGATAGATACTGCTACAGCAACTTTGCATACCAGTCAGCACATGGTGTAGATTTGGAATGGCTCAAGGAAATAGAAAAGAACGTAATCAAGCCGCATATAGTAATACTGATAGACCTTCCTGTTGAGATGACTATGAAAAGGGTCGAACAGTCAAGCATAGAAGACTTCACCAAAAGGGAAGTGCTGAGCAGACTAGAAAGGGAGAGAGAGTTTATGGAAAAAATCAGGGAAGCTTACCTGAAACTTGCAAGATACAACAAGGAAGCAAAGTGGTTTGTAATAGACGGCTCGCAGGATTTAAAGACGAATCAAGAACAGATATGGAATGCTGTAAGTAAAGAATTGGGAATTTAAAATAGAAAAATTGATTTTTATTTCATTACCATCGAGATAAGCGGCGGTCTTTGCTTGAAGTGTCTATCATCTTCTTTTATATCATTTTTCCATCTGTATACTGTAGCGATAAAGCCGGTATGCCTGCATGCATCCATTTCAAATTCAAGTCCCGTACATTCGCCACATTTTCTTCCTTTATCAGATTCCGGACAAAAACTAGGCAATTTATAAGACATGATGTCATTGTATAATTCGCAGCTTCCGCCTTTTCCTCCACCGCAAATCATGCAAATTATTCTAGCTACAGGGTTTCCGCAAGGGACATCGTATGTTTTTATTCTTTCTATTTGCTCTGCCATAATAAAGAATTGGTTAGAAATCTTTAAAAATACAAATACTATATTAGTTAATCGCGCTCCCGTAGTCTAGCCCGGTCAAGGATTCGAGCCTTTCGAGCTTGAGACACGGGTTCAAATCCCGTCGGGAGCACCTGAAATTTGGTTCAAATTCCATCTCATGCATGAAAATTATTTCTTTGCAAATCTTTCTACCCTTTCGATTATTTCTTCTCTGAGTTTTGGATTTAGGGATATTTGCAAGCCATATGCAGTGGGTTTACTCAGCAACAAACCTTCTTTTATCAGCTCTTTAGTCATGTCAACATATCTTCCACCTAAATGTTTAGGTATTCCCTTCTTCACAGACTCTAAAGCAGTATGTCTCCCTCCCCAGTACTTCTTCCAATGCAATTTGAAAAGAATATGGGATTTTATTTCTTCATCAGTTAATTCAGACATATATTTTACTTAACATCGCTAGAATATAAAGGTATGTTTAAACATACTTTCAAAGTATATATTTAAATACTACTGCTATTATTACTAATAATATGAAAGCAAAAAACGTATCCGTATTAGTAGAATGTTTCGGAGAACACCCGATAGTGAAAATAACAGACTTCCTGATAGAGAACAAATTATTTGACTATTCAAAGAAACAGATAATGGAAGAAGCAGGAATATCCAAAGCTACATTGTTCAAATACTTTGCAAAACTAGAAGAAGCAGGAATAGTAAAGGTATCTAGAAAATTCGGAAAATCAAAATTATACAAAATAAACACAGAAAGCCCAATAGTAAAGAGAATAATAGATTTGGGATTAGTATTGGCAAATGAAGCTTCAAGAAAAATTACTGAAAAAGAATTAAAAATTCCCGTAAGACATTCGAGAGGATTAAAATGAGAAAAGAGTTTGACAAGATAGTCAATAAAAATATTGACAAATGGTCTTGAACAAATGGTTAGCCACAGAAAGATTGGGAAAGCAGACGATTAAAGAGAGATCGGGTTAGCGCTATCAAGAAGATAAAAAACGAATATTTTCTTCTTTAGAGAGAACTGAACTAAACTATCATACTAGTCGGGAGCATTTCTTTTAAAACGTAATCGATCGCGAAAGAGATTTAAAGATTAATTGTTTATTTAATATCAATGTCCGAGAGAAAAGAAGAATTGTTGTATGCCGCAATAAAGGGTTTTATGGGAATAAAAATAGTCCGCGTAGAAGAAGTGGGAGATAAAGAGGTATTATTTTATATGCCTCAGGATATGTACGAAAGGTACAAGAGAGCGCTCAAGAGCGAAAAGCCCTCGATAGAGGCGTATTGCAAGGAAAAATTTCCTCCAAGTTCTCGTTAAACCAAATTGAAACTTTGCATGTTTTCTGGCCAGGGGCATTTCCCTTCAAATAATTAATATGGAATTCGAATTAAATTATCAATATGGGGGTTCGAAAAATAAGTTTATCGATAGCAATTTTTCTCAACGCTTTGCTCCTGCTCTCTTTAATTTTTTACAACGTCAACTTGAACGAAGAACTGAGGAAAAAGCATTCTGCAATTCAAGATTTGGAAAGGGAGAAAGCGGAACTGGGAGCGGAGGTAGAAAAAGTCAAATCGTTCCTCAAAAATGTCTCCGAAACAAGGGAATCGGAATTAAGGAATCCAGCTTGGGAGGAGTTAAAAACATTCCTTGAGCTGGACGACACGAACGAGTTGATTTACGACAAAGGATCCTTCGATTGCTCCGGATTTGCGATAGAGCTCTTCAAACGCACGAGGGCCAACGGTCTCAAATCCGCAATCGTCGAGGTGAACTTTGAGGAAAACGAAACCGGCCATGTGCTGAACGCATTTCGAACAACCGATGAGGGGTTGATTTTCGTCGACGCGACAGGAAACGAAGGGGGAAACGGGAGGGATAAAATAGCTTACGTGGAAGAAGGAAAGACTTATGGGATTATAGCGCTAGAGGGTTTGAAGGAGAGGCGCGTAGACTGTAGCGTGGAGTGCGCGGAGTTTGCAAAAGAAATAACTTACGCTACTTATGCGGACTTTTTCGATTACAGCTATTTTTCAGCTTTCAAGAAATGCAAAGATTTTTATGAAGATTGTATCGATTTGTACAATAAGGCTGTGGACGAGTATAACAAGGGGAGCAGGAAGTATAGTTCCACGGAGCTCCGAAAATGGTTTGGAAATATTGAAATTTTGGAAAAGGAGTTGGTCAGCGAAAAATATTACCTCGTCTCGGAAATGGGCGCTGTTGAAAATATTCAAATTTATTGGTAATTAACAAAAAACTTATAAACCTTGTGATTTTCTGTAAAAAGTTAAATAGTTCATTATATATTCACATTATTGTGAATTACATACCGTCGAAAGGTATTTTTTTCCATGAAATTTTCTTCTACAACCCTTGCACCACTTCTTTCTAAATTTTCATTTTTGT
>Ga0315312_1001519_pt1 | contig 17797 bp, 11 predicted proteins | sample TDP7_MG_FD_203629 | JGI IMG/M metagenome (GOLD analysis project Ga0315312, IMG submission 203629) | Freshwater sediment microbial communities from Lake Towuti, South Sulawesi, Indonesia - TDP7 | ecosystem: Environmental > Aquatic > Freshwater > Lake > Sediment | place: Indonesia: South Sulawesi... | reverse complement strand
TGTGATGCTTCTGCCCTGCCCATGGTACGGCGCACATCCATACCAGCACTGGCATTATGCAGGCACGGTTCCGCTGAGAGAAGAAACTTTCGTGAACCTCCTTGTTGATGTTGTTCGCGGGGCCTCGGATGCGGGCTATGGGAAGTTCATATTTTTCAACTGCCACGGACAGGAATGGGCTGTTGCCAGCGCTGTCCAGAGGCTGGCTCATGAAGGTTTCTTCGTGGTGGCACCCACTATTTGGGAGATAGGGAAGGAAGAATTTGGCAGGATACTTGAAACGCCGATGATACATGCTGACGAGGCTGAAACGTCTCTGGGGTTGTACCTGATACCTGATCAAGTTGACATGACTAAGGCTCACGATGAGCCTCCAGAATCGCTTATCGATAGGAAGTGGCTAGCCGGACCGGGCACGTTGATCAGAAGCCACATCCGAACGTTCTACGCCACAGTTTCGCATCCGGAGTACAAGCATCTGAAGCACGGGGTAGTGGGATATCCAACTCGCGCCACAGCGGATAAGGGTAGAAGAATGGTGACGTTTGTTGTTAAGTGGCTTACCGAGCTAGTAGAGGAGATCAAGATAAAGTATCCTCCGGGAGTCAAGCCTCCAGTCAAGTGAGCACTTCCACGGTCAATTCACAACTGATAACGAGCATTCCTGTTTGAAGACCCATCAGACGCGGCCTCACACCGTCAACTCAGGCGTCACCGCTGCAGTGTCCGCACCAGCAACTTATCCGATGTGTAAGGTGCCGAGTATGTGTCTCTGTTCGATTGTCTGCGACGCTCACCTTTTTATTGGCATTGAGAGCTGATCTGATCTTGAGGGACGGCTATGCCGGGGAAAAAGAGCTGGTGCGAGAAACTGCTGGACAGTAAGGGTCTGCCAAAAGTAGAGAAGATCACCCGCAAGATGAGCAAGAGGTGGGGGACGGGCACGGTGGTCATCCCAGCACCGGTGGAAGTCGATGAGATGATGAAGAGTGTGCCTGAGGGAAGGCTCATTACGATTAATGAGATTCGTGCAGCTTTGGCGAAAAAGCACGGTGCGACCATTGGTTGTCCGATTACTACTGGCATCTTTGCTTGGATTGCAGCCAACGCGGCTGAAGAGCAAAGGCAGAAAGGTGAAGCGAACCTTACGCCTTATTGGCGAACGTTGAAGACTGGTGGAGTGATAAACGAGAAGTATCCGGGCGGTGTTGAAGGACAGAAGAAGCTGTTAGAGAGAGAAGGACATGAGGTAGTCCGGAAAGGCAGCAAATACGTTGTAGCCAACTATGAGAAATTCTTGGCAAAGGTATGAATAGCGCGGTTTACTACTATGACGGATGCTGGCATCTGTCTCCTTAGCCAGTTTCGGCGGATCAGTTTCACCATTCTTCTTCCAAGCTCAGCGGCACCGGACATTTTGTCCTAGTGGTTGTTGTGTGCGGAGGCACTTACTACAGGGACAGGCTTTCGGCTGATAGGCTTCTTCGATGTTATGAGGTGGCTCCCGAGAGGATTAGACAATACCTCGAGGCGGAAATACAATTCGTGATTTCTAGTCTTCGTGGGAGCGGTTTTGTTCTGGAACTTGGTTGTGGTTATGGTAGAGTTATGAGAGAGGTCTCACAGCATGTCTCATGGATTTTTGGGAATGATATTTCGAAGGAAAGTATGGATCTTGCAAAGTCCTACATGAAGGATTGTTGTAACTATAGCCTATTCATGATGGACGCATCCCAGATGGCATTTCGCTCATCCACTTTCGACGCTGTCTTCTGTATTCAAAATGGCATATCTGCATTCGGTGCCAACAAAGCTCGTCTTATCGCTGAGTCAGTAAGAGTGACAAAGAACAACGGGATTGTTCTCTTTTCCAGCTATTCCCCGAAAATATGGGATGCTCGTTTGGAATGGTTCAGGAAACAATCTCAGCTTGGTCTGATAGGAGAAATCGATGAAGAGAAAACCCATGATGGAACCATTTCATGCAAGGATGGTTTTGAAGCCACTACTGTCAGCGGTGACCAGTTTGCCGAATTGTTCAATGAGTTCGGGTTGAACGCTTCTATCATTGAAGCTGACGGATCCAGCATTTTCTCCAAAGTCATCAAAAGGTAGCGGCGGCTCTCCTCGCCATTTAGGACGGTACTTGCGATCTTCTTCCTTCTCCGCACTCCCCAGCGCTCTGTGCGTATCTCGGTGTTTCTTTTGCTCGTGGATCATAGCCGATCCTTGGGATCTTCAATCAGGCTCTGGTTGCTGCCCTGCGGATTCGGTTTGAGTTTTCTGTTGGAGTGAAGCCAATATGATTAGGAAGAGTGCAATGAATCCTAAGGTTGCTCTGAGAATCCACGCAGGGTTGAAGGAGTCATAGGTATCGATTAGAAAACCAGTGAGGGCAGTCCACATGGAACTGAGTCCGTGAGCGATAGTGAAGTATAGACCGAACAGGATGTCTCGTTGGCGTTGGGTGGAAATGGACGCAAGGTGCGCTTGAAGCAGGCTGCTAAACGAGAATGAGGTGGCGCCTATGATGAAGAGGTGCACTACGAGTAAGACATTGAATGAGGCGTAAGCTGTGAGGAAGAGGATCAGCAGGGGGCCTGCACCCATGATTGGGATTGCCATCCTCAAATTGCCGAACCTATGCGCCAAGTGACCGATGACTAGGGTTCCTACCACCCCTCCGATCACTGCGACGGAGTAGACCACGCTTGTCTCTAGGCTTTCTACATTCAGCCCGCGCCTCAAGAAGAGAGGAGCGTAAGTGATTATCACTCCCATGCCTGTGCCGCCGACTGCGAAGGCTTCGCCGGCTATTATGAGCATTGCACTTCTTACGTGAATTACTGATTTCATGTCTTTCCAGAGGTTGCCTCTTTCTGTGTCCCGTATTGATTTTGAGGCGGACTCTTCGCGCCTGAGGTAGTGGAGGAGCGATAGACCTGCTATGAAGGGGACGATTGCGAGGATGTATGCGGCTTGGCGCCAGCCTAGGACTATCGCAATAGATGCTAGGACTATGGGACTGATGATGTTGCCGACATATCCCAAGCCATAGTGGACGGACAGTGCTCTTGATGTCCTTTCTGAGGGAAACTTCTCAGTTATTATTGATGTCCCGATAGGATGCTGCGCAGCTTGGCCGCTGCCTCTTAGGACGCTTCCACCTATCAGTTGCACAAATCCCTTGGCCAGACCCATGGCAGAGATACCTATTGACATCATGATGTTCCCTAATCCAAGTAGGACTCCTCTAGAAGCGTGACGGCTCAGTAGGCTCCATAGCATCTGGAGGAAACCCGCTATCACACTAGTGAAGCCATCCATAATGCCTAGTTGGGTGTAGTTGAGACCAAGATCAGACATCATATCTGGATACAGAACTGAGAAGCCGACACAGAAATGCTGAGCAAGATGGGAGGACGTTACTGCGGTGAGAACGCCTTTCTCTGATCTTGCTCCTGGCCCTGACCCTTTCACTATCCTTGGCTCTCCGCGATGTGCGAATTCCTCCAGATCGACAGGACCTTCGATTTAAGCCCTTAGAGTGGGAAATCACCACAAAGTTTAGGAGCCGTCTCTGGAAAGTTGACCCGGAACAGGGACCTAGCTACCTCAATCCGAGTTCGCTCTACCAGTCAGACTTTCTGTTCATCCACTCCTTTGTCTCTGGGTGAATCTCTTTCCAGGCCTTCACATGTTCCTTAACCTTGTCAGCGAGTTGAACGGTCTGGTCGTATCCCTGTTTCTTAATGAACTCCTGAATTTCATTCTGTGATTTTCTGCGTGGCTTCCAGTCCTCCGCGTTGGCGATCCTGAACAGGAGGCGCGTGTAGTTTGCCGCGGCGAGGCGCAGATAATCCAATTCCACCTTGTCTACTGTATCGAATTTGCTGTGTCCGAAGCCACGGCCAATGCTGGTCCTTATCATTTCTGGGTCTCCGCCGCTGCCACATGGAACACCCTTCAGGAAGAAGGGCCAGTGATCGCTGTAGGGGGTCACTCTCTGGAAGGTGGGCAGTTCGGCTCTCATCTCTGAGGCTGCTTTGGTAAGGAAGGGTTCAAGCTCCGGAAAGTCGTGGAGGATCACTCCTTTCTTGCCTTTACTTCCGCCAGAATCCAAGTTCAACATGAACCTGACGTCATCCATTTCGTCTTTGTGCATAGCGACATAGTTGTAGCTTCCGTAGAGGCCTATCTCTTCTGCGCCGAAGCATATGCATCTGACACGCCTCTTTAATCCGTCCTTCACCATCTGGAGGCATCTTGCTATCTCCATCACGACAACAGCGCCAGAGGCAGGGTCCTCAGCGCCTTGGCTGATGTCGTGGCCGTCGTAGTGGCTCCCGACCACCACGTACTCCTTGCTGTCTGTCATGCCTGGAATGTCGGCGATGACGTTGTAAGTAGTCATATCCATGTTCCTGTCCGTAGTTTCAATCCTCAGCCTAACATCGCCTTCTCTCTCCAAGCTACGCACAAGGAACATTCCATCCTCGTAGGAGACACTTACCGAAGGTATGATTGGGCTGATCGCCCCTGTCTGCGGGCCATAGGCCGGATACTGGCTCATGAATACCCAGCCCTTCGCTCCTGCAAGAACGCTGCGCAGGAACTTCTCGCTCCTGTGAAGCGGCCTACTCATGCCGATCGGGTTAGCGCTTGACACCATCACGATGTTGCCATCTATCTCATTCCTTCTCTTCTCGTATGACTCGATGGCACCATCTCCCAGCCACACCAGTTTTCCCTCGACCTCGCCGGCAAGGCTGTGGGGAAGGCTGATACAGTCAATCTCTCTCCTCACGGGGCTGACGACAGTCAGCTTGGCAGGACCGCGCTTCCAACCTGGAATAGCGTAAGATTCGTAACGTGTGTTCTCAATCCCGTAGCTCTTCAGTTTCTCAACCATCCACTTCACAGAGCCCAGATCACCAGTTGTTCCGGGAAATCTACTGCCATAGACATCGCAGAGAACCTTCAAGTTGTCCAGCGGTTCTGACGAAGTGTAGATCTCAGATACAACTTTCCTGTCAATGTCAACGTATGGGTTTTCCAAAACAGACACCGGATCACACAACACACGCTTAGTGAATATAAGAGCTTGCGCACGTTTCGATCAAGAATACGATCATTGACAGTAACATTAGTTTCCTGATACGAGTACCAATCGCGAGGTATAGATCCGGTTCGCATAGTCTGTTGAGTATGAATCAAGTGAACGCGTGTCTCTATACCCGACTTTATAGGTGGGAGGCTATTTCCCTCTCCGCATTGTCTGCCTTGATGAATATGGGTACGTTCTCCATCCCTGTCGCTATGTAGCTTGAAAGGAGCCACTCTCCCGGTGCAAACTCCAATGTCTTCTCAAGAATGCCTTGGTCGATTGTGAACGTATTGCTGACCAGACTTCGATCATATGGTCTAGGCAGAGGACCCACGAAGTACGTATGCAGCTGCTGTAAGGCGTTCGTGTTCAAGTAGGCTATTCGCTGCGTTGCCAGACATGTCCCTAACCCGTACTTCCTTCCCTGCCTCATCAGCCTCTCAATATGCTCAGTGCATTCTCTCTCGATTCCACGCGCCTGATCGTAGGCGGGAACGAACTCCTGCGCCTCATCGAAGACGAACAGGATCAGCGGGTCAACCTCAAACTCCCTCTTTCTCTGACTGAGAACCATACTCGACAGGTTCAATGCAAGCTTCTTTATCATCTCCGGGTCAACTATTGACAAGCACAGGAGCCGTGTGTCGCCAGCTAGAAGGCTAACGACTTCGTCCACCGTTAGGCCCTCTCTTCTTCTCTTGGGCGTGGAATCTATTTTCGGAGCGTGGTCCATCAGGGTTAAACGCGTCGTCGCCCACGCAGCCAAGTTGCTTCTCTCCCAGACCCTGAACTTCTCAACGGCGGCCCGACACTTCCTATCGAGATAGGTCACGAACGACTGATCGATCAGATCGTTTTCCGCAACATTCTTCTCCTGCACATAGTCTTGAATGGCAATTCTGATCTCTCCTATCGCGTCTAGGTAATGTGGCTTATCGGCCAAGTCCCTGGCGGCTGAGAGCGACTGCAAGTCCCGTAGAACCGTTCCAAAAGTCAGAGGTGAAGCCATAGGTTCCACGTAGCAGTCAACCTTCCCTTGATCCATTACATGCTTGAAGACTGATTTCGATCTCTCATCTCTCTCGAATCCTCGCGGCTTCACGATGACTTTGAAAAGCTGGTCCTCGTCTTGAATCGGCGTTTCAAGAATGAGCTTTGAAGTGACGCCTTTGTCTGCGAACACATCTTGAAGCAGAAATGGGTACTCCATCGAGATATCGAATATAACGACCTTGGTGTTCTCTGTGTGGTAGATGAGGCGTCGCAGAATGTTTGCGAGCAAATTGCTCTTTCCGCAACCCGTGAACCCGAAGATTCCGAAGTGATAGCGGACCAACCTATCGAAGTCTACGTAGATCGGTATGCGCTCCTTCTCAGACTCGAACATCTTGATCGTTCCAAGGCGCGAATCCTCTCGGGCTGTGGTATCCTTGGTCACACCGATCAGCAGGCATCGCCTTGCCCAACACTCCTCCATGAGCATGTGAATTGTGAAGAGCGTAAGTAAAGGAAGGTCGTGTGTCGTCAACCAAACCTCTTCTCCACGCTTCTTGATCCGCATTGGATTGGCAGAGGACCCCTCGAAGAGGTGGCGTATAACTATCAGGACCAGTTTCTTCGCTCGATCCCAGCTACCAACATATCTGGGATTGTTTGAGTAGCGGCCTCCAGACTCCAACAGGAAGCCTTCCTGAACGGACCTAGCCAGATACCTCTCAACTCTCTTCACTCCATCGCCCTCTCGAATCTCCAGCCCTTCATATCTCGGTCAGGGTCCTGAGACCGGATCAGAATTCAAGCTGTTGAAGAAGGCGGGTGCCAACCCCACCAAGTTTCTTCGCCACATTTGGTGCACTTGATCTTGGCTGCAACCAGCCCTTTCGATCCACAGATGGAGCACTGAAACCTTTCACGGATGTCAAGCATCGGAGTTCCAGCCAAGGTTTTCGACATGTTGTCAAACTTGAGTTCTAGGCTGCGCTGGTCAGTAGTACCTACTTGATGAAATACGGGGCAGGTGGCGCATCGGCAGTATGCTGGACGTATGCACCACTTGCCGTCTCTCTGTAGCGGCTCGCCAATCTGATATCTAACAGTCGGTTTCTCATTCCACAGCCAAATCATACAATAGTTCCCATGCATGTATGCGCAGTGCTCCCGCTTCCACCTTCCGGACTCATCAAGGATCGCATTTAGGTCGGCTAACTCCCTGTCGACCTCAAGTGGTCTTTGCTGCTCTGCGATTCTACGTTTCAGCTCCGCTTCTTTGAGATCGTGCTCCAGCCTCTGGAGATAGGAGTCATAGCTGGTTCTTGCTCCACTGGGTTTCTTTTCGTCCAGACTCCTTATTTCGCTATACTTCTTCGCTATTCGTTCAGCCACCTCAACGGTTAGGTGCAACTTGGTGACGAGTTCACTTGAAGCGGCGCCTTCGTCGAGGTGCTTGAAAGCTGCGATCCACGTCTCCTTTGGTATCGTTTCTGTGTCCAAGGATTTGATGGCTGAAGCGTTCGTTGCTATGGCGGTGGGGAAGCTCTTCACGTGGAGCGTCCAGCTTGGCTGAGTCCAGCCTAGAGTTTCGAAAAGCAGAAGGCAGTCGTAGAAAACTAGGCGGATCGCCTCTACTGGTTCAAGGTAGGCAGTCATGGCTGAAGAGAGCATTGCAAGCGTCTCCAAGTCTACGAGTTCTTGTCCCTCTTGGTTCAGGGTGGAGGTGAATAAGTCATAGAGCTTCGGCTTGTAGCTTGTGCAGTCATGTTGTGGCTGGGGAAGGTTGAGGGCACCTTGGGCTTTCGCCGCCTTTATGATGTCTTCGCCTTTGATTGCTAGGTTTGGTAGTTTGATTCTGGTTAGGTCGCAGGTGATGCTTCGTCGGAGTTGGGCTCTACTGATTCCGAGTCGTTCTTCTAGTGTTCTACCTTGGCAAGGGTTAAGGGTTAGTAGAGGGACGGCTTCTATGGTTAGTTGTTCGTTCTCTAGAGCGACGTTCTTGCGTCCGTCCATCCATATTCCGAGGAGTCGCTTGCTTTCTGAGTCTGCTTCTTGGTACTCGTCGAAGATCACGAGTGGTGTTTCCAGCAGCTCGCGTTTGTAGGCAACCCTGCCTGTTGAGGTCTTTCGAAGCCATAAGGATCGACCTGACTCTGCCGCAAGATTCACTATTTGCGTCGAGAGGTTTAGGCCAAGCATATGGCATAGGAAGATTCCCGTTGAGGTCTTCCAGCTGAGGGTGGGTCCTGCGATAATGATCGTGGGATGTCGGTCGGCTCGCAGCCCGTACTTGCGGGCGATGACCGCGGCTATGGCAAGCTCGATAAGGGCCCGATGCTGTGGCGTCGGAACTCGGAGGAGGGGGGGATAGAAGACTGAGAGGCCTTTTGGGGCCTCTCCCTTCACCTCTTCCAGTCTCAGAAGACCTTGGGCGCTGGTCTTGTATCGATCTTTGCCGTCCGCTTCCAACAGGCCTGTCCTCAGTAGTTCATCTTTGCAACGGTATAGTGTGCTCCGAGGCGCAGCCACACCGACCAGAGGAGTGATAGACCTAGAGTCGTCTCGGCAGTGTTCGAGGATTTGGATCCAGAGGTTAGCTTTTCCGGCCATTGCTACACACACTCCACAGTTCTATGGTGGGAATTGGGAGCGTAGTCAAGCGTAGACACCCTGTTCCCAAGCGAGAAGATGTCACCGTAGATCGCCACTTCGGGTAGCCTGAGCCAAACATCAGTCTTGGCGAACAGGAGCTCCTGCAGGCTCATCTTTCCGGTCTCCAAGTTCTTGGTACTGGCTTGGATCCGAATCCTCTCGGCATTGATGAGGAAGTTGATGCTTATCAGTACAGACACAATCGATTCGTCGGAACGCGACATGCTAAACACCTCTTAACACTAGATTTTTCTGCCCAAGAGGAGTGCTCTCCCAAGGATATATTCTTATATCCTTGGGAATATACTTGGAGGCCCAAGAATAGGGTCGACGCTGCTATGAAGTCAGAAGATGGTCTTGCGACGCTATTGCTTAGGTACTTTTCTTCCTCCAATGGTGACAAGGTGAAGCTACTAAGAGCGGTCTTGGAGTTAGGACCTGTGACCCGACGGCAGCTCATGAAGAAGACGAAGATAGAGAGGAACAGAGTCTACAAGCTTGCTTCCGAGCTTGAAGGCTCAGATTGCATGAGAGCAGTAGCGACAGAACCCAGCATAAGAGGAGAGAAGAAGCTCTATGACCTGACTTTCAAGGGAGCCGCGACCCTAATGGCCAATGACCCTACTATGAGCCTATCAAAGCTGACTGAGAAAGTTAGAAACCTACTTGCTCTACCCATCGCTTTCATAACTCCGACAAAGGGTCTTATGGAGTTCTCAAAAGATACAATCAAAGCCATGCTTCTGGTATGGGCCAAATACTGGCTCAATCAGCCTTTCGCCCCAGAATTGATGAACAAAATCGTTGGACTAGAGCGCTACGTTATGTCTCAATTCTGGGCTGTCATGATGGAAATGGCTCTTAATTCAAGGGCAAAAGGCGTTTCCATAATGAGACAATTGGAGGATCTAGGCCTGACAGAAGACGATACAAAGGAACTGTTGCCGCTGATTCATCGTCAACTAGTCAGAGATAAGGAGAACTGCAAGATCATTGAGGACGAATTTCCAAGACGAAAACGAAACGGGGATTAGGGTTTCCTTTCTGTCGTCCCTCTTCCTTTTCCATTCGCATATAGATCTCTGCGAGCGCTGCCACCCACGGGCCAGCGTTGTCCAAGGTGCGTGAGCTATACTGTACCGACGACGGTTCAAATTCAATCGGCCGCACCTAAGCGCGCACTCACACTTTTGTTGTTCCGTAATGGGGGAAGAATCCCTCAAACCCCTCTTTCTCTTACTCTACGCTCGATTCCAAATGCCAATCTCGTTCGAATTCACACAATCTACAATGAACGTTAACTGGTCATGAAGGCCAAGATCCTAGCCATGATCATCGTTCCAGCTATTATTTGTCTAGGAACAGCGTGCTAAATGCACAAACGCTTCTATGCTGCCGAAACAGGTCTGCTGTACGAAAGCGTATCAGTGACTTCGCCTTGCATCATCCGCAGGTGGTCTCTAAGTAGACCAGCTTCTCCTGCGTCGATCCCATACGATTTGGCCACTAGAAAATCAAGATACTCTTGACTAGTGTCGCCTTTCTTTGAGTGCGTACTAAGTCTTGCAGCTAGTTCGGTAATCTCCTTGTGAATTGGATCTGATGGATTGTATCGTTGAACCGGAACGAAGGCGATATTCCAGGCTTTGAAGGCGCGCCAAGGGACGCCTCCTTTGGGTGTCGCGCAAAGATAGGAGATGCATCGCAATAGGCTGCTATTCAGAAGTCCAACAAGAAAATAGCCTTCGCGCACAGAGCCGACGGGAATGAGTCGAATGGACTGGTCAGGTAACAGAAGAGTCTTTCTGCCAGAAATGGTTGTTGATCGAGGCAGCAGTGCAGCTTCCAACTTGGTGGCTATCAGCCTGTACGCGACCTTATTGCCTGTTCTAGCAGCCTCCGGCACAAGAACGCCAAACCAATCCTTAACGTATTTCTTCTTGACTACCGCCCGACCGCTCAATTCTCTCTTGTGCGAGATGAGGTATTGCCATGTCAGATCGTGTTTTCGCAGCTGTGCTTCAATAAGCCTGTCGCCTCGCTCACCCAATGGCAGAAATGCGAAATGTGCCTTATAGCTCCAAGGCTCGAGGTCTCTTGCCACCGCGGTCGCAAAGACAAAGCGCGCATCGACGGTCATGTCTTCTCCGGCAAGATTCGTTCCCTTGGCGATATTTTCCTTGATCACAGGGGCTTCTTTGAAAGCGAAGTATTTCCAACCATCTGCTTTGAACCCCATATGCATGGGATAGACGTCCCCAAGCCTACTCCCAGTTTCTTGCATCTTCCGGATAACCGTGAGTATCTCTGGTGGAGCAACGAGCCAAGGAGAATCGGAGGGATCTCTAGGCGCTCCCTCCTCTGTCTTGATTCGCGAGAGTGCCACTGGCATGTCTTGCATTCTGGTCTCCCACCGTTGCCAGTGCATTTTTCTAGGGCCCTTATCCCACTCCTCTGAACCACGTCTTTCGATCGGGATACAGAATGAATATTGAACCCTATCGTTTGCCTGGGGCGGTTTGTTCTCGATGACTGGAATGTAACTCCAGCACAATGCTCCCTCATGAATGTCTGTTACTAACGTCATATCGATGATCTTCTGCACCCGGAACTTGTTGATCCACCTTCGCCATCCTCCTGCCCCTATCGCTGAGAACATCGAGCTGGTCAATAGGAATGCAATGCGTCCGTTTGGGGTGGCATATGTACGCAATGCCCGCCACACAAAAGGTGTGCATGCGAAATATTGCTCTTCCGCGGCAGCAGATCGAGTTTTTAGAAGTAGAAAGTCTTTCCGGGCTGGTTGCAGAACAATCTCATCGCCAATTGATCTTGCTAAGGTCTGTCGGACATGAGTGGTATAGCTTTGAGGTGTTCGCCTCGGAATAACCCATGGAGGATTTCCAACGATATAGTCGAATCTTCCTTGGAGTCTAGGAGCAAACAGATTCTCGATGATTGCGGTCCAAATTCCGTCATGTCTCTGTATATGAAGGTCGAAAACCATTTTGTGGAGATCTACAAGCAATTTCCGCCTGTTTTCCTCTGCCTCCACGCCAAACTCTCTGCGAACTGCACCCAGAAAACTCTCTATTGGCCGAGTGCAGTGCTCTCTCAGCAGAAGGAGCAGACGTCTGGTATCATCAACAGCATCTATTTCAGATCTAGTTGAATCGAGAATTGGAACTTGGAACACGCCGACTCGAGTGGGAATCTTGAAGTAAGGTACGAACCCAGGGGATTCCATCTCTGGCAATAGGAGACTGTCTGCCAGGTATACTGGAATCGCTAGAGGTTCAGCTATAGTTCCTGCGCGTAACGTGTCTACCAATGCTAACACGTAATTCAATCGAGAGGTCGCGACCGCGATCGGGTTGAGGTCGTAACCTACAACTGTCACTGCAACTATCGCGAGACGCTCTTCCGGAGTTCCGCTATTTGCTTCAAGGATGCGGTGGATCGCCGTGACAAGAAAAGTTCCGCTCCCGCAAGCGGGGTCCAACAGACGTCCATGTCCTTCAAAGCCTATTTCATTCAATAACAACTCTGCTGCCCAACTTGGTGTATAGAACTCTCCGAGAGACTTCCTCAGTTTCGGTGGAATGATGTTTTGGTAGACTCGCCTCAGAACATCTGTCCTCACTCCATGCACAGAGAAGCTCTTCATACGTCGCGCCATTTCTGCGATAGCTGTGCCAACATCCTTAGTCGGCGGCCATTCCTCATCACAATATGGCCACGAGAATACGTCCCGCTCGATGACATTTCCCAAGACTTCTGGTACGCGGCGCTCTGCTTCGAGCATGGCTGACGCAGGGGAGCTTACGACGCGATCTAGAAACGATACGCGACCTGCAAGTCCCAGCTCGTCCACAACTCTCAAGGCTAGAAGCTTCAGTAGTATAGAGTAGTAAGTATGGACAACAAATACGGACTGGTCCCATTCATCTTTCGACCTAGTATGACCACCCATCTGAAAAAGCTCCACTAGATCTTCTCCTGGCTTGTCTGTGACCGTAAATTCGACTGCAAGAGCGAACAGTTCCCGCCATTGCGCAAATAGCAACTTCGCGAATTTCGATTTGTCATCTGTCAATTGCTTCCAGAGGGCACGCAACGCGTCCCGCGCAACCTGACTCGTAAGGCCGAAATGAAATAGAAGAGTACCAGAGCTTAGATGCGGAAGCCCCATCGTAGCAATCATTCGGCTGAGAGGAGTGGCAATCTCAGACCACTGCAACAACTCTTTGCCTTTGGGAAGCGGGATTTCCAGTCCGTCAACGTAGACAAATCTGTCCGTGACAACATGGTGACAGATAAATGCACCTTGAATGCCGTCTGTCAGTAGTCCACTATACCTTGACCACGCATCTTTGGGAAATGATTCCAGATACCCTCGCAGCTTTTGCAGACCTTCCTCCCTTACTGCTTTCTTACTCAGTTCTCCTGGGCTTTTGATCTCAAATATGAAATGTTCAATCCTGGCATCTGTGCGGCCAGCCAGGCCCGTCTCTTCGAGTCTTATCTCGGGGTCGAGACCATCATCACGAAGACCAGCTTTGATTCCTGCAAGGAACTCCTGTCGAAATGTTGCCTCGTTACCGGGTCCAGTTAGCCTAGCGGCGATTCTAGGAACCTGATGTCCCAGAAAAGAACCAAGACTGCTCAAGCTAGCTCAAGTCACCTTTGGATCGTGCGTGGTATAGATTGGGCAAGTGTTACCTCATTGTCCGGAGCCTGAATGAATACTGGAACATTCTTTCTCTTCGTCGCCTTGTAAGAAACGAAGAGCCATTGACCAGTCTCCAGATCTAGTGTTCTGTCCAAGAGGTCGTAGCTGACGCCGAACGCCTCTGCGATTGTTATGCGATCGTAGCTTCGAGGAAGAATGTTGATGAAGTAGCTGTGAACCTGCTGAAGTGCGCTTACGTTGAGATGTGCAACCCGTTGGCTTCCTAACCAACAGTGCGCTCTATACTTTCTTCCTTGTCTCAGCAAAGCCTCGACTGCGATATTCGATGCATCAGTGTAGTCATCTGTTCGATCTCTTGGAATGTATTCCTGTGCTTCATCCAAGACGATGAGGACTTTCTCCTTGGCTTTGCCAGCTGTCTTCTTGAGATACAGCAGGCGAGTGATGAATTGCGATACAATCAGTCGAGCATCTTTGGGCTCAGGCACGTATACGACGCTGAGTGGCGCCGCATCTGCTGCGAGCACAGTCCTGGCCAGTTCAGATGCGGTTATCGCCCTTCTCTCTGGCGGTGTCTCCAGTGTCAGTTCCAAGTAGCTGACTATAGATGATAGGTCGCTCCTCAGGGTCGAGCGCTCAGGTGCGGCTGCTGCAGCTTCTTCAAGGACTGCTTTGATTTTCTCTCGCGCTTGCCCTTTCAAGGCAGCTATTGCAATGTCCGGGCGCAACTTCTCCTGATTCATAATGGTCATGAGTTTCTCCCTTGTGACAGCTGCCTGAACCGCTCCTGCCCTGCTGCCGACCCCTGCTAGTTTCTCCAAGATGAACCCTAGTGTGATTGTGATCTCCTCTCCGGTCTCTATCAAGCGCAGCCTCCCATCAGACATGACTGATCTTACAACTTGCTCGATTGTTTCAGGCTTCTGCAGTCTCTCTTCAAGCGTCTCGGGAACAACTTGTGAGTCTAGGAATTGCTCGATGCTCTCGAAAGGCTCTGAAGTGTATATCACGCTGGTTTTCTTGGTGAACATGTCCGCAAGGTGGATGAAGTACTCTCCAGCAATATCGAAGATTACGACTCGGAGGTCAGGCTGCGCTCTCATGGCCTCTCGAACGAGATGAGTCGTGAAATTCGATTTGCCTGATCCAGTGAAACCGAGACAGGCCGAATGGTATCGGACCAGATTCTGCATGTTTACTTTCAACGGGAGATCAAAGCCTAGAAGATCAGCTATGCGAGCGCCATCTTTGATAGAAAGGAACTCATCAACTGCTTCGCGAGAGAGGATGTGAACCTTGGCGCCAACAAGTCCTCCCAGTTTTGTCTTCTTGAAATCTACTTTATCGCCATCCGTGTCCATTCGATGATTGGTTGGGACTGCCACTATGTCTATCCAGCTTTCGTCGCTTTTTCCCCAGCTCTGGTCAATCGTCTGAAGCATCTCACGTCGAATGATTGTGGGGGTCGCTACGTTCATTCCGAGCTCTTGGAAGTGTGTCGGCTTGGGTGCAATCGCCTCATAGATCAGGTGTGTTAAGCCGTTTTCTGTCTGTCGCTCAACAGCTAAGAACATTGGGTTCGACAACATGTCAAGCAGGCCAAGCTGGAACCTTGCGTCCACCACCGCGATTGAGCTTGTCACAGAAACGTCTTCTCCTCGCGCTCGGGCGGTACGCGTGACTAGTGTCTGTTGGCGTAAACGTGCTTCCCAGCCTTCAGGGTCAGTGAATACATTCATCGCGTTCTCACCTCGCTTTGAGCGCTCTGCTTTCGAGCAGATTCGCTTTCCGCTCTCAGATCTCTGAATCTTCGAGCAATGGAGAATACCTTCTCTCTTCTGGCTAGTGGCGTTAGTTCCAGATCAACTACTCCTCTCAGCAGACCCTTCATAAGTTGCACTTCACGTTTTACATACTTGTCAGCCAGGTATAACAATTGGTTGTGGCCATAGGCTTCAAGAACTTCCGGGTTATCACAGGCTGAGAGGATTGTCAAGACGAGATCGTCAAGTTGGCTTCGTTCCCCCGGATTCTCCATATAGAACTTGAGCGTAGTCGTTCTCTTTCGTTCGATCGCCGTCATCTCATGTAGGGAATCTTGGTCACATTTCGGATAATAGATGCGATCATACAGGAAAACTGGAGCTCGAATCTCATGGTCTCGCTGGAAGGTTCGAAGCTGGAAATAGGATCGAACGAAGAGTTGCTCTCGAGAGACGGTCTGCCTGGCCGCTCTCAGCTTTACGCTTTCAGCCTTTGGGTTCGCAATCAGAGTCGCCATGCAACCATCATAGGAAAGGGTCCGCCACGGTGTTGACAGCGAAGAGGCGTTAGCAGTGCTTAGAATAGTCAGCAAGGCTTTGTCAGATTTCAACCCTGGAAGCTTTGTCTCACTCTTCGAGACAAGAAGTGATGTGGGAAGTGCTGCGCGCGTGAAGTCTGTTGCGGTTGTGTCCTTCGCGACTCCGATCACTAGTACTTGCCGTTTTATGGACTCTTCAATTAGTGCCTCAAGCAGGAAAAGATTCAGAGCGTTCAGCTCGTTGACGCAGAGCCATCTTCCATTCTCCATAATCAGAGGATGGTTGACGGTTGATGGTGGGTTGAAGATGCGATCTGAGATCTCAAGCGCAAGAGTTCGTATTCTCTGCCATGATGAATATACTCGATCTGAGACTCGAATGGATTCCGTGTCCTCCTTGGACAAGAGCTGCTTTGCAAATCTTTGGTCTAAGACCCGCAATCGTCGTAGAAGCGACTGAAACCTCTCATCATTCAGATCAAGATACTCCGCAAGTTCCTTCTTGGTTGATTCAGGGTGAGCTGTGAGGTATTGAATTGCAGCGTGGGGAACGTATATTCCCCGAGCTGGCACATAGGTTAGCCCTGCGCCTATGACTGACGCAACGTACAGATCGAGCCTCTCTATCCTTCCCTCCTTGGTTTCCAAGCCCTCGAATGCAATGGTTCTGCGTCGCATCAGAAGTGAGAGATCTCGATATAGCGAAGGATAGGTTCCTGAGAACGGTCTATCCATAAAGAGGATTCGAACACCGCCACTTGAGATAATCTTCCAGGCAAGGTAGAGTTCCGCCATAGTCATTAGAGCGAATGGGATTCGCTCCATCGTCCTTCTGAAATCAAGTTCAGTCTCAATCTGTTCACGGCCTTGGACAACGCTAAGGAGATCCTCTTCCCAAAGCGGAACAACCGCTGAAGCAGACAGCTCCTCAATTCGCTTGGCGTTTAGCAGATCGAAACTTATCCGTTTCCGATCGACTGAGAACTGACATCGATACCCCGTTGAGGCCACGTAGAACAGCAGCATCTCAAGAACTTCGTCATAGTCCATGCTACCGTCAATGCCGACAGCAACACGAGACTCCGGAAGAATCTCCTCTAGGTCTGGCAGACTAGCTGTTTGAAGTGGCCGCAACTGGCTGACGACATCTGGACGGTTCCGAAGCATGTCCATTCTAGTCTGGAAAAGCCGAGCCAACTCTGCAGTGCTTCGTCTCAACCCTCCGGCCAAGCCGGACAACAAGTAATCCCCACGACTATTCACCCTCGCGAATAATATAGTATTGTCGGAATGAAACCGTTGCCAAGTGCACGTACGTAGTAGAGTGCTGCTCCACAGTTGTCTGTTCGAATCAGTGAACTGTGCGTTCCAATCCGTAGGTTTTATGGTTACCTCTACCACGAACCTGCCGATGAAAAATGTCAAGAAAAAAGTTGGCGATAATAGGCGTCCTCGTCCTAATACTCACAGTAGCCGCGTTCTACGTCGGTGCCCTCTACCCTCAATATGGCAGATCTGAAGGATCCCAAGCAAGCATCAAGGGCTTGTTGCCCATAACTAGCCAAGACATCACAAGTTTATCCACAGAGAAGCAGCCTGAACTCCAGCAGGAGCGAATGGTTGTCCATAACGCACAGATCTCACTCGAGACGAAAGAAATCCAAAGTGTCCTAGCTAAGGTCAGGTCCTTAGCCGAGGGATGTGGCGGCTATGTCGCAGGCTCATCCCAGAAAGAAGGCAGAGCTCAGATCACAATTCGAGTTCCCAGAGACAAGTTCCAAGCTGCGGTTCGTGAGATAGAAGGCTACGGCAAGGTTCTTGACGAGCGTACCACAAGCGAAGACGTTACCGAGCGATACATCGACCTCAAAGCCAGATTGGAGAACCTGCAGAAGCAGGAGCAACGGCTTCGCGAGATACTTGGGATGGCGCGAAGTGTCGAGGATGTCTTGAAGGTTGAGAAGGAGCTGGAACGTGTCAGAGGGCAGATCGAGAGCCTTCAAGGGCAGATGAACTACTTGGAGCGAAACGTTGCCATGTCCATCATCATGGT
>Ga0315312_1001518_pt1 | contig 17797 bp, 14 predicted proteins | sample TDP7_MG_FD_203629 | JGI IMG/M metagenome (GOLD analysis project Ga0315312, IMG submission 203629) | Freshwater sediment microbial communities from Lake Towuti, South Sulawesi, Indonesia - TDP7 | ecosystem: Environmental > Aquatic > Freshwater > Lake > Sediment | place: Indonesia: South Sulawesi... | reverse complement strand
TTGTATGCTTTCGCAGGAGTTTGTTTTCTTCGATAAGTTTTTCGATAATGGCGTCTTTGTCCATGAATCTTTTATCGGACAAAAACAGAGTTTTACTTCAATTACTCAAAAAACCGTGAACGGTTACCAAAAGTCGATATCAGTGGTGATGACCTACAGTCGCTGAGCGAAGTAAACAAGATTCTCAGGGCGAGCGGAAAGGTCCTTAACATTGGTGTAACAATAGTAAGACTTAAGGATTGGGAAGATATTGAGCCCCGTGCCCCTTCGCCTTTTGACAGAATAGCAACCCTACGGCGGCTATGGGAGGCTGGTATACCGACGACTGTACTAATGAGACCAATGATTCCCATGATAACTTTTGGTGAAATCGACGAACTTGTTGAAAGGACATATCGTTTTTGCTACGGGTACCTATCGGGTCCACTTTACCTAACACAAGTGATGGAAGAATATATGAATAGTAAAAACCAACACTTTACAGTGAGTGAGAAAGTAGCGACATGGCAAGAAGGACAACCTCGGCTTCGCATTGTTGAATCCGATAAGCTGGAGCAGCATTTGCGCCATGCAGCAGAGAGTAAAGGCAGAAAGTTATTCGATAACAATGTGGAGGCAGCTTTGTATTCAAATGAGGTCTGCAAGCGAGAATTAACAGCTGACCTAAAATGGTCGTCTGCAGTTAGGCGAGAACCGGTAGGGACTATCTACGTGGTTAACCTGGACACAAAGGAGTTCCTGTTAATGTTTCACCGAAAACTGGGTAAGTGGCTTGCCCCAGGAGGGCACGTTGAAGGTAAAGAGAGCACTGCTCAGACAGCTCTTCGGGAAGCAAAGGAGGAACTTGGAGTAGATATACGCATTCTGGAGATAAAAGGGGTGTTAGGAAAAGATGGCAAGGACTTTAGACGGATTGAATCGGATCCTAAGTCTAGTGCGTTTTGTACTATTGAAGAATTCATTCATCCTATAGGATCGCAAGACCCCCATATCCATGTTGACTCGATCTATGTTGGCACCATAACTTCCGAGAAAAGGGCCGAAAAACGTGACAAGGAAGAGGTTACTGCAAGAGACTGGTTTTCACTGTCACAAATTAAGAATTTAACCACGTTTGACAATGTGCCCGTAATCTGCGGAGCTATTCTGCGAGCATTAGAGAAGTGATTTGGGATTGACATTCGGAATTTTTTCAGAACAGAATTTTCGACCAGCACAAGATTTGAGGTCCACTTTAGTTAATGCTGAGACCGTTGAGCAGGCAAGAAGAAGGCAAGCTGAGCTGCGTGCCAAAGGCATCAGAGAGAGCCTTAAGAAAATACAAAGAGACATCGAAGAAAGGGATAAAAGCGACGAGAACAGAACGGTCGGACCGTTGAAGCCGGCAGGTGATGCTATCGTTGTCGATACCACAGATTTAGGTATAGAAGAGGTTGTGGACAAACTTTTGTCTTATGTAAAAGAAAAATGTTTAAAGAAATACTGAATGCAAGATGGTTCTGGCTTGCGCGCTGGATGTGCAAGGTTTTTTGCATTTTGTTTTTTCGAGTGCGTACTTACGGCAGAGATAATGTCCCTGATAAAGGTGCTTTTGTATTAGTCTGTAACCACCAGAGCTATCTTGACCCGATATTTTGCGTGGGGCCTTTGAAGAGACCTTCGAGCTTTGTTGCACGTGATTCGCTTTTTTCAAATTGGTTCTTCGGCCCGTTGATTGCCTCGGTGTATTCAATACCGGTAAAGCGAGATAAAGCAGATTTGCCTGCGATGAGGAAGGTTTTGAGCAGGCTCAAAAAAGGTGGGGGAGTTTGTCTTTTTCCAGAAGGGACTCGTACGTACGATGGGAAAATAGCAACGTTGAAACCGGGAATCAGCTTTTTGTGCAGACGAGGGGAGGCGGCGGTTGTGCCAGTTGTGATTGACGGAGCCTTTGAATGTTGGCCGAGGCATAAAAAGATTTTCTCGCCCGGCTTGATTTTGGTCTTGTACGGCAAGGCAATCACGGCTGAGCAGGTAAAGAATATGAGCGACGAAAAGCTGGCGGAAGTCTTAACCGATACGCTTCGGCGGATGCAGAACGAATGCCGCCTGAAACAGGGCAAAAAGCCGTACGATTATTAACTGGTTCCACCTAAGGTGTCCCATAGGGAGATTCTCGATACTCGATTCTCGATGCACGACGCGCTACGCGCGACGCGCGACGCGCTACGCACGACGCCCGACTCGTTACATACGACGCTTGGGTGGCTGCAAATTGACATCGAAATTACGCTTAACTGTGTGGCCGATTACATGTATTTTTTTATTGGTATGCGTTGACGCCGAACTCCATCGGCGGGCTGCCGGCTTCAAACGCGCCTATATCCGGCGCGGCGCCGTTGTAATTATCATTGAAATTCGGAATTACCACGCCAGCGTCATACCCCAGACTGGATGAATCAAGCGCGAATTCCCCATCACCGTTATTTGGGTCATATATTGGAACACCATTGATTCCGTTTGGCTCCGCGCCAGGTCTGGCATCAATGTTGCCGTTGAATAAATCATAGTCGTAGTCGCCAAGCGGGTCATGGTATGTGACGCTGGTGCAGTCCTTGATGCTTGGATACCTGGGATTATTAATGTGCAGAATGTTATTGCGGCTCATCGTATTGAGCATCCGTCCGCCCCATCCGAGTCCTCTGCCGCAGCCCAGCGGATAGACCACGCCCGGCGGCGGCTGGGGCTGCAGGAGTGTATTGTGAAATACATATATCTTACCGCCGCCATTATTGGTTTTCAGGAACCCGCCGCGCTCCATATCGTTCCACGGCTGGATATCGTCCTTGCGCCCAACTCCCGCTACATTCCGCCAGACATACACCGGCCCCACGTTCGTGGGGGCAACCGCTATCTTCACAAAGGTCCACTCGATGAAATTACCCCAGATGCGCACATTACAATTGTCATCTTCGGCTTCAATACCGTCATCCCAGCAGTTCGCAATATAATTGCCGTAAATATCCGAATCACGGTTGGGAAAATTGTTATTACCAGAACTAATACAGTCGACGAAGTAGTGGTCGTCGTCTGAGTAAATTTCATTATAACGGACTACGTGGTTGCCGGCGCTATTAACATAACCTATTGGTCTTGGGCCTCGCGGATGGTTCGTGCCATACTTCTCACGATACTCACTCCAACTGTTCGTATCAGAATAGGGATGATGAACTTTGTTCCGTTGAACTATGATTCGCTTAAGCTTAACTGAAGCTGAGAATATCGCGGAATGGTAAGTACCCCAGCCGTCGTCTTCTATATTGCCCCAGTCTGATATGTCACACTGCTCAATGACCACGTCATGGCAATCATAGAGCCGTATCCCGTGTTGTTTCGCTCCTTTGAGGTTTAATCCCCGTATGATTATGTAGGATGCGTTAACCGTCATGCAGTAATCCCGCTTGTGGTCAACATCAATAACCGAGCCAGCGGCCGAAGCCGTATAGAGAATATAGCCGTCAGGTGAGCCAGATTCGGTTATCTCAAGAGTCTGATTAGTCGTCCCGGCAGGAAGATATACAGTTTTAGCTATCGGAAAATCTTCACTCCATGTACTGGCTGTCAATGTCTCTGTAGTGCCGGTATTTAACAATCTCAATTCTATTTCATAGGTAGTTCCAGGCTCTAAATTAACGATACTACCGCGATATCCTGTGGGATATCCGCTGACTCCTCTGTCATCATACCATAGTGGCAGGGCCTCTTTCCAACCAGTTGAACCATGAGAACGATAGCGCACCTGACAGACATTATCACTGCTGCCATCTTGAGGGCTCCAGTAAACTCCTATACAGTGAAATGTCGATACGGCTGAAGGGTCCACCTTACCAGTGGGAACGAAGAAGCTCCAGACCCTGCCTTTATGTTTGGTCACACCGTCGGCCTCCACTTCATCGATGCGCCAGTAGTAAGTCGTTTCGGGAACGAGACCGTCCGGATAGGGACATCCGGGCAGGCCGACAAGAAAATCATTCGAGGGCCGATTGCCCCGGAAGGTGCCGCCGGTGCCGGCATCCACATCATCAGAATTCTCGCCGAAATATACATCATGGGAGACCGCAAGAGCTCCCGGCGTCCAGGTCAGGCGCGCCCATGTATCCTGAATTATAGCACCATTAGCCGGACTTGGATTAGAGGCTGTGCTCGGAACAAATATCTTGGCATTTCGATAATCCTCATCGCTGGGCTTATAGCTAATACGATCTGCCCACATGAATACATCCCAGAACACGGTCGAATTCCCTTGCCTGTGAAAGATGTACATTGTGTTCTCACCATTTTGAAGCCTTTTGATGCCTCCTTCTTGCTGTCCCCACCAGCCCCAAGCTGGAACCGATTCCTCAAAGATTCGGTCATCATCATTAACGAATGGCGGTTCCCCATCCCCTCCGGGAAAGGGTGGGCCGGTGGGAATCTCTGCGTCACCTGGATCTCCCTCCACGAGCATATAATCCGACTGACCGGCCGGATTCAAAATACGCGCCCAAAAATACCACGTACCTCCCTTGCCACCGGCTGCACTGATATCGAATGTCCAGCGAATCATGCCGCCGGTGCCGCCCGTCCGGGTAATTGCTTGACCGAACGCGCCATTCTTGTCAACAACCTTGTAAAACTGATCGGTGTCGGGATTGCGTTCATCGTAATCCTCGGCTTCAAACCAGATCTGGTGTCCACCTCTGTAGTTGGAGATTTTGAAGTTTTTTACAGCATAGACCGGCATTGTTAGTAACGACAGTGCGACGAAAATATCGAGAAAAATTTGTTTAGATGATTGGTGAAACATCTTGTTTTCTCTTTTTATTTGCTAATATTTGTAATCTGTTCTTAAAGCTCAATATAAGCGGTTAATTGAAATGCAAAAATCTCTACTCTGCGCCACAATGCTCCTCCTTTTAATCGTCTTCCACCTTGTTATCTGTGTATTATGTACAAGCCATTACTGAGCAGCACAAATCTAAGATGTCTCACGTCGTCACTCCCTAACAATAAATTTACACTATTTAAGCGGGATTTGCAAGCACAAATCTTGCAGTAGCAGGATTTCGTGGCTCGTGACTCGTGCCCCTTGACCCGAGCAACGGCATTAAGAGTCGGTCATTTTTCTGTGGCTAACTCTTGATTTCAAACTCAGTTGCCTGTGTCAGGAAATACAGCCATTTGGAGATGGATTCGGATTTCAGAATCGCCGAAGAAGCCTTCATCGCTGGACTCCTGGCAATTACAGGAGAAGAAAATGCGTTCGATGCTCGAAACTCGGTGCTTGATGCTTGTACTGCGTGTTGCGAAAAAAGTTTTTTTGGCATGGGTGGGCGCCGTGGCGATCGCAGAAAGGATATTGAGTTACGCACGACGCGCGACGCACGACGCGCGACGCCGAGGCGACCGCAAAATTGGCATCGAAATCGCGCTTGACTGTTCAAGGGGTTACAGGTATTTTTGTACTGTGATTGCAGTCATTTGTGGTGATGAAAGTCAGTCTGGTTTGCAATGGCTTTTAAGTCGAGTGTTTTGTTGCTAATTTTGCAAACATAAACTGCCCGGAAGTAGTTATTTATGAAAGGGAAAGTGATGGAAACAACTCGTAATCTATCGCGTAGAGATTTCATCAAGGCCTCAGCGACGGTGGGGGCGGCTACTCTGGCGTCAGGTACGAATAAACTATTCGCCGCAGGTTCCGACAGGCTGCGGATTGGTTTGATCGGCTGCGGCGGGCAGGGGACACGAGATATTATCAGCTTAGTTAAGAGCTCGCCAGGCGTGGAGCTCGTGGCAATGGGCGACTTGTTCGAAGACCGCCTCCAGCAATCGCTCGACAGGCTCAGCAAGGACGTTCCATCCGCCGTGAAGGTCGCGCCAGAGAAGCGTTTCGTGGGTTTTGACGCGCATAAGAGAGTATTGCAAACCGACGTACACATGGTCTTTTTGACGGCGCCGCCGCACTGGCGTGCGGAGCACTTCCAGGCGGCTGTTGAATCTGGTAAGCATGTGTTTATGGAAAAGCCGGCGGGTGTAGACCCGAAGGGTATTCGTTCGGTCATCGCAGCGGCGGAGCTTGCCCAGCAAAAGCGGCTATCGGTGGTTGCGGGCACGCAACGCAGACACAGCAAGAAATACCAAGAGACCATCCGGCGAATTCATGACGGCCAAATTGGAAAAATCGTTGCGGCCCAGGGCTATTGGAATGGTGGTGACATGTTGGGCTACTGGAAGTGGTACGACAAGAACGGGCTCTCTGACATGGAGTGGCAGTGCCGGAATTGGCCATGGTTTACCTGGACCAGCGGCGATCACATCGTTGAGCAGCATGTCCACAATCTTGACGTACTCAACTGGGCACTCCAGGCGCATCCAGTACAGTGCTTCGGTATGGGTGGCCGGGCCGTGCGCAGCTTGGGTAATATCTATGACCACTTCGCTGTCGAGTATGAGTATCCGGAGGGTGTTCGCGTTTCGAGTATGTGCCGTCAAATCAATGGTTGCACCGACAGGGTCGCCGAGCGTGTTGTAGGCACTAAAGGTGTTGCCGATGTCAATCAGGGCGTTATTACCGGCGAGAGACCTTTCAAGTACGAGGGGCCCGACCCAGACCACTATGTCCAGGAGATGGCCGACCTGGTCCAAAGCATCCGTGAAGGCTCACCGCTCAACGAGGGTAAGCATGTGGCTGAGAGTACCATGAATGCAATTATGGGTCGGATGAGCGCTTATACCGGCAGAGCATTGAAGTGGGATTGGGTGATGGAGGCATCTGAGCTTGACTTGAGTCCGCCGAAATATGAGTTCGGCGATTTGCCGGTGCAGCCGGTGGCTGTTCCGGGTAAGACAAAGCTTATTTAGAAAGTTTAGCTTTTGACAATGTAAAATTCAAAGCTTAATCCGCCGCACGTATGGCGGATGAAAACGTAAAATTATGGAATTAAACAGTTTTTAATTTTCGCTTTAAGTTTTTAGTTTTCTAAGTTGAAAGGGTAATTCATGAAAAAGAAAGCAATGCAAGAGAAGACATGGGGCTTATCGCGGAGAGATTTCATCAAGACATCGGCAGTTTCCGCCGGAGTGTTGGCGTTGGGGACAAACCGTATCTACGCTGCAGGTTCCGATACGATTCGCGTCGGTTTGATTGGCTGCGGCGGACGGGGCACACACGATACAACAAAGTGCCTCAGCTCGGCTGAGAACGTAGAGCTTGTGGCGATGGGCGACCTTTTTAAAGACCGTTTGGATAATTCGCTGAAGCGCCTTAAGGATGGTCTGGGCGAGAAGGTGAAAGTGACAAACGATAAGTGCTTTGTCGGCTGGGATGCGTACAAAAAGGTGCTTGCATGCGATGATGTTGACATGGTGATACTGACGGAGCCGCCGCACTTTCGGCCTGAGCATCTCAAGGCAGCGATAGAAGCAGGCAAACATGTGTTTATGGAAAAGCCTGTGGCGGTGGACCCCGTTGGTGTTCGCTCTGTGATTGCCACGTCGGAGTTGGCCGACAAGAAGAAGCTGACGATATTGGCCGGCACGCAGATGCGGCGGATATCGCATTTAGTGGAAGGCATCAAGAGAATCCATGACGGTGCTATAGGCGAGCTTGTGGGCGGCCAGTGCGTGAGAATCGGCGGAGGAATGTTGGACTGGGGGAAGCAAAAGCAGCGACAGCCAGACTGGTCGGATATGGAGTGGCATCTGCGGCGGTGGCTGTTTTTAACCTGGCTCTCCGGCGACTTTATAGTCGAGATGCACGTGCACAACCTGGACGTAATGAACTGGGCGCTGGGTGCGCATCCGGTCCAGTGTTTTGGTATGGGCGGCCGAGAGGTGCGAAAGGCTCCTGAGTACGGCGATGTTTATGACCATTTTGCGGTCGAGTACGAGTATCCCAACGGTGTGCGCATTGAGTATATGGGAGCCCAGATTGAGGGCTGCAGCGACCGTAACGACCAGCGCCTGGTCGGGACAAAAGGACGGGCATATACGGACTTTGGCAGGCTCGTCATCGAAGGCCAGAACCAAGCCGAGTACGCCTGGGACCAGATTGACCCCTGCATAAAGCAGCATGCCGACCAGATTGCAGCGATTCGTGAGGGTAAGCAACTGAATGAGGGTAAGCGCATCGCAGAAAGTACGATGACGTCTATTATGGGCCGAATGAGCGCTTATACCGGCCGGGCCCTGAAGTGGGACTGGGCGATGAATGCGTCACAACTGGACCTAAGTCCACCCAAATATGAGTTTGGCGAGCTCCCGATGGGGCCGGTCGCTATTCCCGGTAAGACACAACTAATCTAAATCGAAAGGAGGATTTTATGATGCGCTATGTGATTGCAATCGTAGGCGTAGTAGTAATGACGGTGTTATTGGCCGCACAGGCAGTGGTTCCGGTAGAGAAGAGTGAGCCAATCGTCCCGAAAGAGAAAATAATGCTGTGGAACGGTGAGGATTTCACCGGCTGGAAGTTATTTACGAAAGACCCTCAGCACGATGTTACAAAGACGTGGTCGGTCAAGGACGGTGTTGTTCGCTGTGAGGGTAAGCCACCCGGCTATATGCGCACCGAGGATGACTACGCCAATTATTTGTTTCACGTTGAGTGGCGCTGGCCCGAAGAAGGCGGTAACAGCGGTGCCCTCGTTCATATGAGCATTCCGGACAACGTCTGGCCAAAGAGCATCGAATGCCAGTTGCATTCGGGCAACGCCGGCGACTACTGGCTCATTGGCGAGGGACCGAAGTATTTGCTGAATATCGAGACGGCCGAGCACGCCAAGGGCGGCGAGCGCGTTAAAGGTCGCAGGGTTATGAAGCTCAGAGACAGCACCGAAAAACCGCTGGGCCAGTGGAACGCGTACGATATAATCTGCAAGGACGACTGGGTGGTAGTGCTGGTGAATGGCGTCCTGCAAAATGTGGCGACCAAGTGCTCGATAACTTCGGGCAAAATCTGCCTGCAGAGCGAAGGTACACCGGTTGAGTTCCGCAATATCTATATCGAACCGCTTGAGTGAGCTTTGACAGAGCAGGTTGTCTTTGAGAAAAATAATCCGGAATGCTCCGACTTTTAGTCGGAGGTGAACTTCTTGAAAAGCAATGTATCTATGCATTGCATAACAAATTTGAGCCATTGAGATGCGAGAATTTTCGCTACAAAACCCCGACTTAGTCGGGGTTTTTAACTTTGGCCGATGTATTCATATCGTGCCTTATGTAAATTCGTAATGACGGGGGCTGTGTGTTCAAAAAGATATTCTCGTTTAGTACTGCAACGCAGGTTATACATCGGGCAGTTAAGATAACATCTTGTAATAAACGGACTTATATTAAAAATCAAAAAGTAAATATCAAAAATACAATGCAAAAATCAAAGATGTCAACAATTGGCCATATTCACCGGAAAATCCGTACTCCTGTCTCAGGGCATAGCTGCCGGTTTTTTTGCTTGGCAATAGCACTTTTTGAATTTTGATTTGTGGTTTTGCATTTTGATTTTTAATCTTTGATTTTACTGTCTTAAAAGCATTTTTTAAGCATAAGTTGCGCTGTATTGTTAGACAAAGAAGTTTTGGTAGATTGTATTAGAATATTGGTGTAGAATTCAACATTTAATATGTTTGGTAGTGGAAAAATGTCAGAAAAAGAGGTGTAACTATGAATGATTTTGTGAGAAAGCCGATTATGTTTCTGCAGGTAGTTTTGTTTGTTGCCGTCGTGCTCTGTACGAGCACAAGTGCCAAGCCCGGTGAAGGTGAAAACGTCGGATGGAAGGCTATCTTTGACGGCAAAACGCTGGATGGATGGGAGGTTCGTAGCGGCTTTGCCAAGTATCACGTCGAAGACGGCGTGATAGTCGGTACCACTGTAAAGGATAGTCCCAATACGTTTTTGTGTACCGAGAAGCAGTACGGCGATTTTATTCTGGAGTTTGAAGTGAAGGTCGATCCTGCGCTCAACTCCGGCGTGCAGATTCGCAGTGAAATCTATGAAACCGATACGACGACTTGGATGTGGAGAGACAACCAGAAAAGAAAGGCAGTGCATAAGGCCGGTAGGGTTTACGGGTATCAGGTTGAAATCTGCAACGAGCAGACAGGAAGCTCCGGCGGCATCTACGATGAGGCACGACGCGGCTGGCTCGATGACATCTCTAACGACCCTGTTGCCCGCAAGGCATTTAAAGACAACCAGTGGAATAAATACCGCGTCACCTGCATCGGCGATTCGCTTAAGACCTGGGTCAACGATGTCCCGTGCGCAGATGTGGTGGACTCGATGACGCTGACAGGATTCATCGGTCTTCAGGTCCATGGGTTCAAGGGTGACAAACCGGCACAGGTCCGCTGGCGGAATATCCGCATCAAGGAGCTTGGCCGGCACATGTGGAAGCCCCTGTTTGATGGCAGAAGCCTTGCGGGATGGCATACGCTGCCGGGCGGCAAATGGGAAGTACGCGAGGGTGTCATCGAGGGCTCCAATGTCAGCAGTGACAAACGTCACGGCCTTTTGGTGAGTGATTCGTCCTACAAGGACTTTACCGTGCGGCTGAAGTTCATGGCACTGAAGGGAAACAGCGGCTTGTACTTCCGGGCCGATGAGATAAAAGGCGAAGTCGGAGTTCACGGCTTCCAGGCGGAGATAGACCAGAGCAAGGATGTAGGTGGTCTTTACGAGACCGGCGGAAGAGGCTGGGTGGTCCAGCCAGCCGGCGAGGATGTGAAAAAGTGGTTTGAGCCCAGCCAGTGGAATCAGATGACGGTCTCGGCCCAAGGGCAGCGCATCGTAGTGCATGTAAACGGGCTAAAGTCAGCGGAACTGAAGAAAGATGTGGGACGTCTTGAAGGGCACCTGGCGCTCCAACTGCACGGGGGCCAGGATGTGCAGGTGATGTTCAAGGATGTCGAGATATTATTGCCAGAGAAGTGAGTAAGCTGCCGCTGCTGGCAAGGAACTTAACACTACATCGCAACTTATGCTTAAAAAAAGCTTTTCCGACAGTAAAATCAAAGATTAAAAATCAAAATGTAAATTCACAAATCAAAATTCAAAGAGAGCCATTGCCGGGCAAAAAACCAGCAGATGTGCCCGTAGACAGGAGCATGGATTTTCCGGTAAATATGGCTAATTGTTGACATTTTTGATTTTTGCATTGTATTTTTGATATTTACTTTTTGATTTTTAATATAGGTCCATTTAGTGCAAGATGTTATCTTCACTGCCCGATGTATAACCTGCATTGTAGTATTTTAGAGTAAAGCATTGATTTAGTGTGTGTGTGCGTTATTTATGAGGGTTTTGGTTGCAGAAAAGTGCGGATTTTGTCCGGGCGTTAGAAACGCAATCGGTATTGCTGAGAAAACGCTGGCACAGGAGAAAAATAGGGTCCCGTTTTCTCCGCCGGCAGACGGCTCGGAAAATGCGGGCCCTGTTTATAGTCTTGGGCCGATTATTCATAACAAAGACGAGGTAGAACGGCTGGCAAAAGCCGGACTAAAAACCGTAGATAGAGTGGAAGAAATCCAGTCAGGGACGGTTATTATCCGGTCTCACGGTGCTGCTCCTGAACAGATTGCCAAGCTTAAGGAAAAGGGCATCAATATTGTTGATGCCACCTGTGTATTGGTCAAAAGGTTGCAGCACATAGCTAAAGAGCTCGAAAGCGATGGTTATAAAGTTGTAATTATCGGCGAGGAGAACCATCCTGAGGTCCAGGCGGTTGTGGGCTGTGCTGCGGATGTTGTCGTGATTGCCGACGAGTCGGATTTGCATAAGCTGCCCCAAAATGCCAGGTTGGGTATTATCTGTCAGACTACGCAGAGCCCCGAGCACTTCGGCAAAATGCTTGGTGCCATAGGTCGGAGCGGCTTTAGTGAGTTGAAAGTCATCAATACCTTGTGTAAGGAGGCAATAAATAGGCAGGAATCGGCTGTGCAATTGTGTAAGCAGGTTGATATAATGTTTGTGCTCGGCGGTCTGGAAAGTGCCAATACTCGGCGACTGGCTGAACTGTGCAAAAAATACAATAGTAAAACGTTTCATTTGCAAAACTGGAATGAACTTGATAAAAATATACTTTTCGGTAAGAATATAGCGGGCGTAACGGCAGGTGCTTCGACGCCCGAATGGATAATTGCCGAGTTTGTGAAGAATTTAGAAGCTTTTGATAGTTGTAATGATTTAAGGGCGAATATGGATGCCCCCGGTAAAGGCGGGGGCGCAATTGAGGATTGTTAACTTTTTGGCGCCGACCCAATTTTGTCCTGCGTGAACGCCGGGCGGGTTACAGCCAATAAGTCAGGAATATAGGCTCTGCAGAGGGTTTTTAAATTCATGGTAGATAGAAATATAGTTAATAAATTAGGTCTGTCACAAGAGAATCTTGACCAGCAGGTCAACGAGATGTTCAGTGAGCAAGAAAACAAATTTTTGGAAGAAGCTCTACAAACCAAGGTCGATTCGCGTCTGCCAGGGACTATTCTTAAAGGGACAATCGTATCGCAAATAGGCAATGATGTCATTGTGGAAGTGGGGCTGAAAAGCGAAGGGATTGTCGATGCCAGTGAGTTTGAGAGCTCTGATGAGATAGTGCCCGGCAAGGAGATAGACGTTCTTCTTGAAGATACCGACTCTGAAAGCGGACTTGTCCTGTTGAACAAGCGCAAAGCCGACGTCATCAGAGGCTGGGAAACGATTCTCAGTACGAAAAAAGAAGGCGATGTTGTTAAAGGTAAGGTGATAAGGCGAATCAAGGGCGGCTTGCTTGTCGATATTGGGGTGCCTGTCTTTTTGCCGGCCTCACAGGTCGATATCAGAAAGCCGGGCGATATCAGCAGATTCATCGGTAAGGAAGTAGCGTGCAAGATTCTCAAAATCGATGTGGAGGGTCGCAATATTGTCATATCGAGGCGCAAGCTTGTTGAAGAAGAACGCAAGAGCAGCAAGGAAAAAATTCTGACGGAGATCGAGGTTGGTCAAATTCGGAAAGGTGTTGTGAAAAATATTGCTGATTTCGGCGTGTTCGTGGATTTGGGTGGTTTGGATGGTCTGCTGCATATTTCTGATTTGAGCTGGGGCAGGATATCGCATCCTTCGGAAGTCGTTGAGCTTGACCAGGAGCTCGAATGCGTTGTTGTTGGTGTTGATAGGGAGAAAGAAAAGATTTCGCTGGGTTTGAAACAAAAGACATCCAGTCCGTGGGAAGACGTTGAAAAGCGTTATCCTGTCGGAGCGAGGGTAAGAGGGAAGGTTGTAAATGTGATGAGCTATGGTGTGTTCGTTCGGCTTGAAGATGGCGTTGAAGGGCTGGTGCATATCAGCGAGATGAGTTGGACCAGGCGTCTTGCACATCCGGGCGAGATGGTCAATCTCGGCGACGAGATAGAAGTAGTTGTGTTGGATGTTAATAAGGAAAAGCAGGAAATCTCGTTGGGATTGAAGCAAACCGAGGTGAATCCGTGGGCGATAGCCTCTCAAAAATACCCTGCAGGAACGATTCTTACCGCCAAGGTGCGTAGTCTGACCAATTTTGGCGTCTTTGTGGAGATAGAGCCGGGCATTGACGGTATGATACATATTTCGGATTTGAGCTGGACAAGGAAATATAACCATCCCGGCGAGGCCCTGCAAAAGGGTCAGGAAGTGAAATGCATCGTTCTGGAGGTCAATGAAGAGAGACGGCGGGTATCACTGGGGATAAAACAAATGACTGAGGACCCCTGGATACGTGCTATCCCCGAAAAGTATATTCCGGGACATATTATTAGGGGCAAAGTGGCAAAACTTACTAATTTTGGTGCGTTCGTTGAGCTTGAACCGGATTTGGAGGGGTTGCTACATATTTCTGAGCTTGCCGACCACAAGATTGATAAGCCTCAGGACGTTGTCTCGGTGGGCGATGAAGTTGAAGTTAAGATTCTGAAGGTTGATACTGATTCGCGTAAAATCGGTTTGAGTTTGCGGCGGGTTCAGTGGGCTGCGGAGGAGCAAACAGGCGGGTCCGGTCAGCAGCAGGCATCGGCAGATACTGAGAAGGTTCTTTCTGACGCCGATATGGAAGGGCTTTCAAGACACAAAAAGAAGGCTGATAAGGGCAGGAAGACCGATGCTGGGGCCGGCGGCGATAGTAGTGCTGAAAACAAGGCCGAGGAAGCATAGGAAGGCAGAAATTGAAAATTAAGTAGAAAGTTTGCCTTCCGCCTAAGGCGGATTGCGCTGCCTGCAAAGACGTATCTTATTGTGTTATACCAATCATAAATTAAGTGCCCCCTTTTCTGCCTTCAGCAGAAGGCAAGGGGAAAAGTCTAATGGTAATCAATCGAGAGACGATTGCTCTCTTGCTAACGATCGCCGCTCTGTTGTATATCCAACCTGATAACCTGTTAACCTACACCCTAATTCCCTGATAACCTGATAGCTTATACCATGATTCTCTCATAACCTGATAACCTACACCCTGATTACCTGATATTCTGATGTCCCAATAATAGTCCGCAAAGAGCATATATTTTTCGGATTCTTAAATTATGTATCTTTTGATGCTTCGGTAGCGGCGTGGGGGTTATTGAGTGTGTTTTATCGGGCAAATGCGGCCATTTGGGAGCAAAAATCAACGGTTAAAACATGCGTTTTTGGGTGATTTTTTCTCTACAAAATGTCTGTAAGAGCTTTCAAATACTGAACTTATGCTTTTTAGACAATTTTATTCAAGATTTTAGAAGCATTTCAAGGATTTTTCCTTGACGAGAATATAGGTAATTTGGTAAAAATAGGTAAATATAACGTCAGTGAGTTGTTATGAATTTTGGCTTTCTGACGTGTTAAAATATCCAGAGTTCCTGGGCAAGTCACCTAAAAGTCATTGGGTGATAGATAGAGCTGGTGTTAGGAGTGAATTTTTTTCATTTCGTCTAACAGCTCAAAGTATGTCTCCACAAGGATGGGGAGAAAAGCCGAGTGCTAAGAAAAAGCCGTTTTGAGACAAGCACAATGTTTAGTGAAGATTATTTGTCGCTTGTTTTGAAGGTTGTTTAAGGCAGGCACAACGGAGGGGGATGATTTTATGTGCCTTTAAAACAACAGATGTTTTGGCTTTCAGAGAAGGCATGGGAGATGTTCTTGAGGCACTTTTGTAAGGAGTTGTTTCTGATGAGCTTTGTTTTCACCCGTGCCTCAAGAGTGGATTATTCGTAAGGAATAGCGAATAAATCGACTAATCGCCGTTTTCTTGCGAGATAGGACGGCAGCAGGGCCTGGGCGATGAGCGTGTTCGCAGTAGGGCTGCCCGCCGGAATTAATGTCTTCGGTTCGATGGATTCGGGCAGGAATTTCTATGCTTTCATCGCTGTCCTATAGCCGGCAACGATAGCTCTGCTGGGCATTGTTGATTGACCCTGTTTTGCAGGAAACGCTGATTTTTGTCCAAGATTATTCGTTAGTCTGTGAATTTGTATTAGTCAGGGGCCTATACCGATTGGGTTGCGATTTTACGAGTTATTGTCCTTGCTTTTGCAGCGGCAAACTCGTATACCTCCCTGTTTACGCAAGGACAGGCTTACCCTGCCGAAAGCAGGGGTTGCCGATGTGAGCCCATTAATTCGGTATGGGCCTTTTTCTTTTTGATTATGGACTTAATGGTTGTTGATTATGGTTAATGAGCAGGATACAATAGCAATAGTTATAAATAATAATATTATTATGTCGTAATTTGGAGGTTAATAAATATGGAGTTACTTTGGATTTTCAGAGCCATATTTCTTGTTATTATTGTGGCAGTTGTGTTCGTTAATATAAGTTCACCCAAAATGGCCGAGGATGAGGACGGCGAAATCTCGGAAGAGGCGCACCGCGAGAATTTGGGTGCAATCATTTTCAGCAGTCTGGGAATGGCGTTGTTTGTTTTTATGTTAGACGTTCTTACGCCGAAAAAAAAGTTCAGCGCTCTGGCGGGTGTGTTTTTCGGCCTGTTGGTCGGGATACTTATTAGCTGGGCACTGGCACCTGTGGTGGATATGATAACGGATACCTATAGTATTAATATAAACGCGGCGACGATTGTGGCGATTAAATGGCTGCTGGGGATATGTGTGTGTTATCTTACCATTAGTATTGTGATGCGGACAAAGGATGATGTACGTTTTGTGATTCCTTATGTTGAGTTTGCCAAACAGACCAAGGGTGCCAGGCCGCTCGTTTTGGATACATCGGCAATCATTGACGGCCGGGTTGCAGATCTGTGCCAGAGCAGGCTCTTTGACGCTCCATTAATTGTTCCGCGTTTTGTTCTCAGTGAGCTGCAGCTTATAGCCGATTCCGCTGACAAGCTCAAGCGTAACCGCGGCAGAAGGGGCCTTGATATACTCAATAAGATGCAGTCGAGTTCCGTTATTGACGTGCAGATTGATGACACTGTATTAGCGGAGGTCGAGGAGGCCAAAAGCGTTGATCAGAAACTGATGATGTTCACCAAGGCCTGCAACGGAAGACTGGCAACAACGGACTATAACCTCAGCAAGGTTGCACAAGTGCGCGAGGTTGACGTGGTGAATATCAACGATTTGGCCAATTCACTAAAGGTAGTTGCTTTGCCGGGTGAGACAATGGAGGTTAGAATCATAAAGCCCGGCGAAGAGGCCGAGCAGGGTATCGGCTATCTGGATGACGGGACGATGGTTGTTGTCGAAGGCGCCAGGAACAAGATTGGGCGGGAATTGGTCATTAGCGTAACCAGCTCGCTTCAGACCTCTGCTGGTAAGATGATTTTTGGCAAATTCGAAGGCTTTGTGCAGGAGACGGGCGGAAGCGACCGGCGAAAATCGCAGAGAAGGTACAACGCAACGAATACTTCAGGCGGCAGCAGAGACTAAAAGTGTAAAAGTGTACAGGGACACAAGACTCAAGACACAAGACACAGGACACAAGGTCTTGGTCTTTGGTTTTTTTTCAACTATGCTTTTTATTTAGACTTCAAGAGACATTTCAGAAAGACCGCAATGGCCAATAAATAACCGAGTGCGAACAACCATTCGTGGAAATGCGATTGAAAATCGGGCTCGGTGATGTGCGGGCCGGCAATGCAGAAAGAGATGGCCACAAAAAGGCCGGCGAGGATGAAGACAAGCCACTCCAGCAAGGTCGGCTTAATGGGCCTGGCGCGAGAGTCCCTGTAGAGTATTATTATCGCAAGCAGCACCAATGTGAGCGAGATAAGGACCGGGTAAAAGACCGGTGAGGCCCACGTGATTGGTATTAAGAACAATATGTCCCAATCCATAATGGAACCCGGCCAGTCGAGCAGGACTTTGAGCCAGACATAATAGAAAATATCCCAGATGGCGAAAATCACCATAAAATAGGCAAACCGCTGCTGGAGGTTTCGGCCGAATAACCAGGCAGCGGTGAGGATTACGACCATCGAGGCAGCTTCCCGGCCGATTTCGATTATCAGCAGACGTCTCCAGAGCGGGCTTATACCAATACCAAATTCAGTCAGGGGGAATGTAAAACCATCGGGATAAAAAATCTCCCGCAGATAAACCACCACAGCCGATTCAAAGTAAGCGAAAGCCATGCCGAAGATGACAACGATGCAAAATCGCTTGAGTGTTGTTCTGTATGGCTCGGCAGAGGTATCTGTTAATGTTTCGTTTGTGCGCATCTGTTAAGTTATACCAATTGGAGTTAATTCTTGCGCCCTGTCATTCCCGCGAAAGCGGGAATCCATAGGTTTATATGTACTGGATGCCTGCTTTCGCAGGCATGACACAGTGATTGGTAG
>Ga0315312_1001517_pt1 | contig 17804 bp, 11 predicted proteins | sample TDP7_MG_FD_203629 | JGI IMG/M metagenome (GOLD analysis project Ga0315312, IMG submission 203629) | Freshwater sediment microbial communities from Lake Towuti, South Sulawesi, Indonesia - TDP7 | ecosystem: Environmental > Aquatic > Freshwater > Lake > Sediment | place: Indonesia: South Sulawesi... | reverse complement strand
AAGGCGTGCGGCGGCTGGCCAGTCTCCATCATCGCATAGTTGGTAGCATCAACGACATTATTGACACTCCGCAGGCCGACAGCTTCGAGCCGATTTTTTAGCCAATCCGGCGATGGACCAACCGCAACTTTCTCTATAATCCGAGCGGTATATCGACAGCACAAATCCGGCTCGATAATTTCAACACTGGCAAACTCAGTGACATGCCTTTTTGATTCATTAAGCTCAACTTCTGGCATCTTTAATTCCTTGCCGGTCGCAGCAGCTAACTCGCGAGCAATACCAATATAGCTTAAGCAATCGCCGCGGTTACTCGTGACTTCCACATCGATCACAGCATCGTCACCGAGATAGTCTATACCCTCACAAGGAAGTCCTAAATCGCTCAAGGTCTCTGCAATTTGTTCTGCAGAAAGCCCGGTTTCAATGTAATCATTTAACCAGCTCAGCAAAATTTTCATAATGAAAACACCGTCAAAACAAAAGTTCAATTCTTACGATAACTTAACTGTCGGCTGCACAACTGTCAATAATTTTGCAGCACCCAAAAGGTCCAATGGACAATTTTGAACTTCCATATTTGTAATGTTTCATATAATATGATAGCCGAACCAATATAAATAGCTTGAGGGTCAAAATATGAGAAAAAACTATTCATTTACTCTATTAGTTTTCATTCTGCTTGGGAGTCTGTTACTTGTCGGCTGTGTTGAGCGCAAGCTGACAATCAATACCGAGCCGCAGGGTGCGCTTGTCGTCTTGAACGACGAAGAGATAGGCATCTCGCCGGTCACGACCTCGTTTGAATGGTACGGCGATTACAACGTCAGGATAAGCAAGGAAGGCTACCAGACCTTGAACACTCATCGAGAACTAAAAGCGCCGTGGTATGATTACTTTCCGTTCGATTTCTTTGCCATGCTGAACCCAAAAAGAACCGTCGATTCGTACGAGTGGACATTCGAGCTTGCTCCGCAAAAGCAACCAACGTCAGAAGAGCTGATCGAGAAAGCCGAGAAACTTAAGGAACAGCTCTCGACCGCAGATACTATTGATTGAATTGGCGCTTTCGAATGAAATTGAAGGTTCATACACAAATTCTTGCCGCAATCGTTTTGGGGGTGCTGACTGGCTTAATATTGGGGGAGAAAACCGGTCATCTTAAAATCATCGGGGATATGTTCATTCGCCTGCTAAAAATGATCATCATACCTTTGATCCTGGCATCGATGGTCACCGGCATGGTAAGTATCGGTGACATTCGCAGATTAGGCAGGCTGGGCCTGAAGACATTTATCTACTACATGGCCACCACAATCTTAGCTGTAAGTGTCGGGCTTGTTTTAGTCAATTTGACCAAGCCTGGCATCGGCGTGGAGATGCAGGTTAAATCGGCTGCTGATTTATCAACTCAAGAGGCTGTCTCCGTGGTTTCAATTATCGAGGATATTGTTCCGGAAAATCTGTTCGAAGCCATGGCAGCAGATATGGTATTGTCAATCATATTCTTTTCTTTGCTTCTTGGCGTTGCCATCAGCAGTATCGGCGAACAAGGCAAGCTATTGGTTGCTTTCTTCGAGAGTTTCAATGCGGTTATGATGAAGATAACCGACTGGATTATGCATCTGGCTCCTTTAGGAGTCTTTGCGTTGATGGCCTATACTATAGGTACAATGGGGCTGTCGGTAGTCAGGCCTTTGGCAGTGTATATGGCAACGGTTATTCTGGGCCTGAGCATCCATGGCTTTGTGATTCTGCCGATTCTGGTTCGTACCTTCGGCAAATACTCGCCTACAAAGCTGATAAAAGATGTATTTAGCGCGTTGGCAACAGCTTTCAGCACCGCCAGCAGTGCTGCGGCTCTGCCTATCACTATGGACTGCATGAGGACAAACACCGGCGTATCCAATCGCGTGGCCAGTTTTGTGCTGCCGTTGGGTGCAACAGTGAATATGGACGGCACCGCTTTATATGAGGCCGTGGCTGCTATGTTCATCGCTCAGGCTTATAGCATAAGTTTGAGCGTTGGGCAACAGCTAATTATTATGCTCACAGCTACGCTTGCATCGATAGGGGCTGCTGCGATTCCGGGAGCGGGCCTTGTCACGATGGTCATTGTGTTAAGGGCGGTGAATCTGCCGTTGGAGGGAATCGGCATGATTTTAGCTGTTGACAGAATGCTGGACATGTGTCGAACGACTGTGAATGTTTGGGGCGATTGCTGCGGAGCAGCCGTCATCGCACGATTAGAAGGCGAACAATTAAACCAGTAACCACAGATTTCACAGATTAAGATGTTGCCCTTGAGATTTTGAAAAGATATAATAAAATCAAAAGATTAAGGTTATCCATTAGAAATCGAGGTTACAGCAATGAAATTAAAGACAATCATACATAAAGCGGAGGAAGGTGGCTACTGGGCGGAGATCCCAGCCATTCCCGGCTGTGTCACTCAGGGCGATTCTTTTGAAGAGCTTCTGAAGAACATTTATGAAGCGGTAGAGGCCTGTTTATCTGTTGATGTCCAAGAGCATAAGATGCAGGAAGGTGACCAACTGATGGAGATTATGGTTTGAAGCAGGTCAGCGGAACTATGATATATTATTCCATACACAAATAATCCTCTTACCTAACCAGCCCGGTAATCAGACGCTACATAACCGAAGCTCGGAGACCTAACGAATTTTTAATCAGACGTCTCTTTTGCTGTTTGTAACGTGCTTTTCAGCCGCCGGCGGCTTCCGACGGCCGGCTGCAAAAAATTGTTGGGCGATTTCTCATTGTGTCTTCGACATCTCGTCCCGACATTCTTGGAGCTCTACGCTGACATGGGAAAGTCCCGCGATGTCGGCGAGTAAATCCCTGTAATACCCAGTTGGTTTCGGTTGATCGGATACAACCGACACGATCGCAGCATAGTCGCTCGGGCCAACCTTCCAAACGTGGAGGTCGGACACCCTGTCGGCGTTGCCCGATTCTATAGCGGAGCGCACAGACTGCAGGATTTCCCGTTCTACGGCAGCGTCTACCAGAATGTGCCCAGTGTCCCTGAGCAATCCGTAAGACCAACGCGCAATCATGGTGCTTCCAACAATACCCATGAGCGGGTCTAACCACACGTACCCGGAAACCTTCGCCAGCGCGAGAGCGGCGATTGCAAGAACGGAAGTGAGAGCGTCAGCCACCACGTGAAGATAGGCAGCTCTGAGATTGTGGTCATGCACGTGCCCATGATCCGAACCCACAAAATGTTCATGAGCCGAGCCGCTGCGCAGGAAGACCGCGCTGACGACATTCACAAGAAGCCCCGCCACGGCAACAACAATGGCTTGGTCAAAGTAAATGACCGGCCTCGTAAAGAACCGCTGGACAGATTCTCCTGCCATGACCAAGGCGACAACTGCCAGTGCCACAGCACTGGCAAAACCGCCAAGAACCCCGACTTTCCCTGTACCGAATGTAAAGCGTGGATCGTGGGCGTGATGTCGAGCGTACCGGTAGGTAAACACGGATATACCCAACGCCGCCACATGCGTCCCCATGTGCCAGCCGTCTGCCAGCAGCGCCATCGAACCACAGATGAAACCGGCAACGATCTCGACCACCATAGTCACAGCGGTCAGCGCTGCGACAACGGTTATTCTCCGCTCGTTTCCGCTGTCAACAGCAGCGAACTCGTGAGTATGGAGCCACGGAGTTATGTTGCGAGTATGCATCGCTCGCTATTTTCCCGATTTTTCACATGCCCAACGCTCAGCATCAGCTGCGGCGCGCAGCGCCGTCAGCTGCATGCTGTTGTTAGGCGATGCGGGTGCTCTGTCGGTGGAAGTCCGAGGTTCCGGAGCCATGGTTTCACGTCCTACGTGCAGCGAGCGAGTGCGTAACCCAGTCCGCCGAAGCCGAGTTGACCCGTGGCGACACTCGCGAAGCCGGCCCGTTTCATCAAGGCCGCGGCTTCGTCGAGGATACGCGGGCTCTTCCGGGCGTGAAGCAAGGCAACCGGGTGGAGAAGAGCCCAAACCCCACGCCCCCGGCTGAATTCCACGATCAACGCCCGGCCCTCGGACTTGAGCACGCGCCGCATCTCGGCGAGCGCGCCGGCGTGGGCATCTGCGGGCAAGTGATGTAGCGCGAGCGAGCAGAGTACGACATCGAACGTCGCGTTGGCGAAGGGAAGCGACTGCGCAGCGGCAACCTGGAACGTCACCGGCTGCTCGCGGCGGGCAGACTTGACCCTTGCGCGGTCAAGCATCTCCTCGGAGGCGTCGATCCCGTACACAGACCCGCTTGCACCGACGCGCCGCCTCGCTGCGAGCGCGAGGGTGCCCGTGCCACAACCCACGTCCAGCACGGTTTCCCCGGTGACAATCCCTGCGACGTCTAGCGTCCGCTCCCGCATCCGCCCTTCGCGCCCAAGCGTGTACGCCGCGGCCAGCCAGTCGTAGAACCGAGCCGAGTGGAGCGTGGTGCCTGTCGAACCGTAGACGCCGCGCGGGCGGGCGTGTGACCGCACCGCCGTGACGAGGATCCCGCCGCCGGCGAGGGCCAGAGCTACATGGATGCCGGCCACCGCTCCGATCGCCGCCCACCAAGACGTCCAGTGCATCAGGATGAGCGCGGACGTTACGAGTACGGTGCCTAGGAGCAGATGGCTCGTAAAGATCTTATGGCGCTGTTTTTCGGTATGGAATCTCATGACTCGTATCTCCTTTCCAAAAGCTGGCGGCGTTTACCGCCTAACAACAATTAGATGTACCCGCATAAGATGCGGAATTCTTTGTTTCTGACCATATAATACGCCTCTGAAAATCCTTCGCCTGGCGTCACAACACTTTGTATATCAATAGGTTGTCGCTGCTTTGGCCATTTAGCTCGTCGTGTTATGCGGATCGGCATAAGCCCCCCTCTCATAGCCCATCCACTGGGCTTCGCACCCCTGATGGTCCCCGGTTGAGGACATGGGTATAGATCATCGTAGTGCTGACGTTTTGTGATTGATCAACTTAGGCTCGGTAGAGACAATCTCTTTACCGTCCACTTTTTTCCCAGCGATGCTGACCACAGACATAACCATAGCTTTTACAGATTGTTAGGTATCTCTAAGTTTTACGTCCGCATGCTTTTGCATATCAAGGTAATGGTTTTTTCTCGAAAGGTCAATAAAAAAATACTTTTTTATATCACCGATACTAAGAGTCTATAACAGAATAAAAAATGCAGTTTGTCGTCTGTCACTCCCGCGCAGGCGGGAGTCCAGATTAAACCTTAAAAGAGTGAATTCCCGCTTCCGCGAAAATGACATCAGAGAAGGTTCTCACGATACCAATCTATTGCTAATTCCAGGCCTTGTTGAAACGAGATTTTGGGCTTAAAGCCGAGCAGTTTCTTAGCAGCGGTGATGTCGGCGAGGGAACGTTTTACATTGCTGGTGCGGATAGGATGCTTTTTTATTGAAACGTATGACTATCGCAGGTAAAATCTTTCTGGAAATCCGGTCATTTCGACCGAAAACTCGGCTGAAAGATGATATATGGCTATTCTAAAGTTAGATAAATATAATGAGAAAAAAGAAATCGATTTTGAATTAGATTATCTTACCTCTTTAACAACCCGGCAGCGGTTTGAATTGATGTTCAGAAAAACAAAAGAAATGTTAAGCCTGCGAAAAAATAAAAATGCGAACAGAAAAGCTCCTAAAATTATTAAAAGAAAACCGCGTTAAATTTGTCATAATTGGCGCAACTGCCTTTCCTGTTCATGGCTATTCACGCGCTACTTTGGATATTGATATTTTTATCCAAGCGGAGGAAGAAAATGCCCGCAGAACACTGAAAGCGCTGCGAGAATTCGGATACGATGTTACCGATATAACAATAGACGACCTTCTAACGAAAAAGCTTTTGATTCGCCAATATATCGTTGAAACTGATATTCACCCTATCGTCAAAGGCATAACATTTGAAAGCGTTTGGAAAAATAAAGTTAAAGCCCGGTTCGGAAAAACCTTCGTCTGGTTTGCCTCACTTGATGACCTTATAAAAATGAAAAAAGCTGCTGCTCGCCCAATAGATCAAGAAGACCTAAAATATCTGCTTAGGTTAAAAAAGCAAAATCAAAGAATCTAATAATACGCAAGATTCTGCTTACAGTTGCCCAAGAAAAGACATTTACGATATCACAAAAGATTTTCCCGATACCAATCTATTGCTAATTCCAAGCCTTGTCGGAAGGAGATTTTGGGTTTAAAGCCGAGCAGTTTCTCCGCGACCGTGATGTCGGCGAGTGAGTGTCTTACGTCGCCGGGACGAGGGGGAGCATAAATCGGCTTGATATTTTTGCCGAGGATTTCATTTATCATATCTATAATTTCGTTTACTGTAACAGCTTCGCCGCAGGCGATATTTACAACTTCGCCTTTTGTTTGCTTGGCTCGCGCAGCAAGTAAATTGGCCTCGACGACATTATCAACGTAAGTAAAATCCCGGCTCTGCTCGCCGTCACCATATACGGTCGGTGGCTGGTCTTTCAATATTGCTGTCACAAAAGCAGGAATAGCGGCAGCATATTGACTGGTGGGGTCCTGATATGGGCCAAAAACATTAAAATACCGCAGCGAAATCGTATCTAAGCCATAAACCTCATAAAAAACTTTAGCGTAATATTCGCCTACAAGTTTTCCTGCCGCATAAGGTGAAAGCGGCTGCGGGGCCATGGTTTCTACTTTCGGTAAAGTCGGCGTATCGCCGTAAGCAGCGGAACTTGAGGCATAAATAAAGCGCTTTATGCCGGCATCGCGAGCAGCTAAAAGAAGCGTGAAAGTCGCATCGACATTGTGCTTGTGCGCAGCGGCAGGGTCATCAACGCTACGCGGCACCGAAGGTAAAGCACCCTGGTGCAAAACAACATCAATACCCTTCATCGCTAAACGGGCGACCTGCTCATCGCCCATATCAGCTTCAATGAACTCAATTTTGTCTATGAAACTATCGAGATTGCTTCTTTTGCCTGTGAGCAGATTATCAATAACCCTTACAAAGCAGCCCTGTGAAACGAGTCTCTTGCAGATATTTGAACCGATGAACCCGGCTCCGCCGGTTACCAAGAATTTATCCATCAAACAACCTCTACGAAGAAATCTTATTGACTTTGTTCATCTGACGCCAGCAAGCTGCAGCTTTTGGTATTTCCTATAAGACTTGAATTGCTCGTGGAAATAGCCGCCCTTCATCGCTCTGACAGCAAAAAGGACACAGCCAACGACGTTGGCCCCCACCGCTCTAAGCTCACCAATAGCCCTCTGAGCAGCACCCCTGCTGGTAGCTGCAGCATTAAATACCAAAATTGTAGCGTCAACCAATTTTGCCAGGACTTTGGCATCACTTACCAGCAAGACCGGCGGGCTGTCAACTATAATATAATCGTAAATCTTACGCTGCTCACTAATTAGCTGCTGCATTTGTGGGCCGGCAAGCAGCTCAGCCGGATTAGAAGGCATAGGCCCTGAAACAATTATGTCAAGGCTCTGGATACCGCTGGGCCTTATAACTTCATAACCACATTGGCCTGTCAGCAGGCTGCTCAATCCGAGATTAGAGGACTGCACTTCTAAATCTTGGGCCTGTGTCCTGCGAAATATAGCTTGTAAACCCGGCCTTCTGAAATTGGCATCGATCAGCAGCACCTTTTGATTCTTAGCGACAAAAGTGGTGGCAAGATTAACCGCCACGGAGGTCTTGCCGTCCGCTGCATCGCCACTGGTAACCAGCACAGTCTTCCAAGACTCTGCGGAGCTGGACAGCTCGAAATTGGCACGAAGCTGTCTGTAACATTCGCTTATAACCGAATAAGGTGCTTGATAAACAGCAAGAGCCAGGTCAACATCTCGGCCCAGCTTGTCTTCAGCGGCATCAGGAATCATGCACAACAGCGGAACATCCAGGAATCTGGCCACATCTCTCGGAGTCCGCACCAGGTCGTTAGCCATTTCAATAAGGAATGCAAAGCCTACGCCCATTAGTAAGCCCACTATTGTCCCACTGGGCAACCACAGCCACCACTGCCGAGAGGTCACCATTTCCAGCGGCGGCGGAGCCAAGCCCACCAACTGGACCTTGGGCGTTTCCGGGTCGTTAAGTATTATCCTTAATTTCTCGATCTGGGCTTTAATTGCGTCCAGCATCTCTATTCTCTCGTCTCTAATCTTCAGCCTCTGCTCATACTGCACGCGGGCTAAATCAAGGTCCTGCTTCTTTGCAGCTGCTTCCTCCCGCAGGTGCTGTAATCCTACAAGCCTTTGCTGCAACACAATCAATCGATCTTGTGCGTTTTCCAGTCCAGCCTGCTGGGTCTGCTCTGCTATTACAGTCTGTCTACGCTTCCTTTTTTCTTTGATTTCATCTATCAACTGCTGAGTTTGACGCACCACTCTGTGATTCTCACCAAACTTTGAAAGTCTGCCTGCAAGCTGGGCTTCCTGAAAGGCAAGCTGTTCAGCCAGCATAACCATAACAGGGTCGCCCTCTATGGCCTGCTCAATCTGCACACTGAGAGGATCTACCGCCAGTTCCCTGAGATTTGCAATATCGGCCTCGGTTTGCTTTATTGCCAGCAGAAGTTCGCTTTCCTGAAGCTCTAAATCGTCCAGTTTCATCTCGAATGTATGGCGCCAATAACGTCCCTCAGGCCTTTCCAAGTCAGTTATACCCGAGGCTTTACGCACGTCCTCCAGCGCTGCTTCGGCTACATTCAACTCTCTTTGAACGCTATTTTTCCGCTCTTCCAGTTGTCTTAGCCTCTCACCAACTTCTGCCCTCTTGGTGTCTTGTTGTGAGGCAACAAACCATTGTGCCATCTCGTTGACTATTAGTGCTGCTTCTTCAGCGCCCCGGCAGGTCATCGATATCTCAACAAACTCAGCATCTCTGTGGGCGTAAGCACCTAAATGCCTTTTGAGATATTTAAACGCCTTTCTATCGTCCCTATCTCTACGTTCAAACCACCTGGTTGCTCGAACCTTGTCGTTTCTGAGCAACTCTTGCAAAGCTCTTTGCTGCTTTATAAGGTTAGCCATTGATAAGCGGTGCTGGTAATGTATATCTTTATGCACTTGAGCTGCCACGATGTCCATAGGGTCTGTTTGTACGGGCGGCAAAACCTCAATAAAGGTCGCAGCGGTATATCTTGGCAGATACTTTCGTAAAAGATACCAGGTACCGCCGCCAGCCCCAAGGCCTAACGCAGTCAGAAAAATTATCAGCGATATGTGCCGACGTAATATTGCCAGAACTTCCTTCGATGTCAGCACAGCAGCAGTCGGCGGCATTGGGCCAGCCGGTCTTGCCATTCTATTTCCAACCGTTGGTCTCTGTGCCATTTTAATCTCCCATCAGAACCCGCTCACCGCGAAAGACGTTCAATAGCCAACTTTATCCGCTGTCCGACCGACTTCGGCAATTTATCTGCTCCTACTTGCAGCGCTCGTTTATAAGCATCAAGGGCATAAGCTTTTTCTCCGAGCTGCTCTTTTACCATACCTAAATGCTCCCATACCTCCGGTGGTGCGATGATTGACTGCTGCTGATACTGCTGCACAGCGGCGGTCAATAACTCAGCAGCCTTAGGACTCTGGCCATTTTTATACAGCACATACGCATAAGTATCCATGAAGATAGGATTATCGGGCCTCTGCTCGAGTGCCTTTTTGGCGTATTTAAGAGCCTCAGAAAGCCTCTGGTTATTTTCTGCAAGCATATACGCCAAATTATTCAAAACATTGGTATTATTCGGCATTTTAACTAACAGACTTTCGTAATCTGTGATGGCCTCAATAAGGTATCTATTATCGGAAGTCTTTTCAAAGGCGAGGGTTAAAAGCTCCGCTTTCTTGACCAGGTACTCAAGTCCGCGTGGGGTATCCGGCCCTGTCAGCTCGATGCACTTTTTAATATAATCTATAGCCTTGTCATATTGGCCGTTGATTCTGGCCAAATTAGACATAGTGAAATTGGCTGCCAGCGAATCAGGCGAGGTCATAAGAGTTTGCTCACAGAACTTGCCGACTTCATCTGCTCCCAAGGACAAAAACATTCTCAGTAAAATCTCAGCAGCGAGCTTCTCATTTGTCTGTGTTTTATCGACTGCTTTTCGATAGTATTCTATGGCGGTTTTTCTATCACCGAGTTTTAGCTTCGCCTCGCCCATCCTGCAAAAGGCTAAGGGAGCAAAAGCGGTATTCTCGTGTTTTTTAGCCTCTTCAAAGAGCATATCTAACTTTTGTGGACGCCAAACAAGATTTGCTGCATTTGGTTCCCCTGCTGCTAATACAAGCGCCTGCAAATATCCGTCGAACGCTGCTGCATATTGTGCGTCTTGCATCGCCTTTTCAGGATTATCTCCGAGATGCTCTTGCTGTTTAAGCAGATACGCTTTCTTATAAAACTTTTCTGCTCTATCAAATTCACCCGTAGCTATAGCAAATGTCGCTGCCCGATTATACCACGGTACACTGTTGGGGAACTTTTCCAGAGTATCCTCATAGAATCTTCTCAGCGGCTCATATCTTGCGAGTCTTAAATAAATCTGCTCGAGCAATTCTCGCCCTTCCATAGGAGCACCTGGCACGTCAATCGTGTTTTTGAGCTCAGTTATAGCATCCTCTTGGCGCTCAGCCTGCAAATAAGCCTTTGCCAGAGCAATCCTGGTGGTTGGTGTATCTGACAACGAATTACTCCTTTTAAGGTCGGTGATTGCTTGATCATAATTTGCCATCAAAAGATTTATCTGGCCTCTTAACCGCCACGCCGAGGCCGAGTCCTGGTTGGACTGGAGATTTCGATTCGTCAGCTCCAACGCCTTTTCCAGTTGTCCCTGTCTCATTGCCAACCAGCTCTCAAGCAGCAGTATTCTGGATTCATCCGGATATTTTTCCTTAAAGCTTTGCAATTTGTATTTAGCTTGCTCGATAAGACCGACCCCAAGGAAAGCCCTAATTTGTTCAAGACGATTTTCAGCCGTTTCCTCCAGAGATAAAAGCTCTTCAGAATATTTATTTATAGCCTCTTTGTCGGCGGTATTTTCAGCAACAAGTAAAAGGCCTTTGACTACATCAATGTCGTTGGCCTGGCGTTTGTATAACTGCTGCAATACACACTTTGCATCCTCAAATTTGCCCAGTTGAAAATAGTGTCGCCAGAGCAATTTGTCGTCTTGTGATTCCAGCAGCAACTGCTTAGCATATTCATCCTGTCCCCTGGCCTGGTAGTATTCTGCATAGCTTTGAAGCATTACCTTGTCGTGCGGGTCCATCTTCTTAGCCTCTTGGAGAGAGAACTGAGCAATCTCAAACAACGTCTCTTTGCGCTGGGCATCTGTTTCTTTCAGAGCCATTTTGGTTGCCAATCTGCCAAGGAGTATGGCATTTTGCAAATTCGGGGCATTTTTTTGCAGAGTCTGGCGAATCGCCAATGCTCTCGAAGGCTCCGTCGCGCTTATATATTCAGCATAGTCACTAAGTAACGGCAAATCACCAGGATTTAGCCGAATCGCTCTTTCCAAAGCACTCCTGGCTTCGACCATTTGCTCGGACGAGACATTATCTCCCAGTTTTTGGTTGCGAAGATATAATACCGCAGCCAATCTCTTTGCGATGGGTCCATCCAGAGGGTTCAAGAATGTTGCTTTGCGGATGTCTTCTATAGATGCATGCTCATTTCCCAGGACCGCGTTGATATTGCTTCGCAGTAGATACCCGTGTGAAAATATAGGTCTTTGTCTCAAACATTCGTTGATTTTAGATAGCGCGTCATTAAATTCGCGTTTAGCCACATCGAGACGAGCTGCAAAAAGCTGACCTTGACAATTATCAAGATTTTCACGTCGTGCAAGCTCTACCATTTGCTCTGCCAGTTTCCAATCTTGCATCTGGCAGGCTATATCGAAAAGATGATTTGCAGCCAGGTGCCTTAGTTTAGAATTTTGAATCTCGAATCCTTCGACTGCGCTCAGGACAGGTTTAGAATTTAGAAAAAGAGCTTCCCTTAGTTTTTCAACTGCTTTGGAAAGCTCCTCATTGCTTCTATAAAATATTCCAAGTTGCACCGCCCGATTAAGAGGGTCGGCAATATTCAATAGAACCTGTTTTTCTATCTCCTGACGCCTTTGTGGTGAGACATTTTTAGGCGAAGGTTCAGAGAGTAACTGTTTATAAAACAGAATCACTGTATTGTCTGGAGAATATTTCAAGAAACGATTGATCAAATCCTTCGCCTCATCTATCTGGCCTTGTGCTATGCAACTTCTGCAAACCACAGTAACAGAAGCTTCATCAACAGCCTCTGGTTCTATCAGCAGCAGTTTTTTTAACAATTCAGCCCTGAGTTGCCGGCAGTTTTCCAATTCTGCTGTCATTAGCTTTACCGCGGGGTCTAAGATATGGTCCTGTTTTTCTCCCTCTTCGGCAGGCTGGAAAACAATAGTGGGGTCTACTGTGGCCTGCTTTTGCAATATAGCGGTTCTAATTTGCCTAATCTTGGCCTCTGCCAGCACCAGATTGAGCTTGATTGCCTCGGGGTCATTCTGGTCGAGCTTGACTAATTCTTCTTCAGCCTCGGAGACCCGATTTGTACCAATTAAAGCTTTTATGCGAAGGGTTTGGCTCCGAGGGCTCCGACCAAACTTCTGCTCAAAGGCATCTATACTAAAAGGATTGACAGAGGATAGTACATGCGGCCACATATCGCGTCTGCCCAGGACTTCCAGGTAATCCAAGATTGCTTGCGGTTTATACAATTCAATTCCTGCCTCCAGCGCACTTACGAGAAACTCCGTGACCGCACCCACCTCAGAAGTGTCCTGAAAAATCTGAGCAAGAGTGTAAGAAAGTTGCGCATCTGTTCGCTCAGGCCGATTCGATGCTTTGATTTGCTCGTAAGCTGCATACAATTTCCTTACCGCGGCGTCTGTATTTCCCTTTGCTAACTGGAGCATCCCTTGCCACTTAATAACCTGCGGTTCCTCAGCACTTCCAAAAATCTGCTCAATTTCGTGCACTAATTGTTCAGCGTCTCTCAGCCAGGCTTCGATCTGTGACTGGGCTGTTTGTCCGCTTTCCTGGAGTATCTGCTCGATATAGCAATTCGCCAGAAAAGAACACAATAAGAATCTATTCATTCTATTTGCGTAACCTCGTGGCCCAGCCGTATCTCGGGCATCCTGTAATTGGAGTGCATTCTTGGCTATTGCTATTGCCTTGAGGATTTCTGGTTTTTGTCCATATGCAGAGAACTTGCGATAATACAAATTTGCTGCAGTTATTGCATATGTCACATTTTCTTTGTCCAGCTCAATTGCTTTTTCAGCTGCCTCAACGGCTTTATCAAGATTTTGCAGGCCCAGATGACGCTCTGAGTAGACCGAATAGTACGAATAGAATCCAGAAAGTGTTGCAAATGCCTCGGAGCTTTCAGGGAACTTATTCACAAGTGACAAATACTCAGGCTCAAGTGTCTTAATCTGCTGCTTTACCAGCGAAGGTGTACCTTGGCGAGCAAGTATAAGCTTGTGTGTTAGAAGATTAATGTGCGCTCTGGGTACAGTATCTGCAACGTTGCCCGCCTGTTGCAGAAGTGCATCAGCCTGCTTAGCAGCTTTGTCCCTTTCTTCAAGATTACCTCTTGACGCAAGAATCTCACCTTTTTCGATAGCCACTTGCGCTAAATACCAATAAGCATCAACGTTATTTGGGTCAAGTTCCTTCACCTTTTCCAGATCATGTATTGCCTCGTCAAGCAGTTCGTCAGGCGCGGTCACAGCACCCATCTGTGCTAATTCAAAAGCAGCTCTGCCTCGCAGCAGATATAAATATGGGCCTATGCACCGACTGATAGCACGCTGCCGTTGTTCTTCCATCCCTAATGAGGGCTCCCACTCGGCTCTGTCGGCAGAAAGTGTGCCAGCATCGGCCACCAGCTCCAAAAGCTGCGATGTTTGTGACTGAACTTCTTTCCAAACTGCACTAACATCTCGACCGGTTCTTACATAATTGTCAGCGATTATATAAAGATACTTCAGCCGTCCCAGTCGAGCCTTTACATTCTTTGGGTCTATGTTGATTATTTGCTCCCAGCAGCCCCGCACTTTAGGCCATTGCCCGGTTTGGATATATATATCTGCAAGCTTGGAAAGTATCTCTTTGCGAAGCAAGCCGGTCTTTGCAAAATTATGTGCCTTAAGATAACTGCGTTCCGCTGTTTTGTAATCTTTCGCCAGAACGGCTGTGTCACCATCTTGGATAAACTTATCTGGGTCTCGGCCCAGCCGCAAAACAACCACAATAGCCACGAGCACCAATAATAGAAAAACCATCGAGCCTAAAGCTGCTACTTTTTTATTCAATCTTCTCCTTGCCATGAATTCATTCCTTACCAGTTAGGCCAATGCTCTCGTTCCAAAATGGGCAAAACCACAGCTAAAAGCTTTTCGCTGGCGGCGACTGCCTGTTCTTTACCTGGTACAGCGAAGCCCTGATTAAAAACTAACTCAACCTTGCAAAAATACGAATGCTTACGAAAAAGGTTCTTATTTAGCGTTATTCGAGCCTCGTCTCTACTGCCAGCATACTCCCCGTTTACTTTAAAAAAGTATAAAACCGGAAATTTTCCGCCACTCTGCCAGAAATCAAACTTGGTACTTCCGAAAACAAGATATTTTCCCTGGATATATCTTTGAAATTCAGCCCTTTTTATCTCAAACGTCACGCTCTCAGTCGACAATCTTTGATAGCCACCGCCGGTATAGCACTCCTCCGGTACATGCGGCACTCTATCCGGCAGCCGGTAATAAGTAATAAACAACATACATTTTTTAACAGCACTGTCAGCCGGCGCTTCGGGATCCTCCAGAATCCACTGAATATAATCCTGCGTTCCTAATTCTTTGAGTATTTCTTCATTTGTGATCTTGTGCTTTTCTATTACTTTGTAAGGAGCTAATTGCTTCTCATCCAGAAGGTCTAAAGATTTTTTCAAAGGCAGGGGTTCTTTCTGCAAATATACGCCGAAGCGTTTTATCGCAATTGACATACCTGCAGCAGCTACCGCCAGCACCGCCACACATATCAAAAAGGCCGGCTGCAAATAAACCCGTATAGTTTCCAAAAATTTGAAATTTGAAATTTGAAATTTCTGCATCCCGCATCACACATCACGTTTGCGAACCACAATATCTTCGGCAACTGTCCTGGCTTCTTCAACAAACAAGCTCGACATAAACCACGCTAAAAAGCCATATAAGCCAAAAGCTAACGGCAGCGTTGCCATCCCAAGCATATCGTGGTAAATGTCCTGAGTATATTTAGGGTGTATCAGCACATAAATAAATCCGGTAACTGCAACTCTTACGATATTGCAAAATATGGCAATGGGTATGGTGCTGACTAACAAGATAATTCGCTGCCAAATAGGCCGATAATGCAGATAAGCCATAGCCACGCCCAGCGCCAAAAAGGCCATCAGCAGTCGCATTCCGCTGCAAGCCTCCGCCACATTAAGAGCAGGCTCCAATCGCTGGCCCTTATAGACCACATCTATCACAACCCCGCTGGCCGTAGCCTCTAATCCACCGACCAAACTCAGTAAGGAGGCGGCAATAGCAGCAGCCAGATGCCGCATCGGCATAGTCATACCAACATAATATCTCTGCGGCAATGGCACCGCAAAGACCAAAAACGCGATTGGCAGCCAGGTATATTTAATTAAACGCCACCCACCTAAAAATAGTACCACCGCGGCAAGAGCCGCTATCATAGAAATGGAGCGAAAATATGCGTATCCGGCTGGGCTTACTATATTGAAAAAATAAAACAAAATACTGCAAAGCAAAAAAAATAAGCCTAAATAATTTGGCTTGGCTTGAAGATTTAAAACACAACTTTTCTTCTGATTAATAAAGTACAAGCTAAAAAGTGGGATAAGAAAGCCGTGCGACCAGCTCGCGTCAGTTAGCCATAGATGGATGATACCGCCAATCTCGTTGCGAAAGAGAAAGCAAAGCAATCCCCCTATTATCACCATCTTGATGTAATTATGTAGCTCAAGCTCGCGCCACTGCTGCTTTTGACAGGGCACATTTTGTCGGTAAGTTTCTGCCGCGAAAGAAGCAATATTATCCACCATAACTAAACAATCTTGCTAAAATATACCATCCCACTTCCAGGGCGTTATAGGATTGAAGGTTGTTTCGTAGTAATCTCTATACGCGAAATTACGGTCGTAAACAAAGCCGAATCCATAAGTAGCCCTGAAGGCATTTCGCAAGATGGCACGCCATCTGGCGGTCGCATGTGTGCCGACATTTATCAAATCGTTGGGCTTAATAAAGAAGTCCGGTTGTTCGCCGCTGGCAATCTTATCCAAGTCTACCCTTACTATTTCCTCTTTATCTTGCCCGACCCTTCTTATTACTTCACAACGTTTCGGCCAGGCCAACGGTCCCAGGCCGCCCGCTGCTGCGATAGCCATCTTCAGAGTCATCGGTCGGCCGGTAATATTAATATATCCGCTACGATTGACATTGCCCATTATAGCGAATTCACCAATAATATCAACAGGCACATGAATGGTATCGCCTGGTTTTATCACAATATTATACCGCGGATCACCAGCCAGCAACCTATCAACGGGAATCTTTATGACTCGCGTTTGCACCACTGCCTCCCATTCGAGCTCTTCCGGTATCTTTTCCTCGGGCGGAATGACCGGCTTAGGGGGCAAAGGTTTGCGGACCGGAATCGGGACCCATCTGCCGTCTCGAAAAATCCACTCAATACGCTCCTCAACTTCCTCTTGCTTTATCGCTGGTTCTTTGGGCTCGGGTGGCCCGACCCGAATCGGTATCCACTTGCCATCTCGAAAAATCCAATCGATACGCTCACCAACTTCCTGTTGGTCTGCTCGTTCCTCCGAAAGGTGTCCCGCGGACTGCATCGTTTCTTCAGAAAGACCCCACGTAAACCTGTCCTGAGCAAGGTCGAAGGAACGTGGGGCTAAATATTTAGGTTCTACCGAGGGCTTTATGCTGCTTGACAGCTCAAAACTTGCTGGCAAAACTGCCCCGCTACGCCGGGGCTGTTTATCCTTCATCATCTGCGTGGAAGCCAAAAATATTTTTTTAGTCTCGGGCCGTCGAAGCTGTGCTGAAGGCACTATCATTCCTATCACTTCTCGCTCCAATTTTATAGATGGTTCCATCCCCTGCGGAGGGACCCCGCCTTGGGACCCCGCTCCGCGGGAACCCTGCGGGAACCCCTCAATAATCTTCAGCTCTGGAAGGCCTTGTTGGCCAGCTTCTGGTTTGAGAATTTCCGGTTCGATAATCCCCAGCTCCGTGCTCGCCCCCGATTCAGTCGGGGGTTTCTGCTGCTGGCTAACACGATGTGAAACGTAAATATAGCTTACATTAAATTGCCTTACTCCACCTGCTGTGGCAAGTGCATCGGCCAATCTAAAGTCATACCGTGGAATAACGTACCTGCTTGGAGCTAATACACCGTCACCTAATATTGAAAAGGTACGCTGTTGCGAACTTAGCAAAGTTACAGTAACCGATGGCTCTTTTAATACACTCGGCGAAAGGATTCGCTTTACCTCGTCTTCCAGTTGTGTTTCAGTCAATCCTGCTGCCTGAACGACCCCGACTTCTGGTATGGATATTTTGCCAGTCTCAGTAACAATATAATCATTTACAACTGCAACGCCCTCTTGAAACAGCTCAAAAATGGATATCCTGATAACATCCCCGGACCTGAACAC
>Ga0315312_1001516_pt1 | contig 17863 bp, 15 predicted proteins | sample TDP7_MG_FD_203629 | JGI IMG/M metagenome (GOLD analysis project Ga0315312, IMG submission 203629) | Freshwater sediment microbial communities from Lake Towuti, South Sulawesi, Indonesia - TDP7 | ecosystem: Environmental > Aquatic > Freshwater > Lake > Sediment | place: Indonesia: South Sulawesi... | reverse complement strand
GCGGTTCTGAGGGCTGGACCGGATGAGAGAAGGTCGTTTCTCTATGAAGGAGGCTTTGCTCTTGTCACTGTTAGCTATCTCAGGGTTCGTTGCCTTCCTCTACTTGGCGGGGTTCGCAGGAATTCTGCTACTGGCCCACGAAACAGGGATGGTCGTGATTCAGGCTGACAGCTTGATGCCAGTTGAAAGCGCTCTCATGCTCTCGGCTTGCATCGTCATGGCCTTCATAACAATCTACAGCCTTGCAGCAATAGCCTCCGAACTGAGACTCCGAAGGTGAGAATATTCATGAGCCAAAGTTCAGGCCCTAATGGCGTTAGGGGTTTGGTTCTTTGCGGCGGTGAGGGCGTTAGGCTCAGGCCTTTAACATACTATTTTCAGAAGAGTATATACCGATCGGGTCCAAGCAAAAGCCTTTGTTGGAATTCATAGTCAAGTCTTTGAAGCAGAATGAGATTACGGATATTTGCCTTCCTGTCGGGTACAAATCGGAGCAGGTCTGCAACTATTTCGACGATGGTAGCCGTTTCGGCGTACGGATCGCGTATGTGCATGATAGGCCGGAGTACAAGGGTACTGGAGGCGCTGTTTTGAATGCCTACAAGCAAGGGCTCATAGACCGTAAGGACCTCTTACTAGTTTATTACGGGCATATTCTCTCGGATGTGAATCTTACGGAGATGCTGAAGGAGCATTTGGAGAACGGAGCTGAGGCTACAGTCGCTTTGAGCAAGGGCTACCGGGTTCCTGTTGAGGTCGCTGAGTTGAATGGCGGCAGGGTGATGAAGTTTGCGGAGAAACCCTCGTTTGATGTTCTTGTTGGGATTGGGATCATGGCTCTTGAGGGTAGTGTACTCGCTGATCTGGAAGCGTTGTATAAGGAAAGGGAGGAAGTGGATTTGATGAGGGATCTGCTTCCAATATTGATGAAGAATGGTCGGCAGGTTAGAGGCTACGTAACAGATGCTTTCTGGTATGATGTAGGCTCAACTGAAAGATATGAAAAACTGGAGAATTATTCCGTAGAAAGACATCTTGACAGTTTAGCGTAGAATATGAGTTCGCTCATTCGTTTTCGATGATCTCGTGTCCATCGGCTGGATGCTAGGGGTGTTAATGCAGAAGGGGTGATCGCTACCCAGACTGCCTTTTTTGGAATTTTGAATTTGAGCTGAGCTTCTAAACTGTGCGTTTTCATGATCGTTTTTTCAGGACTTGGCGTTGAACAAGCAGGAAGGCATCAGCTATGACGTTAGTCGACCCATAAAAGATTCTACAGAACGCACGGGGAGGCATTTACCCTGAGAGGATTTGAATTTTGAAGAGCGCAAATTCCAACGTCGATTCGAATGTTACTGTAATCATTCCTGCTCTCAATGAAGAGGAAAACATAAGAGAAGTAATTCAAGAACTAAGCCAAATGGGTTACAGCGATATCTTGGTAGTAGACGGCAATTCTACCGATAGAACTGTCGAGATTGCTCGAGAATTAGCGGTAAACGTCGTTATTCAGAACGAAATAGGAAAGGGTGCTGCTCTACGCCAAGCATTTGACCATGATGGTCTTAATGGTAGTGTGATTGTGGTGATGGATGCTGATGGGTCGATGAATCCTCGGGAAATACCCTTGTTTACTGAAGCTTTGGATAAAGGTGCAGATTTGGTTAAAGGTTCACGTTTCTTGACGCCGGGGCGCTCAGAGGATATGAATCTTATTCGTAGAATTGGAAATGGATTCTTTCTTTTGTTAGTCAACCTGATTTGGTCCGCCAATTATACGGATTTGTGTTATGGATTTGCAGCCTTTACAAGAGATGCGATTGACAGGTTATCTCCGTATTTGAAGTCGACAAGTTTTGAGATTGAAACAGAAGTTTTTATTAAGGCTAGAAAATTGGGACTTAGGGTGATAGAAGTTCCGAGCGTAGAATTTCGAAGGAAACAGGGCAAGTCAAATTTATCCATTTTTCGAGATGGATTCCGCATTCTGAGGACTATCTTTAGAGAGTTCATTGATGGACGCCGAATCAGAAACAGAACGACCTCAAAGTGATCTGATGAAATGGAGTATAATCATATGATAAAAGTTGGAATCATTGGTTTAGGACACATGGGACTATTGCATTTACGCAATACTCGGTTCATTAAAAGCATAAAAGTTGTGGGTGTAGCCGACAAATCTAAGAAAGGATTGTCGGAAGCCAAGAAATTTGGGATAAGGAACCTATTTGACGACTACAAGGAACTCCTCAAACTTGCTGACCTAGATGCGGTAATTATTTCGCTACCCAATTTCTTGCATGAGGAAAGCGTCACTTTCACTGCCGAAAGAGGATTACATATTTTCATTGAAAAACCCTTGGCTCGTACTCTTTCAGAGTGTGAAAACATTAAGCGTGCTGTTCAGAGAAATGGCGTTAAACTGGCTGTTGGACATAATTACCGCTTCTTTGATCATGTCCAAAAACTGAAAGCAGAAGTCGACAAGGGCACTTTGGGAGACATAGAAATTGCAAATTTTGAACACTTTGTGAATGGGCCTTTTGCCCATCCCTTGGAACCTGTCCCCGTCCAGGATTGGTGGTTGGACGCCCAATTATCTGGAGGGGGTGCGCTACTCGATCAAGGGTATCATCTACTGGACTTGTTTAGGTGGTTTTTCCCAGATCCAGAAGTTCTTTACGTAAATCTTGGCTATCGCTATGACTTGCCTATGGAAGACAGTGCAATAGTGGCTTTGAAGTCCAGGCACACTTCGACGAGAGGTATTGTTAGCGTGGGATGGTTTCAGAAGATGCTATTCCCGCATTTTAACTTTAGACTAAACCTTCAAGGCACAGCGAGGTTTTTGTCAACGGATCACTTTGTTCCTAGGAATCTTTATCTTTATGCTGTGAAGGAGGCTTTGAAAAACACCTTACGAAGGATGACCGGTAGAAAGATCAAGCCTCTATCGTATACCTACTACTACACTTCTTACATTAAGGAATTACAGCATTTCTTCGAGGGCATTCAACGCGATCCTATTCCTAACCCCCTTGCTAACGTTATTGATGGACTTGAAGCGATTCGGATCGTTGAAGAGTCGTACAAGTTTGCCAACAGAATGAAGAGAGAAACATGATGCTCAACCAAATTAAATGAAGGCAGTTTTGAAAAATGCCTGTTGTTAGTGTTATTGATACTAAGGACCTAAGTGAAGAAGGCATAAGAAATGCAACTTTTAGGGCGATTGATGAAAGCGGATTTAAGTTGCCAAAAAAATTCGACACCGCGATTTTAAAGGTTAATCTGCGATACTATTGGGATTCCTCAACTGGAGAGACAACTGACCCAAGGGTGGTGTCAGCAATCATCGACTACGTTCGTGACCATTGCGATCGTGAAGCTGACATAATTATTGCAGAGGCTGACGCTTCGGCTATGAGGACAAAATACGCTTTCAGAATGCTTGGCTATGAAAAAATTGCTCAAAAAAAGTCAGTTAAGTTGCTCAACTTGTGCGAATCTGAAAAAGTCGAGAAACAAGTAGTTGTGAACCGCAGAAGGTTTACATTGCCTGTTGCTAAACCGATGCTTAACGCGGATTTACTGATAAATGTCTCTAAGTTGAGAACCCATCGTCTTACGAACGTATCATGCTGTTTAAAAAACATGTTCGGGTCCATCCCCGTACCGAGAAAGATTGTTTATCATTCTCACCTCAGTGAAGTGATAGTCGGAATAAATAAACTGATTAAACCGCACTTAGCCGTCATTGATGGGATCGTTGCACTTGGAAAAAACCCGGTCAAAGTGGGTCTGTGTTTGGCAGGTGAGGATCAATTGGCAGTGGATTTTGTTGCGGCGAAAATAATGGGGTACAATCCACGTCGAATAAAACAGCTAATGCTTGCGGAAAAAGAAGGTGTTGGCATCTGTACAAATCTCAAGATTATTGGTGTGCAAGATTTAACCAAGTTTTCTAAGAAATTTCCACGAGAAAACTACTTCATTTTCAACCTATTGTGGCAAGTCAAACTTGCTGCTCTTGATGCATACATTAAACTGACGAAAGACACGAGGCCTCCCGTTTTGGACAGGTGACAAAGGAAGATTAAAGACCAGATCAGCTATTTTTGACATAAACTACCTTGGCTGTAGCGCACTAAATGTTTTTGTAGGATTGGGGTTGTTATTGAACCTGATCCTGGTGATCATTATTGGGTTGTCTACTATTCATTTACTCGTTCCATACCTTTATTATCTTTATATGAGTCGCATTACAAGAAGACCATGGAATATCGTGATAGATCGAAATTATGAACCAAAAGTAACTATGATAATTCCGACATATAATGAATCTACTGTCATAACCGAAAAACTTCAAAGTCTAAAGGGAATCGATTATCCTCATGAAAAACTTGAGGTCATAGTAGTTGATAGTTCTTCGACGGATAATACTGCAAGCAAAGCAAAAAGATATTTGAAAGACAATGGATTCCCCTTTGAAATTAAAATTATAGAGGAAAAAGAACGGAAAGGTAAAGCTAAAGCATTGAATTTTGCCCTCGAAGACGCCAAGAGCCAGATAATTGCAACTTCAGATGCCGATTCATATTGGGAACCTTCTGCCCTTCGGAAAGCGATATCTTATTTAGCTGACCCACAAGTTGGTGCTGTAACCGGAAAGGAAGAGTTTCTCAACCCAAATCAAAATGTGTTGACTCTTGCAGAGGGTATGTATAGGCAGGTCTACAATACTCTCAGAGTTGGAGAGTCAAAAATTCATTCAACTCTATTCTTTCAAGGCGAACTTTCCGTATACAAGCGTGAAGCTTTTGAAAAATTTAACGATGAGAAGGGATCAGATGATAGCGGAACAGTGAAAAACATCATTGCTTGTGGATATCGAACGATCTTTGTTCCTGAAGCCGCTTTTTCAGACATGGCACCTTACACTTGGAAAGGACGAATTGTCGTTAAAGAAAGACGAGCTTTGCACCTCATTCATGCATTGGTTGGCGCCGCAAAATTGAAAAAGCAAAAAAGGTTTCCTCAACCCGGATTCATCGTATATGCAAATTCCTTTATTCATTTGATAAATCCATTCTTGAGTGTTGCTCTCCTAATAGGAGCAATATGTTTGATGTGTATGTTTCCCTTGCTTCTATTATTCACTCTACCATCGTTTCTCCTAAAGAAATCAAGAGTATTGATCGTCTCCTATCTAACAAGCAATCTTGCCTTGATTTTGGCAGTTTTGGGATATATTCGAGGAGAAGAACAGATCGTTTGGAAAAAGACAGATGAAATGAGGCATATGCAAACATTTGGTTAAAGGTTCACATTCATGCTGCTTGTAGGCGTGCTAGTAGCAGCATAGAAGTCATGCACCGCAATTACGGTGTATGAATTGGCAGAGATTTTGCGGCAAGTTATAAACAAAGAGCATTTGAACCCAATCTTTGTCGAGAGTAGAGCAGGCGACATCAGCAAAGCTCAAAAACTTCTGAGTTTCGAACCAAAGATCGAGCTAAGAGATATCTTATCGAAACTGGTCAAATGGCATCTGTGTGCAATGCATGCTATTAACCGGCTCAGTCAGTCTCAATGCCTTAACCAAGTCCAAGCAAGTTATAGACCGAGGTTTAGCACGAGGAAGACGAAAACTCCGAGCACAGTCTAGCCATAGTGTCTGCAGCCTTCAGATTCGCTAACGATACGATCCAATACTCCTGTACTGTAGCCAAGCAGGTTTATCCATAATTCCTGCCGCATTGATTCTAGGTTGGGCGGCTCTGAAGAAATTGAAATTCTTTTTCTAGTTCTAGCGAGAGATAAGAAACGTGTAGATGAAAAAATTAGAGAGTTAAAAAACTTTGGCGTTCCTTATCTGGTCGTATGCGGTGAAAACCTGAACTATCCGGATGTTGTACTCAGGGAACCCAAAGGGAAGTATGATGCTCTGAATTTCGGTGCACAATTCATAGCGAAGCATGTCAACGTTGTGATTCTTAACGATGTAGATACAAGAATTAACAATTTTGAAGCTGCATTGCAACATTTTAATCGTGAAAAAGTTGGTTTACTTTTCGCAAGGGTTTCCATTAAAGAGGGCCCACAAAGGCTGTTCTATGTCATTCTTGATCTTATAAGAAGAAGCCTTCCAATAACTGCCAGTGGCGAGTTGATGTTGATAAGACATAACTTGTTGAAGAAGATTCTTCCGATTCGACCCTGTAAGGCAGAAGATAGTTATATACTGTTCAAGGCTTTGGAGATTGCATAGGTGAAATGAAGATTTTGTTTCATTATGAGCTTGTTTCTAACTCAGTCATAAGCTCGCAGATTCTGAGTTGGGGTTTAAATGTGTGGGAAAACTGCAAATAATAATCATCCACTTGTTTCTATAATCGTTCTTAATTGGAATGGTATGGCTTACCTCGAAAAATGCTTACAGTCTCTTATGTCCATCACGTATCCTAACTACGAAGTTATTGTTGTTGACAATGGGTCATCCGATGGCTCACCCGACATGGTGAAAAAAGACTTCAAAAATGTTACATTGATAGCCAACAAGAGAAACTTGGGTTTCGCAAAAGGAAACAATGTCGGCATAGAAGCGTCAAAGGGAAATCTTATTGTTTTGCTGAACAATGACGTAGTGGTAGATCCAACATGGTTGTCTGAACTTGTAAAAGCGACAGTTGACTCACCCAAAATCGGCATGACAAGCGGAATCGTACTGCAAAGCAAGCCTAGTGATGTGGTCTGGTCATCTGGAAAGAGGATTGACGTATTCACTGGAATTACTTGGCGTATTGGTTATGGTGAGAAGTTTAAACAGATAGAAAAAGTGGAAGACATTGACTATTTCTCGGGGTGTGCTTTGCTTGTAAAAAAACAGATCATACTGAAAATAGGATTGCTAGATGAAGGCTACTTTTTTTACGGTGAGGATGCCGACTGGAACTTTTGCGCACGAAGAGCAGGATTTGATTGTGAATTTGCGCCCTTAGCTATAGTCTGGCATGAGGGATCTGCAACCCGCAAGAGAATACCAAGAAAAGGATATTACTGGTATAATCGTTCGGCTTTTAGGTTATACTTTAAACATTTTCCCCTAATTTTTTTGTTTACGGCCATACTTTTTCGCTTGATCATTTTATCGTTATTCGAGATTTTGTTATTTAGGCGCCCGATAAGTCACATTTCGTTAAGAATTGCTGCTTTTGGAGACACTTTGTCGGAATTAAACGAGATTATAACTGTAAGAAGAAAAATCCACTGTCTTGGAAAACTTCACTTGAAAATTAGATTTAGGGAGTTTTTAAAGGTAGTAAAGCAATCTGTTGACTTTAAAGCAGATTCCTCCACTAGAAGGCATGAAGTACTATGAAGATATTAATGGTGTCGGACTTTTATCCACCTTTTATCGGAGGAAGTTATAGACATGTCACTAAGATGGTTGGGCGAAACTTAATTTGCATTTAATTCATGTTACGAGTAGATATTTACCCGCTCAGTTAACGGGTTCAGAAATGTATATGCGGTATATCTCGGAGAAACTGGCCCAAATGGGCCATAATGTTAGCGTGCTTACATCTAACGTTTTTGATAAAAGAGCTTTTTTTGATCCATTAGGAGGGAAATTCCTTCCTTGCGACATGGAAGTTGTAAACCGTGTTAAGGTCTTTAGATTCAAAAGTTACTCCTGTCTCCCCTTCTTCTTGGTAGAAAAGCTGCTGAGCAATCTAGGTTTTAGAAAGAACCCTGTCTATGATGCTATTTACAATTTTAGTTTCGGCCCGATAACGTTAGGGATGTATCGGTTTATCCTTGATTCTGCAAAAAAATATGATTTAATTCATGCAACTGCTTTTCCGCACACCCCTTTTTTCATCGCCTTTCAAGCCAGCCAGAAGTCGGGAATACCTTACGTATGTACACCTGCTTTCCATTTTGAGATTCCTTCATTCTATAACTGTTTTTTGTTTACAATATTAAAGAAAGCGGACGCTATTATAGCAGCAACGGGCGCAGAAAAGCAAAGAATAGTCGAACTAGGAGTAAATTCGAATCGAGTTCATGTTATACCTAAAGGTGTCGAGCCGAAAGAGTGGGGGAACGCTTCCGGAGATCGGTTCAGGAAAAGGCATGGAGTTGAAGACAAACCAATAATACTTTTTGCAGGCTCAAAAAGTGAAGAAAAGGGTGTATTCGAAGTTCTCCATGCTATGAAATATGTTCAAAAGAGAATGAAGGACGTAGTCTTAGTGACTATGGGAGAGGCGTCGATTAAATGGGAAAGGGAAAAGAATAAGACTAATGTTCGGCTTTACGATTTGCATTATGTAACTGACCGCGAAAAGATGGATGCATTTGATGCCTGCGATATCTTCGTTATGCCATCCAAAGTTGACAGTTTTGGGATCGCGTATTTAGAGGCTTGGATTTGCGGGAAACCTGTAATTGGTGCGAGGATAGGATCGACCCCAGAGGTTGTCAGAGACGGGGTTGATGGACTTCAAGTAACTTTGGGTGATGCAAAAGATCTGGCTAGAAAAATCTTATTCTTACTGAAAAGACCTCAGCTTCGGCGTTCTATGGGATTTGCAGGAAAAGAGCGCACTCTAGAATATTTCACCTGGCAAAGAGTAGCAGAGCAAATCGACGAAGTTTATGAAAATATTGCTGTTTTTTAAAATGATTTGATGAATTGAAACCGAGTATTTCCAGTACACCCATGCCTTCTTTTTCTAGTTAATGCACGTTTTTAGATAAATGGAGCGGCCTTGATATGAAGAAGACATCCTCTTTGCTTTCTAATTCGTCAAAACCCAATGTATCAGTGATAATACCTACTAAAAACGAAGGAACCGTAATAGAAAGTTGTCTTTCCTCAGTATTCAATCAGTCCGTTAAACCCTCCGAAGTGATAGTTGTAGATGGACGCTCGACTGATAATACATTAGAGAAAGTTCAGCATTATCCCGTTAGGACTCTTATAGAGAATGAACCAACTTCTCTCCCGAATGCAAGAAACTTGGGAGCCCAACAAGCAGATGGTGAGGTGTTGCTTTTATTGGACGCTGACATGGTATTGGACCGAGATTGCTTGAAAAATGCACTAGAGTATTTCAGGAATTCAGATGTAATAGCTGTAGTTCCAGTTGTGAAAGTGTCCGATCATACGAGGCTTGAAAAGATTTATGGAAAATGGTTACAAGCAACCGACAATCCGGTTAGAATCCCGAATACAAATTTTATCCGCAGGGAAGTCTTTAACAATATAAAATATGATCGAAACTTGGGATTCGGGGAGGATGATGACTTTCAAATTCGACTTAGACGGGCTTATGGTAATTCGAATATTCTATGGGCCTCCGATTGTAAAATCTCAATGCATCTTCCACATTCGATAAGGGAATTGCGGCAACAACACATTTGGTACGGAAGAACTTTCTTAGGATACTTCTCAAAAAATCATGGATTAAGACAGATTCTGGCTTTAGGAAGCTTATTAGCACCGACATTTCTTTCGGTTCTTACTGGTGTTACATTAGTTTTCACACGGTTGATTCCCTTATTGCTACTCGGTTTCATTATATTGATGACAAAAAACCTAATTGCCTGCTATCGGTCAAAAACCTTTTACTTACTAGAGTTCTTAGGGCTTGAATTTCTGAGATCCATATTTTTCTTGTCCGGCATTGTGCAAGGACTTTTCGTAAAGAGAGCGGGAAGATGAACGTCCTATAACGTTAAGTCAAAGACATCCGAGTTTAAAGGTGGGAACTTTTCATTAATGAAGGCATTTCCGTACAGTCGATTAACTCTACTAGTACTTTCTATAGCCTTACTTGCAAGCATTCCAGCTTTCAGAATCATAGACTTACATTTGAGTGAATCGTATTACGACTTCTTCATCTATAGTCCATACAGTTTGTATTACATAATTGCATTCTGCTTTATAGTCGCCTCCCTAATCTACTTCACATATAGGAAGGATCTACCTCATGGTGAAGTTAATCGCTGTATACTCTATCTGTTCTTGTCTATTGCAATATTCCGTTTATCATGGTTTATTGCAAATTATCCTCAAATAATGTATACGGACGTGTATCTTCATGGCGCACCGACTTTGGCAACTATTGAAAACGGACACATCCTATACCCTAGTGATCCCGCACCCGCAAGCTGGCCACTCTCCTTTTACTATCTTGCGCAGTTTGCACTAATCACGGGAATAACTGATGTTCGTCTACTCAATCTGCCACTGCAAGTTGTCGTATATCTGTGCCCGTTATTTATTCTTTATTGCAGTGCAAGAAGAATGAGTACCAATAAATTGGATCTGATAATATCTTCTATAGTTACAGTATCACTGTACCCGGGCTTCATTCTTCATTATAGCAGGCTATTCCACGCTCTTACTCTGTTTTCGATCTATATGTATATGATCGCTTGGCCTCTTTCGCCGAAGAGAGCAAACTATGCGATTTTACTATTGCTCCTATTTAGTATAGTTGCTCTAGACCCAATTCCCGCTCTCTTTCCAGCATTGATGCTCGGCGTGCTGACTTTACTATTTGTTCTCAAGTCTGCAAAAAAGGGTTTACTAGAGATATCACCATCAAAACAACTTATCTTATATCTGACGCTTTTTCTGTCATGGTTAATCTTTGTTTCAACTACGTACTTCGGAAAGGGCGCAACGCATATATATCAAGCATTCGTCAGTGGTGCAGTTTGGACCCCAATAGCCACGACAGCGTCCACTGAAATCGGTCTAAGCTTCTATGGCGCCGTTCTTAAACAATCTTTTAAGTTCTTTTATGTTGCCATATGGCTGATTAGCCTGACTGTGCCACTGTATAGGAAAGATCGACCTTCGCTCATATATTCATCATTAGCCCTTTCGATGATACCTGGAGCAGTTGTCCTCGCCTCTATCGATCCAGAATGGACTTTCATGACAAAGGGTTGGATGATTCTTCCTTTATCCATCGGTCTTCTACTTCCCTCAGGCTTTCGATATCTGTCAAAGGTTGCGCGCGCGTCAAAGGTTATCGCGAACCCTAGCCACAAAAAGATGAAATTTGCCACGGGCCTGAGCACGCTTATACTGCTCTTTTTACTCCTCGCGTCTAGTATCACAGTCTTTGAAAAAAACATCTACTACAGCAGCATAGCTCACGCTTGGTTGGACGCAGGTCATAAACACGTAGCTACCTATTATCGTGGAGGTGGCCCAATTGCGATCCTCGATCTAAATGCAATTTACTATGCATACTGGCATTATGCTGTGGCTCCTGAAATTCAGTTTCCTAAAATGCTAAATTACAGATATGTCACTCCGAGCGATCATTTTGACGCTTTATCCCCTCCCATTGGAAGAATAATCACGGGAGTCCAATCTTCCGACATCGCAGTAATTTCAACCATGGAGACGTACTGGTTATATTCCAGAGAACACGACAATAGGAGCGAGCTCACTTCTCTTTTCTCGATCGTGCTCTCAAACAAAAACCTAATCTATGACAACGGCTACTTTATCACTACTGCAAGCTATCAGCATGGTCCTCCTTAACTTATCTCTTGTAATGAGTTCTTGAAGAAGGGCGCGCAATAGCTAGTTGCATGCATGATGGCATTTTCGCTCTTCAAGTCTATCCTTTAATGGGGATGTAAGAATGAGGGTCTGTATGATCCTTGCGTCAGGGTTGCCTGTGCCCCCGCTTGAGGGGGGTGCGGTTGAAACCCTATCTTTTGTAATTTTGATCTCACTGCCCTAGTCCTGAGCTAGAATTAGTAGAGGACTAATGGGGGTTTCTATGCATATACTCGATTAATATCTCTCCCTCTGGCAAAGGAGTCTCCCAGTCATATTTTACGCAAGCCCATTCTCGGCGGCCATCATCTTTACCGTAACGCCAGAAAAGATAGCTTACACCCTTTTCTTCACAGTAGTCGAGGATGTCCCGCAACCAGTGCAACTTGTGGGGTTCCATTCTTGGAATACCTGAGCCACATCCCAATTCACCTAAGTACATCGGATATTTACCTAGAACAACAAATGGAGACCAACTCAGGTCCTCATCTACATAATCCCCCGCCTTCAGCTGCCGTGAACGTTCGAAATCTCCGTACATCGCCGCCTTCGCCTCCTCATACTTGCCTTCTTGATATAATCCAGCCCAAACAGGATGCCCCCACTGCTCGTAGCTTATAACTGCCAAGTCATAATAGAAGTGATAGTCTAATACGATGTTGTTATATTTTTCAACCCAAGAGAGGTCTGGCCAAACCCTCTCCGAACCGCACCCGAGACCTCCAAGGATAAAGGTCACTTTGGGGTACTTCAGCGACAAAATGTCAAGCGCATATTGAAAGTATTTGACATGCCCAGTGTTGATGCCCGTTTCCCATATCAAAGGTTCGTTTAGCAGATCAGCGCCCCATATAGGGTCGCCGAGCCATCCTTTTTGATCGTAATAAGCCAAGACGGTATCCCACCATAAGACCCAGTTGTCGCGCATCGTTGTGTTCTTGAAGAAACCCTCAGGCTGAAATGGACCGTAACTGGACGAGCCTATGACATGGCAATCAAGCACCACCTTCATTTGCTGCTCAACACACCACCGTATCTCCTCATCCAGCATAGCCATGAAGTTAGGATCCAGAACGCCGCTTCCGGGCACCGGCTCCAAGAACCCCGTCGTGAGGCTCATTCTAATCATATTAGCTCTGAACGTACCCGCCATGACATTGAAAAACCGCTCCTCATGCGGAGGGTCGTATGGCGTAGAACTGCCGTCATAAGGGTTAGTATAATATCTGATCAAGTTAAATCCCCGAAACCCTGGTAATGGAGTAGTTGAACCGCTTTCAGCAGGAGATACGCCAATAGTCAGATTAGATTGATTATCCTTGGTTGATGTTATAGTTACAGTTGTCGTCGTCGTTACAGTTGCGGTCATCGTTTGAGTCGCTGTCTTAGTTATCGTTTGAGTCGCTGTTTTGGTGATCGTTCGAGTCGCTGTCTTAGTTATCGTCAGCACGCGGGCTGAGTAAGATTCTTCGGCTAAAGAGGCTAGGGAAGCCGTCATTATTAACGTAAGCATTAGCGTTAGGAGCAGTATCCTTTTTCTCATTCTTTTCTCCTCGGTTGCCGGCCGCGGAAATTGAATCAGAGAGAAAGAGTTTCTTCTTCTCTCCACACTATCCAGAGGTTACACGGACAATTTTAGTCGAGTGTAACCAAGAACAACAACTACCGGTAACGCTGAATTAAGCTCATTTACACCTCCTTCTTCGAAACTGTGAAATCTTTAAACAGGACCGCTCCTATCTGTCTAATTGTCCCTTTGACGCCATATCGAGTATACACTTGAGCACATACTTAAGCTTCTCGACATATTCAGGCATACAAATGCACCTTCGTGGCACACATCCACACCGTTCCGCGGCAAATTATCTTATCGTTACCGACAATACGGAGAACTATACGAACGAAAAGCTTTTCTCACTCAAGAAACAAACCTTTTCTCGCTGGTCTTCCTTGTGACTGGTTCTCCTCGGTTGCCGGCCGCGGAAATCTGACTAAGGAAGCACCAGCAAAATTGTCTACGCTCGCATTGAACTGTGTCGCTCGAAACCCACAGAATCCTGCGCAATTTTGTAACTGTTTACGATTCTTCGATCATATCGTCGCGCATAGCCCCAGCGTACGTGCTGAATCCATCCTGACGAGTACGTCCGTTTAGGAACAGAATCATAGAGACTCCGCCCTAGAGAAGAAGAGGATGCTCCTAAAAGATTCTCTCCAGCAGTTTGGCCTGCAAGTTCCGGTTTAGGCGCAAATGAGGTTTAGGGTGAGGATAAGATTTCATAGACGCGGATAAAAACTGTTAGCATAAACAAGATTCCAAGAGACAGAGCGACTGTTCTCAACCTTTTTCTGTTTATTATTATGCTTGTTCTTCCATAATGGGGTGAGAGAAGCTCAGATGTCACTAGCAGGATTATCGCTGTGATGGCTATCCAGAGGCTTAAATCCCAGAATGATAGAGGAAAGATCATTCGGTCAACCCTTAATTATGCGGTATCGAGCTTGAATTTCTTTGCCATCTTTCGAGAGCTTGTCTCCCTCAAAAACCACTGGATTGTCTGTTACTTTTGCGAGCGCGGATCCTATTGCGCTGATTATCGGGCAGCCTAAATAAAGACAGATGTTGTTCAGCTTCCTAACCTGACGACATAAGTCTTGGTAGATAGCGCCTACCATTCTAACTTCGACAAGTTCCCCGTCCACATCCATACTGAATTCTTCGACCACTTCCAAATCTTCTACCAGAAGTTTTGGCAGGTTCTTCTGCAAGTAGTCAAGATCAACCTTGGAGAAGTCGACTTCCAGTTCTTTCTCGAATAGTTTCGTCAGGCCGTATCCAGGTGATGGTAGGCATACACCTTGAGGGTTCTTCGAGAAGACTTTTCCTCTGGGAATTTCGGCCATTGATGGTATAGTGGCGTCATCGTTCGCGGGTATGAAGACCATCCCGTCCGTAAGGCCATGCTCATGTTTCGAAGCTAGATACAAACCCTTTCCTTGACATGCTTCTTCGCCCAGTATCTTGTCAATTGCCATGAGTGACGAAAATGTGGTTGAGTCTAGGAGCTTCGCCTTTACATATCCTACTGGCCTTATGAAGAGGAATAGAGCACCCCAAAAAGCAAGACCCAACCCGATGAATGCTAGAATAGATGAGAAGAAGACGATCGATGATATTAAGGCGACCGCGCCTGTCGCTAGGAGTGAGTACGCTATTATTTTGGCGGGTGCAAGCCTCTGTCTTCGAAGCTTTAGCCTCAGGGCTTCTTTTTCACTTTCAAGTTTTTCAACCTTGTGGACTAGAGCTTCAATGTCGCTAGCCGGGGTTTTGGGAACTGCTTCAACGATGGTTCGGGATCGCTCTTCTCCTCGTGATCTGAATTCAGCGCCGCATATTCTGCAAAATCGATCGCGTTGATCAGCTTTAGCACCACACCTCAGGCAGTAGAGCGAAGATTTGCTGGTGGTCCAGTGACTAGGCAAGGGTATTCCTCTATTCACGCATACGTCTTTCCGTCTTGTTTTATTCAAGTATGTTCTTGCGGCTTATGTAAAAAACTGTTTGGTTTTTCCCAGAAGATAAAGGATTTTCGTATATGCGTTTTTCTTTAGAGTGGTGCAATGAGTCTTTTCTTCGTCTTCTTGAGCGCGGTGAACGCATTAGAAACATTTTTTTGCTCTACTATCCAAGAATAATCTGCCTTAACACATTTTATCTCTAGGAAGCGCAAGTAGTTCTAGCGGCATTCCTCTTCATTTCGCATACAAACGAATCAGCCACGGAAGCTAGCGAAAAGCATAAACCTGAGACAAGAAGGGCTTTTTAGAGCATGGAACCTCTCCTACACTTCGCTATAGCCTTCGCCCTAGCCGCGCTCCTACGGCTTAGGCTGAAATGGGCGCTAACCTTAGGTCTGGTTGGAATTCTACCAGACGTCGATGTACTGCTCTTCATGCACCGCTCAGTAAGCCATAGCATACTCCCTCCCCTGCTCCTCCTTCTTTCTCTCCCGCTACTTTGGAGAAGTTTAAGAGTCAAGGCGCTTCTCTCAGCTGTCTCGCTGGGCTGGGCGTCCCATAGCTTTCTTGACTTCATCGATAACTATACACCCATCCTCTTTCCCCTCTCCTCCAAATCGTATCGGCTAGTCTTCGAGTCAAACCTCGTCATTGAGAGCAGTCCGTCTGTCTCTATGAGCCTCACAGTTTTAGAGGAGCCCTACAACTATGGAGTTTTCACTTACTTCGACGCCCCCTTATTCACCGCAGGGGGTGTAGCTATCGGCTTGATTCTGATAGCCTTGACACTATCCGTATACTACGGCGGTCTCAGGACTGTTCTGGAGAAGATCCTTCTTCGCAAAGACCTCCCTAAGAACGTCGCGCCGTAACCGGGCGTTAGAATACGAGCCGAGGAGAGCCGCTGAACAAGGGTTGGAACAGCTGCGGTCCACACATAGACCAATATGAGCTCCGCTTCGTCCAGCCGTGAGCTTGAAGAATAAGAAGAAAAGTGACTGCCATGTCGAATAGGCTTTCTGAGATCGCTGAGGAGTCAACTCGCGGCGGCTTCTCACTATTCCTCGGCAACGCATCTGCCACCTTCATCAGTGCTATTGTAGTCGTGATCATAGCGCGTCTTCTAGGACCGGAAAACTATGGCATCTATTCGCTGTGTCTTACCATACCTTTTCTAGCTGTGGCGATAACTGACCTAGGAATGAGTTCAGCCCTAACACGATATTCAGCTAGATTGACAGCCGAGGGCAGAGAACCAGAACTTGCTACAATGCTTAGATCAGTCTTCATCTCTAGCCTGCTATTGGCAGTTTTGGCGTTGATAGTAGTACTACTACTCTCAGATGAGCTGGCAACCTTTGGTCTACGCCGACCCGGCATTGGTGAATATGTAAGGTTAGCTTCCTTCTTGATCGTATTTCAGGTAATATTTACGGCAACAAGCTCAGCCTTGATAGGCCTAGGCAGAATGGCGAATGCAAGCCTGATGATGACGGTTCAATCGGCATCGAAGGCAATAGCCTCGCCTACCTTGGTCTTACTCGGCTTCAGCGTGGCAGGCGCCATCCTAGGCCATATAACGGGCTTCGTAGTCGCTGCGAGTCTAGGCCTTATACTGCTCTTCGCTAAACATTACAGGAACCTAAGCACTCGATCCAAAGGAAGCGGCATTGGCTACGTCGAAAGCATGAGAGTCGCGGTCAAGTACGGGCTTCCGCTCTACCTAGGCGCACTACTAACAACATTACTCATACAGTACCAGAACCTTGTGCTGGCCCACAATGTACCAGACTTTGAGATAGGTAATTTCAACGCTGCAGTCAACTTCTCCGCGCTCCTGAGCTTAGTGGCATACCCGATAGCAACTGCACTCTTTCCAGCATTCTCAAAGATCGATCCACACTCCGAAAGCAACGATCTAGATACGATGTTCCAGACCTCCGTGAAGTACGGATCGCTCCTACTAATCCCAGCATCAATGATTGTGGCACTTCTCTCAAAGGACCTGGTCTCCACGATTTACGGCCCAAGTTACGGCTCAGCACCCCTCTACCTGTCAATCTACGTTGGCATCTTCCTCCTATCGGGATTCGGCTACCTTATCTTGGGACCCATGTTCAACGGTATCGGCGAAACCAAGCAGACATTGAAGATCGCAATTGTCACCGCAGCCCTCTTCCTTCCAGCAGCTCCAATCATGGCTCAAGCATACGGAGTCGTAGGCTTAATCCTAGCCTTCCTCGCATCAAACCTAGCAGGAACTGCCTACGGTCTAAAGATGGCCAACAAGAAGTTCAATCTTAAACTGGACCTCAATAGCTCACTGAGAATCTATCTAGCGTCGGCCATCTCAATCGTCCCAACGCTGATACTCCTGTCAGCTGTGAACCTGCCAAGCCTCCTCAACATAGCCGTCGGAGGCTTCACCTATCTAGCTTCATATCTAACCTTCGCCCCACTAACAGGAGCCATCAAGAGAACCGACGTACAGAACCTTTCCCAAATCCTGGGCAAGATCAAAATCGTCAATCAAATCATCAAGCCTATCATAATCTACGAAAACCGCCTACTCTCCGCTTTCAACCCATAGAAACGGAAGAACTGTAGACGAATCGAAGAGACGAAACGGGCGTTGTGCAGCCTATGAAGCCATCGGCAGAAACGCAGAAACTCCTTCATCAATCCTGTTAGAAGAGTCTTCGACTTTAGCTCCTAAGTCCAGCAGGCGAGCTTAAATAGTTGAATCAT
>Ga0315312_1001515_pt1 | contig 17871 bp, 10 predicted proteins | sample TDP7_MG_FD_203629 | JGI IMG/M metagenome (GOLD analysis project Ga0315312, IMG submission 203629) | Freshwater sediment microbial communities from Lake Towuti, South Sulawesi, Indonesia - TDP7 | ecosystem: Environmental > Aquatic > Freshwater > Lake > Sediment | place: Indonesia: South Sulawesi... | reverse complement strand
CTTTGAGAACGATCGCCAAACATAGGAAGATATTGACATTATTCGTTCTTTCTGCTGTCGGAAGCTTGTCGGGAAGGTTGATAACTACCTTTAGACCTTTATTCCTAACCGATCTGAGGGCGCTGGCGCTGGATGAAAGCGTGGCATCCGTCATACCTATGGCTTCATCCATCTCAAGCATTATAGCTCTCTCACTGATAGTCCCAAGACTGAAGCCCGAACATATCGGAAAAGCCCTGTTGGTCAGCTACGTAAGCGGTTCAATAGGCCTTGTAACGCTTGCGATGGCGCCTAGAGACTCCATGTTTCTGGCGGTCTTGTCAACCGTGTTTGATAGTGCGCGGTTCGTTGCCACCTTCTCAATCTTACCTGTTCTCATATTCAACACAGTTGATGAGGTAAGTCCCCTTGCGCAGGCAAAGATTATGTCTCTAACAATGACGTTCTCTGCTCTTGTCTCCTGGCCCATGCCGGCATTCGGCGGACTGTTGTACACCGTGAATCCTACCTTTCCTTTCCTGTTGGCCGCGATTTCTCTACTTGTCGGAACAAGTTTGCTGCTGTCGAAGACATGGCTGAGCAGACAATCATCTCAGATAGGATCCGTTTCCATAGAATAAAAGCATGATGAGACCAATCGTCAAAACGCTGGTACGGATACTAAGTTGCTTGAAACCTAGTCTTCAAGGATTTGATGTGAGAAGAGATGGTGAAGAGCCTGGTCCAATCGTCCCTCTCCAAAGCGAGCCGAATGGAGAGATCAAGAAAGTCTGCGGACTCGGTTTTCGAACATGCCAAGTTGCATGCTGGGATTCTGCTCTCTACAACAAAGACACCGCTCAACTGCTTGGGCAGGCGATTGAAGAGAACGACGTTCGGATCACAACGATATGGGCTGGGTTACCGGGAAAGTACATTTGGGGCTTCATTGACGGTCCAAGCACAATTGGGCTGGTCCCTCCGAAGACGAGAGGAATGCGGTTGAAAGCCTTGAGGAAGGCGTCCGATTTCGCGTGTGTTGTTGAGGTTGAAATCGTGACTACGCATGTTGGCTTCATACTGGAGAATCCGCGGGACCCGGTCTATGTCTCTCTTGCGGATGTGCTCAAAGAGGTGGCTGGGCTATGTGAAGATAATGGTCAGAGTCTCTGGTTTGAGACTGGGCGGGAGACACCAGTCACCTTTCTCAGGACGATCGAGGATGTTGGGGCGGATAACCTCGGAGTCAACTCTGACCCAGCGAACCTTCTCATGTACGGCAGAGGTAACCCGGTTGATGCCTTCGACGTGATCGGTAGATATGTCAGAGGTATTCATACAAAGGACGGTGAGTACCCGACCAATGGCCGAGAACTTGGCAAGGGGAAACCTCTGGCTGAAGAACGCGTCAACTTTCCTGTTGTCATGTCCAAACTCAGAACATTGGGCTACAGCGGAGCAGTAACAATTGAAAGAGAGGTGAGCGGTCCTCAACAGATAAGAGACATCAAGAAGGCAAAGAGATTCCTAGAGGGGTCTCTGTAAATATTCATGCTAGACTAGCGGAATCCTGAAGTCCCACAAAGAAGAATATGTTCCCCAAACTGAGGAAACATGGGAAGTGACAGGAAGTACACTCCTCGAGACGCACGCACCGCTGCAAACGCATGTGGAGGTTGAGCCTCTGGACCCTTCTCCCGCCTCCGGCCACAATCCCTGCTCTTTCCGCCGGACTTTCAGGCACGACGTTGGCGACGAGGACCCCTCTTTCCACGGGCATCCGGTAGTATCTAGCCGCTTCACTGGTGAGTGTGGATCCGCTCACCCCTAGCCAAGCTCTGATCATCTTGCCATGCGCCAGAATCTCGTTTGCACACGCCTCAGCCGAGTTTATGGGTACCGCGAAGCCTATTCCCTGCGCAAAGGGTATGATGGCCGTGTTTATGGCGATCACCTTACCCCGAACGTCGACGAGCGAACCGCCACTCTTTTTGGGGTTGATGGCCGCATCGGTCTGAACCAAGTTCTCAAAATTGCCTCTTTACCGCCCGGTACATAAATCCCGTTCCACTAGAAATGTTGAAACACTTCAAAGAATGGATAACCTAGACGAGGCAGTACAAAAGAGAGGAAAGAAAGTTAGTGATCTAACATACTTACTGCCCTTCTTTTCTTTACTCGAAGTGAAAATTGTAATTTAGTAATCATTTTCATAAAAAGACATGTATCTCTGCTTTTGCTCGTTGGGTAAAGATCTCCATAATAACATCTGTTTGCGTAGGTCATCGATTATAGAGTAGTTTCTTGCAGCCCAAGTTTTATAATCTCCAGATTTATAGTGAATTGTGATATTGAAGAGGAAATCTTTTGAGGGTTCCGCCACTGTTTCTTGAATTTCTCCAGGTGGTAAAGCCTTTATCGTCACGTCTTGAGTGATATTAAGCTCTGTAGGTGTTAGCAGCATGTTTAAGGTTAATGTCATTCTTTTGATGTTAAGCTGAGGGTTCCCCATTATCATGTATTCTGGCTTAACTGAACCCAGTTCAGAGTAATACTCGTTAAGGTATGCAAGTATTCCGCGCGCCTCATTTTCGCTTGATCTTACGGGCAAAGGCACCTCCCACAAGTCACCCGTTGGTTTAGTCGGAGGTTTCCATTTGCGCTCAAGTGAAGGAGTAATCAGACGCGAAGCCAAAATTACTGGATAGATGGAGGCCAACAAAGTGGATGTGATGATGACGCCTATCGATACTAGTATAAAGAGAGAAACAAAGTTAAATGTGAAATCTGAAGGCAAAAGCTGCATGATTATGAAGAGCTTATTCATGCCCCAACCCGCGAGATAGCCTATTATAGCTCCGCCTAAAGCATATAGGAGGCTTTCAGTGATAAACATCACCGCAGCACCTGATGGAGAAAGCCCTACAGAGGAATATATGGAGATCTCTCGTTTTCTACTTACGATTGATGACAACATGAAGTTTACAATGGACAAGCTGCAAATAGCAAGGGGGACAATCACGACATTCCAACCTAACATTCTCCATGTGAATATTCTGAACAGTCCGTAAGATGCGTTTCCGTAGCCAACATATGTCATCACGTTTGTACTGAAGGGTATATCATGTGCTAACTCCATCATCTCACCCTCTGTTACAGTATTATCCGGAATTAGGGCAATACTGGAGATAAAACCGCCGAGTCGAAGGGCAGTCCGCCAAGGTATAATGATGACATTAATGATTGACATGGATACAGGTTTAAATTCTGGAGGATATCGCGATTCTCTTAGGGCAAGATCAAATGAAAAAGCAGGATCCATCGGCAATATAGATTCACCATCAAAATCAGAGAAATCTTCAGCTGTAGCGTTGCTTATTCCTATTATTATAAACTCTATGCCTAAACCTCTCACTTCCAAACGGTCCCCAATAGATATTCGGAGCTCTTTAGCTAAAGCAAAAGGAATGACGGCTTTTGGTGCCGTATCCTCGTCAGTTTCAAAAAGAGCATATGGTCCAATTATGGCATTCGCTAAGACTTGTTCTATCTCCTTTAAATCTAATCCTAAAAATGTGGCGGGGTTTAAGTTTAATGTTCTAGTTTCATTCTCAGTAGAGGACACCAGCTGAACATGAACCCCTTGAGGATAAGAAGATATTGGATAAAGCCACACTCTTGGCGCGACATGGAACTTGCCATTAGTTAGGGGCTTTAAGTATGTCAAATATGGAACATCCAAAATGCCACCTCTAGTTTCGGGTGGGAAACCATAGAGGTTCTTGATGAGTACACCGTTGTAAGGCGGCTTTGCAGTGGACACTCCCGCGGTAACTGAGTAGCCGTAGGAAGTGGATGTAAGAGATGATTGAGCTACAACCGTTACGATCACCGTGATAAATAAGAGAATTGTGTATAGCGGTCTCCTCCTCATGTTTCCAACGGAGACAGATATTGTGTGCAATGCAACTGAAACAGATTCGCCTCTAGTGAAGTGGACACCAAGTCTTTTGATCGCTTCTTCTTCCATGATATCTCTTATTCCTTTCACGAAAATTGTTGTAACGAAGAATGCGAGTAAGATTATCCCGACACCCATTGTTGCCATAACAGAGCTGGCCATAATAGAAAATGCTGGGTGGACAAACGAGAAAATGGCGAAGAAGATTGTCAAGAACAGAGATAATGCAATTATTCTTTGCGCACCCTTGGTGAAGGGAAAGAGTAGCATCTGGAAGAGCAAAGCGAAGGGTAAGATTATGAAAGAAAAGAACGTTATAGATGTTGACGATTCATCATAAAGCGGCATCACTGACATGCTATAAGCTTTTGTGATTAAGGACAATCCATAAAGGGTGTACCCGTATGCCTCATCAAATTCATTTTTATCAAAATACATCGTTGCGTTTGAAAGACTGTCCTCAGCTTTGATTAACATTTCCTCGGCTGAGAAGCTTCCGACATCCTTATCTTTCAAATTCTGGTATCGACCTTTTGTGAGATAGAACATATCTCTTAAAGATTTATATGCTGTGCGATGAATTGTAAGAGGCTTTTCTACGAGAAATCCGAAACCTTCAAGGTTATCCTTAGTGCTATTTGTCAAGATGAGCAAAGGCCTAGCGCCTGCTACATTAAACATGATTATTATTCTCGTTCTCGGTTGAACGAATACTGCCCCTATTCCATCCCAAGTTGAGTAGGTCCCGTAAAATATTAAAGGGGACTTAGTATCATAGTCGAACACTTGTAAAGTAGCGGGTAAAACAAAAAAGTTGTGATAGGGATTTCTAACATCAGGGACTACTGTTCTCCTCATCCTTCCTGGCTCAATGAGATCAAACAGTTGAATTGGAACACATCTAAACACGGGAAGCATCACGTTAACCGTGTCCGTTACAGGGTATACAGAAGATGAAACGCCTCCTGATATTCCGGCGGCAGTGCCGTAGAAACCTCTGTCCAAGGTATACACTACACATCCATCTTGATCAAATTTCCATGCGTCAAAAATGGAATTCATATAAGGAAGAAGCCCGTGGAAAATGAAAGTGCCATTTTCATCGCTAATAGTGTAGCGTGATACAAACGGCCAAGTCAGATAGGTATCAGGATTGAAGATAGGCATTCTGACGAGAGCTGAATCTATAGGTGTATACCAACCTACGTCGTAATTAAATTCCACTACCTTCCCGTACAGAGTTGTGAAGCCATAGACGCCAAAGGCTACTGACAAAACGAGACGTCTTGGCACAATTTCATCCCAGCTAAACCCCCAAGATTGTTCATTACAAAAGCCTTCAATTATCGTAGCCGCTATGGAAATTTGGGGCTTAACATTTTCCCACTTTATAAAGTTATAACCATTTAAAGGTGTAAACCAGTTAATTCTACGGGCATATTGTGTACGAATTGTAAAAGCAATAGCACTGGTTGGTAGAGAAGCCTCAGTATCTAACAGATAGAATTCTGGCTGGGTTCCCCACCATCTATCCTCACCGAAATTGGATTTCACAACATCTTCAAAGGCAAGAACTTTATTACCCACCATTTCTCTAATCACGCTTGAAGCTTGATTGACATATTTTTTAGCGGACTGATCGGTCCATGAGAATCTTATACCATATTGAATCGCCGTAGCAAAGGTCCTTTGTCCAAAGGTAAATTGGGTAGATGCTCCTAAAATTGGACTGATATGCAGAAGATCGACGGCGGGAGTTTCGCTTGAGAAGTCTAAACCTATTTGTAGCCACACTCTCTTGGGGGTGGTTAACAGTATGGATTCAACCCATTCTACTGCTCCCGTGGTTGCTTCCCAATGCCCGGAGTAAGCTAGGAACCATATTGTCCTTAAAGGCTCATGTTGAGAAAAATATCTCGCCATCTCCAGAATAGCAGATATCCCAATTGAATCTTCAGCAGCTGGCGAGATTTCTGGAATTATACTCCAAGAATCATAATGGGCTGAAACAACGATCACATCGTCAGGCTGCTCTCCTTCCAACATACCCATAACATTGTACGCTTGGACCATATCCCATTGTACTTTCGAGTGAAGCGTAACAACCGCTTGTCTTTGAGCAAGTTCTTTCAGAAGTACTCCATCATCCCTTTTAACATATAATCTGATAAAAGTGAGGGGGGCAGACGTAGCTTTGGTCAGAGCTTCATATTTATTTGTCTCCAGAGGCTCTACAAAGATTACAGCCTTAGCTCCAAGTTTGGCAGCGTCGAGCCAATTTGGTCCAGAATTGAAGTCCATGAGAAGAATGGAATCTTTCATATCGACCCCATCAAGTTTTCCGGCTTCACCATTGCCAACATAATAAAGTCTGCCCGTAACATCATTGGCAGGAGAACACACCACTCCGTTTGGCCACAAAGGATATACGGTAATATTCAATTTATGCTCTTCTTCGAATAGCCAAGAACCATTATTCACTGGGATTGCCAGAGAGAAGTTTTGGATGAAGACTTGAAGACCAAACTTTCTAAACTCCGAGATTATGTAATTTGATGCATTGTTGTATCCGGGGTAACCTGTCACTCGAGACCTGAGAGAAGAGAAGAATTGGGTATACGATTGTATCTTGGAATAGTTTATACCACCAGAGGTAATGGCAATTCTTGGCGGATATCCACTGCTAGAGATCGTGTCCTTTGAAGATAATGTGTAATTCCCAATTAGGATCGAAAAAGCTAGCAAGAGAACCCAAACCAAGAACCCTACCTTCTTAACCTTCATCCCTCATCACCAAGGCCACAACCATGAGGATTTGGCAATCATCGCTAAGCCCATAACTATTACAACAATCATTCCTTCACCTAAGAATAGTCCAAGCACCACATAACTCTTAGCATCATCCCATCTCGCCTTTCCTTTAAATAAACGGGGCATTAGAAATCTTCCTATTGCGGAACCGATAAAGGTGGACATGGCTGTATATGGTATTGAAAAAAGGCCCATAATGATACCTAAAGAAGAAAAGAATAAACCGAAAGTTCTTGAAATCCAATCGCCTACTGTGAGAACTCCCAGTAACGCTAACAATGGTATGAATACCTGTTCCGTGATAACTTTTACTTGACGTGTCACAATCATGCTATCTATGTAAGATCTTCCTAAGAATATGTAAATCGTCATTGGATATGCAGACGAAGGTATAGGGGCCATACGCCAAAATAGGTCAACACTTACTAAGCCCACCACCATCGTTAGAACGGAACCCAAGATCCACAATTTTATTAAATCTGATTGTTTTGTGTTAGTATCCATTGCAGCTTTAACTTGTCTACCAAATAACTGAGGGCCTCCACTCGCAACTACGGGTGAAAATACGAAGCCAGCGTAACCTTGATAAGGAGTGAAGTAAACTAATGTTTGCCATGTCCATCCAGGCATCGCACCAGATGGCAATGTGAGACCTATTTCTCCAGCGACCGCTGCTGTAGTTATAGCAATGAAGAAGCTCATACCGAAGGAATAAAAGAGGGGAATCCACAAGGGCATATCAGGAATCAACCATTTCTCTAACAAGACGGAACATGATGATGCAAGCACAAAAAGTAACATCATTTTTTTCACGGAGGGTAATCCCAATGTATTCTCAATTTTTTTTGCTTTAATCATCGATGCAATCGTTCTTCTTCCTTTTAATATAAGGAAAATTGCGATAGCAATAGAAAAGCCTACCTGCGGGGCAAACCAGACTCTAACTTGGGATCTACTTTGGACTGCCATCAATCCCATACCTTTAGAGTACTCTCGCGACCATTCGGGAAATGCGTTAGGAAATGTCGTTACAAAGAGCGAATTCATAATGACCCATATGAAAGATGACGATATAGTCATATAGGTAGCTGCATCCAGAGGAACGATAAAACCTATAATATATGTCGAAAGCTGGGTTGGTATAGCAAAAATCCCCCCAGGTAGAAAATTTTCAAGAGCCCACGTCAAATCATAAAATGGGATTGGTATGAGTTGTGCACCTATAGAATGAGGTGCATAGACGATTATTCCCCATATAACTCCTACTAATATTGATGAAAAAAGGGTCTTGAGTATATTACGGGGTCTTTCAGACACAAAAGTAGCCATTGCCACGTCTACAGATGCAAATGGGAAGGGAAGACGTTCTATTTCAACATACATTTTTGTGGTTACTATTGATAAGGAGATTTCGACTATTAAAGTAAGGATGCCCACAGAGGTCCAGATAGCTAACGGGGCAAGATAATCATATTGGAAAAGAGTTCGTATACCTAATGCGGGTGAATTATAAGATGGAACAAGCCATTCTGGAATTACTTCAGCTACGGGTAAACCTCCTATCTTATATGACCAAGCGAACGGTGATTTAACGAAATAAGCTCGAAATACGATTTGATCGAAAAATATGGGTATGCTCATCGCACCCCACCAAGCTGCATAAAAGAGTATGAGAGACTCTTGCTTGTTGAATCTCATATAAAAAAGTCTAGATACTTCAACGAATAATATAGTTATGAAGAAAATTGAGACACTGGCGGTGCTCATTCCGAGCATACACCAAGCATATAGATTGACTGGAACGAATAAAAGTATAGAAACTACGAGGGCAAGAATAGTTTTCCAATTTAATCCGCTTACGAATTCTTTGGAAACAATCAATTGGGAGGACGTAGCTTAACCTCCGAGAAATAAAAAAAGGGGATTGTATGTATGCTTTTTATTTCCATAGCACATTTAAGTTAGGGATTGAGACAGTTGTTGTTATCACTATTCCGACTATGATGTAGCCCAAGACGAAACCGCACATTATCCCAGCCAATATTGGAACTATCATCTCATATGCTCTTCTAGGCCCCAGCACCTTAGTAAGTGAATACTTCATCACTAATGCGATTAAGCCATTGACCCAGCCGATCCACCACGTTTGACTCATTCCTGAGATGACGGCTACGGTGCTAATAGCGAACCACGGAAAATATGCACGCAGGGATTCCACTGCAATCGAACTGATGGCGCCCGCGGTAACTACACCCCAAAACTGCTCTGGAGATAATGGAGCGCCTGTAAGGCTTTCTACGCCTGACCACAATTGCCAATTGGCAGTCTGCCAGAGGAACGCGCCCAATGAAGCGTCTCCAGTGTTGGCTAATCCGACATGATTGTTGAACCATACGTTATATGTGAAGGCGAACGGAAACACGATGATCAAGATTGTCATCATTGCAAAGAAGACCTTCCTCAAGTCAGCCTTTATCCCGTGACCAGCCCCATAAGGATAGTTATATTGTTGTGGTGTGATCACGCTGTTTCCTTCGAATGGCCCCGCGCACGTGCTAAGAGACGGTAGCATCGTCGTCATTACTAAAGCAGAATTGGCTGCATTGGGAGGGATAGCGCTCCACAATCCTAATCCAGCGCCTATTGGAAACAGCATGTAGTTATGGGCGGGGACGAAGCAACATCCGCTTAGATTTTGGTATTCGGCCCAGATCCTTGCGCCACCTATGGTATCCACTAGACTAATGATGGCCCATGCGATTACCATCAATAGGGGAACTCCGGCAGCTACCCAGAAGCCTAGGAAAACTAACCCCGATATTATGAGTATTGAGATCGCTATCTTCATCGAGACGCCATGTACAACGTAGTCTTCACCCGTGAAAGTCTTCAGTGCACGGATGATTCTTCCCTTTATCCTCCAAAGAACCACTAATCCAAGTCCGATTTCCATTCCCGGCCAAGCGAAATAAAAAACAGGAAACGGCATGGCAACCATAGGGTTGCCCCCCGCAGGAACCCATCCCGCTCTGATGGCCAAAGTTGGATAAAGCCAGGTGAACACGGATAAAGATGCTAGCATCGTCACTATGAAAGATACTGGCATAAGTGCCGTCACAAAGATGTAAGTCATAGTTATTGTGGTGTCAATTGCAGCCCCCGGTAGAATCTCGTTCAGGGCTGGATACCAGCTCTGGAATAGTAGCGGCCATTGCCCATAGCCTCCGCCGGCCATTCCTCCCAACGGGATAGCTGGGAAAAGCTGCCCAATGATGAAGGGTGTGTTAAGCACGACTCCGATTATGACGGCTACCCAGAAGGCTTTCAGTCTAGTTTCTTTAAGGCTGAATAGGCCACCATAGCGGTCTTGTCTAACTACTTCATTAGCTGCGAAGACGAATGGTATTGTCATAGGAAAGATAAGTCTTTCAACCTCAGCGAAATGAGGTCCTAAGAAGAAGAAAAGCAAAGTAAGACCGAAGATTGCGTAAGATATATACATCACTGACCAAGAACTGATAGGTCCCGTAAATGCGGACCAATTGACACTTCCGGTTCCACTGAAATACGATTGTGCAGCAGCCACGTCTTTAGGAATTAACCAGTTAGGCATATATGGTGCAAGAGACGTATCTGCACCAGTCGGCCATACCATGAGGGGCATATAAGAGGTGAAGCCACCACTTATCGTGCAATCTATAAGGTTCGCCCCAATTACAGCGGAAAGATAGTAGTCTTTACCGCTGTTTATGGCCAAAGCATACGTGATTATCAATAGAGTAGTGGCGCCAAGTCTCAGTTTTGGACTAGTTTTCCCCAGTATTGTGGCTATGAACAACACTAATATAAATGGTACCCAGATAGCAGCCATAGACCAGTATTTGGCCACTGACAGGACCCTTGCAGGGTAAAACCAAGCGAACATCAAGCAAGCAAAGATCGCATAGATAATCAGCTCCAAGGGATTAATCTTCTCTCGTCGAACTTTTTCTTCTTGAACTTTTCCTTCTTCCCCCATTTTCTACCACGCAGTTTATATTATCCAACCATGAATTAATAAAACTTTCCTTCTTTGTGTTTCAGGCCTAGGCCTCGCCCTTTGGTAGGTCACATTTAGGATCGAGGAGAGTTTTTCTGGCTGTAGCCTTGCAAGTTGGCGTTCCAAGGTCTGAAGACCGAGAACTCAGCTTCCACGGTATTAGTGTGAACCTTTCCACTTACATATTCGCCCATGCTGTGGTTCACCGCCTCACGACAAGTGAGACCGCTGGGAACTTTGTAGACTGGATAGTTATCCGCGTATAGGACCTCCTCTAGGTTAAAGGTTTTTTATCAAATCTACTTTTCTTTACCAAAACTTGGAAAAAATAGAATCATTAATAAGAACAGATTCAGAACAAAGAAACTTTAAATTTGCAGGGTAATAACTTATGAAAGAGGATTGGCAATCTTGGATTCGTATGAAAGGTTTGTTAGGTGTTTAAACTTTGAGGAACCAGACAGGGTAGCTACGTGGGATCTCATAAACGATATAGATATATATATGGTTCTGGGCGGTAATGGACCGGTTGAGGAAGTTATGCCTAGAACTTTTTCTAGACTTGGGATAGATGCCACTAGAACAGGATTAGGGTTACCACCAACTGAAACTAAGACGTGGCGTGATAATAAGTATGGCTTTCTAGTTTGTGATGAAGAGTTTACGTTTAGGACTGTTCCTGAAGAGGGAACGACGTGGATTGTTGAAAGGCCATTCAAAACCCTAGAAGACATATATGATATCAATCTTGAACCTCTATCAGAAAGCGAAATTCTTGACCAATTCATTCCCGCGATAGAAAAAACTATAGAAGCTTACCGCAAATTTGGTGTTGTATACATTTTTTGTGGAGCTGTAATATTCGATCAGCTCTTTTATCTTCTCAGCTGGCCCTTGTTTACACGTGCTCTTTACCAGGCGAAGAATCAGGTTAGAAAATTTCTGGATAAGTTTACCTTTGTTGAGGAAGTTTTGGCACGAGGCTGGGCTGATTTTGACCCTTTAGCCTACATGTACGGTGACGATATAGCGTATAAGCATGGACTTATGGTCGGTCCAAGTTTTCTACGCGAGGAATGGTTGCCAAGGATAAAAAAGGTTATTGCTCCGATCAAAAAAAAGGGAATAAAAGCGCTTTTTCACAGCGACGGAAACCTCTGGGCGTTTATTGACGACCTTATTGAAGTTGGATTTGAAGGCATTAATCCCTTGGAGCCCATAGCGGGCATGAATGTTGGAAAAGTTAAGGAGAAATATGGCGACAGACTTGTCCTTTTAGGTGGCATCGACTGTTCGCAGATTCTGCCCTTAGGTTCGCCTCAAGACGTTGAAAAAGCAGTAATCGAAGCAATTGGAGAGGGCGCCCCAGGCTCAGGCTTCTGTTTAGGATCAAGCAGCGAGATCCGCGCAGGCACACCCCTAGTCAACGCAGCAACAATGTTTAAAACAGCAGCCAGATACGGACGATATAAACCAATCTAATCTCAATCGCGACAATGCCTTATTATAATCAATGGGGTATCTGCGCGTGCTTCAGGGGATCAGGTTGCTACAGTGATTTCTGGTTATGGGAACGGCTAGGCACTTAGTGATGCAGCATAGAAACAGCTTCATAATACCGTCAAGCTTAGAAAGGGGGACCGTGCTTCTAATCGGGAAGACTTCGTCGGCCTATAGGAGATTTATCTTGAAGGAGGAGGCTAGGATCTTTTTTTGACGCCTCATGTTGTCATGAAGTTCGATAAGTCCGTCCTCTTTTAGTTCGTTAATGAATTTTATGACATCCTTTTGGCTGATTCTTGGAAATTCCTGCTGGATGACATTGATTATCTGGCTGATGGTTCTTTCTCCGTCACAGAGTTGCCAGATCCTTGCCGAGGCATCCTGGAACGTGTAAAGAAAACCGCTCTCCATATCCAAGGCAATTACAGTTGGTTTATCCTCTTCAATGCTTCTCCAGACAACTCTTCCTTTTATCTTTGGAATATCCTCTAGGAGAGATAATCGATCCTTTCTTCTCCATTTCAACATAGCGTGCTCACCCCTCTTCCCTGCCTTGATCTAAATCAACCCTAAGCGTTGATAAGTTGTTACCTTCGCTGCCCGATGGATGTTCTCTTCAACTATCGAGATCTTTGTCTCGGCGAAAATTCTAGACAATTCTTGAGGGTCGATGTCTTCGCTTTTGAACATCCAGAAGTCTGGTACGTATTCTTTGTGCCTTTCCAAGATTGAGTAGTATTCAGGGGGTAGTTTTGCGAGGCTAGGCTGAGTCATCTTAGGGTATGGATTGGGAATGATGGAAGATGAATATTCTTCTGTTAATTTGGTTCCGGGCAGCGGGAATAGCATGTGTTGATGAATTCCTACACCCACCCTTGCCATCTTTTGGCAGAACCGTGAAAGACGGTCGACCGTCCTTGGCGTATCGACGGGCCATCCGAAGATGACTGAGACCTGGGCGAGCATGCCCTCCGCTACTGTTTCGGCTACTTTCTTCTTAATGAATTCTTCTGTGTACACCTTGCCTATGAGTTCCTGCACCTGTGGACTAACAGATTCTACGCCGAAGAAAATGCCTACGCATCCCGCATTTTTCATCGTTTTGAGCAGATCTTTTCCTACAAGGTCAACTCGGGTAAGAATATTCCATTTGATCGAGATCTTCTCTTTCAACATCAAGCTACAGATCTCGGTAATCCAGTTCTTGTCGAGGGTGAAGGTATCATCGTAGATGCATAGCTGTTCAAGACCGAACTCATTGATGTAGTACTTGATCTCGTCGATAATTCTTTTAGGGCTCTTTTTGCGCTGAATTTCACCCCACGTTCTTTGAACAGAGCAAAAGATACATTTGAAGGGGCAGCCTCGACTAGCTTGAAAAGGCAACCGACGAAAATCTCTGTATCCCCGGTACTGTTCCAGATCATCGAATAGGTCCCATTTCACAAAAGGGAGATCATCCATATTCATGAGGGGGCGTCTGTCGGACAGGTGCAGTATCCCATCAGGTTCCTTGTATGTTATGCCTTTTACTTGACCTACATTCTCTTTCCCCTCAAATACATGCAATAAGTGAGAAAAGGTTTCTTCGCCCTCTCCCCTCACTATAAAGTCTCCTTTGCTCTCTTTAAGAATGCTTTCGGCTCTAAAAGAAGCGTACTCACCTCCGATAACCAATTTGGTTTCAGGGCGACGAGATTTAAACAGCCTACAGAACTCTATTATAAAGGGTGTCAAATTACCCCAGCATGTCAACCCAACTACATCGGCCTCGTACATTAAGCTCTTGGAAACTGACGATTCTACCGAAGCCCCAATCCTATTTTGTAGATTGAGGTCTAAGATCCTTACTTCATGCCCCTTCGTCTGCATAAATGAAGCCAGTGCTGCAATCCCTAAGGGAGGCACGGCATCAGGATCATCAGGATCGAAGAGAGGGTTAACTAACAATACCTTCATTGCATCAGCTTCACAATTGATGGTGTCAGTAAAGATAAGTTGTTGCTCACATTACATCACCCTTGTTAGGTAGCCTTCAACGCGCGTGCTCTATGCAGTTACAATTTTCAAAGCTGCAGCCAAATTTGGACGGTATGAACCCATCTAATATAATAGTCATAGTATTTTTTTACCTGATCGGGTATTTGCCGTACTTTTTTGCGGCGTCATATATTGCTAGGAAGTTTTCTATGGGTGTGTCCTGCGTTACATTGTTGGATGTGCCTAGAACGAAGCCTCCTCCAAGAGCACAGCTATCTACAGTTCTTTTAACTTCCTCCTTCACATCCTCCACTGTTCCGTGAGGTATTGTATCTTGCACCGAGAGGCCTCCCCAAAGCGTTAGCTGATCGCCGTAAACTCTCTTCAACTCAGCTGGGTCCATGCAGTCAGGCTGGATTGGGTTGAGAATGTTTACACCTATCTCGATTAAGTCAGGAATTATAGGCCAGAGGTTTCCATCAGAATGGTATAATATATACTTTACTTTCGTCCTCAAGCCGTCGATTAGTTTCTTATAGCACGGCTTGAAGTATCTGCGCCACAACCTAGGCGATATAATCATCCCTGTTTGTGTAGCGATATCGTCAGCCATGTGTACTTGGTCGACTCTAAGTTCGGCTAATTGATTCCCAATCTCCACGTAATACTCTAATAGTTTACCCATAAGTTTCTCAACGAATTCTGGATTTTCATATAAGTCGATTGTCAGTTGCTTGAAACCTCGCAAGTACCATGCTTGACACCAGAAGGTATCGATCCCAAAATGGCCTACTACCCAATATCCCTCTTCTTTAAGGTTCTCGACATCTTCCTTGGTTATTCTAAATCTACCAGGCGCATTGGGGTCTGGAAACGAATATTCGTCCAGAGAGCCCACATCAACATCCTTTAAAGGGTTATATACGACGCGACTCTCCGTCCTAGTAGATGTTAAACGGCGCCTTATGCCCCACTCGTCCTCCATCGTATCCTTATCAACCCATATGCCAATTCCGTAATGAATAAAGGGTTCATAAACTACGCCTCTACGTGCAAACCCCTCTGGAACCCCAGGACCAGCACCTCGAATGCCCAGCCACAAATCAGGAGAGAATTCAGCTAACTCCTCTGGGCTTAATTGACTGCTGAGCTTCACCTCAAATGCCGGAGAACGCCAAACATCCAACGGAATCCTATCCGGTTCTTGATGTTCAAGGATTTTCAAAAATCTTTCACGCCAATTCATTTGGGACTCACGTCCTTAATGGATATTTTCCATACTTCTTCGCCCATTTATATAAGGCAATTACATTTTCGAATGGTGAAGAAGGCTGCAACCCATGAGCAGGCGCTATTATTAAACCTCCCCCTAAGGCACAAGTCCTAATTCTTGTGGCAACTTCACATTTAACATCTTCTGTAGATCCGACCTGCATAGTTTCCTGAACAGAGATCGTTCCATGCAAAGCTATTCTATCTCCGTAACATTCTTTAATCTTCGATGGATTCATGCAGTCTGGTTGAATGGGATTCAAAATATTAACTTCCATCTCTATTAAATCAGGTATTATTGGTTCGATGTTGCCATCGCTGTGATACCAAATATAAACGTCACCAACCTTCTTCAATTTATCAATCAATATCTTCATTTTCGGTTTAAAGTACTTTCTCCATAAACGAGGGTGAACCAACATACCTGTTTGTGCTCCGAAATCGTCTCCTAGCTGTATGCAATCAACACCGAGCTCAACAAATCTTTTTCCTATATCTATTCTGTACTTAAGAAAGCGATCAAGCAGTTCATTAACAAAATTAGGATTTGCATACAGATCAGATATGAAAGTATTAAAGCCTCTTAGAGCCCAAATAGTCTCAAAAAAAGTGCCGTACATGATTCCCTGAATAAAATACTTTTCTCGCCAACTTTTGATTAACTTACTAATACTATCAAAATAGCCGCTTTCTAATTTGGGAAACTCAAACTCGCTTAATGGAATATGTTGAAGAGGATGATAAACAATGCGCGAATGTACGCCGTCGGCAGCTACCTCAGACTTAACACCCCACTCATTCTGAGTGATCGTGCCTGGTGGTGGAGGATTAACAGGAGGTTTAATTTCTTCTTCCATCGGCCAGCCAACTCTTCGAAGATCGATTCCAAGTTTCTCCCTCAGTTTCTCATAAGTTTTAACTTCTAAATGATTCGCTGCGGCTACCCATGGATGCAGATGCCCCCACTCAATTGTATCATCAAGAGGAACTCTGTCAGGTTCTTCGTGTTCTAACGCTCGTAAAACCCTTTCACGTGGATTCATCTTTCGATTGTCCACTTCTTTATTATTTCGAGTCCTTTTATAGCGTCATAAACTGCGGCGTCTACTCCGTATTTTTCGACCATCCATGGTCTGGCAGCTGCGCCACCTACGATTACCTTAACTTTGTCGCGGATTCCATCTTCCTTCAAGGCTTTAACGACATCGGCAGTGTTAGCTATTGAGGTTGAGAGCAACGCTGAAATTCCGATTATCTTGGTTCCTGTTTCTTTAGCTTTCTCAACAAACTTCTCTGGAGGCACATCTATCCCCAGATCGTATACTTCGAAGCTGGATGAAATAAGTAAGGACTTAACGATCTCCTTTCCAATATCATGCAGATCGCCGATTATTGTCCCTAAAACGATTTTACCTTCGCTTCCAGTTTCAGCTTTTAAGTGGCGCTTTAGAACCGATAAAACGTTCTTCATGAGCTCTCCTGCCATAACAAGCTCTGAAACAAAATATTCGCCTTTTTCGAACCTTTGCCCAATCTCCTCCGTACCTGAACGCAAAGCATCAAGAATTTTCATAGGTTCAAGCCCCGAAGAAAGGGCTTCTTTCACTAACTCATCTAACTTTGTTGGTTCTAACTCAACTAATGCTTGTTTTAATCCACCTAGATTATTAGACTTCATTTATTACACTTCTCAGATTATTACATTTTTGTGCTTAAATAGATTCTTGTGGCTCCATCATTTTCCCTTAGCTACTGAGTTTTCAAAAAATGTAAATAAACTGTTTCCGAGCTCTAAAAATGGATCACTCTAGGCTTCTCCTCAGTGCTTCAACAACGTTACTTCTTCCAATGTCTATCATGTATGGTCCAAGTCTCGGCCCTGAACTTGTGCCCAACAGTATCATGTATAGGGTCTTGAAGAAGTCCTGGGGCTGTATACCGTTTCTCCTCGCAACCTCGAAGATTGCTGTCTGAATCTTTGCAGCGTCTCCCTCAGACTCGATTACTTGCATGAGTTGTCTGATTGCTTCCTTTTCCTCACGTGTCAGTTCCACACTTGTTTCCCTTATCTCAAAGAAGTCTTCAACCCAGTTGAGAGCGTACCTTATTCTTCTCATAACGTCTTCCGGGACTTCTCCTTTTACGTATCCGTAGCCTCTAAGCTTCCCGCCCATGAATTCGACTTGTGACTCCTCAGGGGCTACCTTGCCAAGATATACTAATAGATTGTATGGTATGTGAACGCTTGGCTTCGGAGGCGGCTTGAGCAACCAACAGTATTCGTATAGGCCAGTAAGTTTGGATCTCTCCTTCTCGTCCTCGATTT
>Ga0315312_1001514_pt1 | contig 17878 bp, 18 predicted proteins | sample TDP7_MG_FD_203629 | JGI IMG/M metagenome (GOLD analysis project Ga0315312, IMG submission 203629) | Freshwater sediment microbial communities from Lake Towuti, South Sulawesi, Indonesia - TDP7 | ecosystem: Environmental > Aquatic > Freshwater > Lake > Sediment | place: Indonesia: South Sulawesi... | reverse complement strand
GGACCCGGAGGAAAAGACGGTCCAAGAGGCGTTCAGAGAAGGGGTCTTCAAATCCTTTGAGAGGCACAGTAGGGTGGGCATGCCCACGGAAAGAGAGTTCCTCGAGGACATCGATTGGCTGAGGGAACAAGGCGCCAAGAAGGTAACATTAAAAACAGGGGCCTATAGGCCTTCAGCGGTGGCCTTCACCATGAAGCTGGCCTCTGAGGCCAAGCTAGATGCCGTTACCTTTGATGGCGCTGGGGGAGGTACGGGTATGAGCCCTGTTCCCATGATGGACGAAATGAGCACCCCCACAGTTTACTTGGAGGCCCAAGTCCTCAAGTGCGCTGAGATATTAAAGAAAACGGGGAGGCACGTCCCAGACATAGTCATGGCTGGCGGCTTCATAGAAGAGACCCAGATGTTTAAGGCCATAGCTATGAGCAACTTTGGTCAAGGGCCCCATGTGAAAGCCATATTGATGGCTAGGGCGCCTCTCACAGCGATCATGAAGTCCTCTTATTTTGTTGAGTTAGCGAGGGAGGGCAAATTGCCGAAAAACTTTGCAGAGCAATATGGTACAACGCCGGATCGTTTTTTCATCGCCACGCCGGAGCTGAGGGAACGATATGGGGAGAGGTTTAAGGAGATACCTTGGGAGGCGGTGGGCCTTTATAGTTATCTAGATGGCAGGATTAAGGTTGGGCTGCAGCAGCTCACGGCCGGCGCCAGGAAGTGGAGGCTGAATCTGTTGGACAGGGGTGACCTTGTCTCGCTGACGCAGAGGGCTGCGATAGTCACAGGGATTCCCTTACCAGAGGAGACCGAGACAGACGCCATAGAAAGGATTCTTGGTTAAGGAGAGAATCCTTTTATCCTGAAAGATTAAACTGTAGCAATGTATGGAGGGTCTGTTTGAATGGTGGAGGCTTATATCCTATTGAAGATATCTACCCAAAGGGAAGTGTACGGATTTTCGCGGTCTGTCGTAGAAAAATTGAGATCCATGCATGAAGTGGAAAACGCAGAGTTATTGTTCGGCGATTACGACGCCATCGTGAAGCTGAAGGCGACTAAGATCCATGATATCGAAAATTTGGTCATTGAGGAAATATCGATGATTGAGGGTGTCGAGTCTACTGTAACATTGCTGTGCGTAGATGAGGGGATTCTGAAGTAGGGGTGGACGGGGATGGAAACGGGTTACATCTTTCTAAATCTTAAGCCAGGATCAAAAAAGGAGGCTTTAGCGAAGATTAAGGATGTTAAGGGAGTCAAGGAGGCACGTCTTGTGATCGGTATCTTCGATGCCATTGCAAAAATTGAGGGGGAAACCATCGAAGAACTGGAGAAAATCTACCTTAACGAAATTGATGAGATAGCGGATATAACGAGTTCTAGGTTACACATTGTGGCGTGTCCAAGGTCAAGAAAATGAAGGTCTAGGGAACTAATCCAGCGGTTTACACTTCAATGGGTTAACGTTTAAATTTATATAGTCATTGCATAGAGAATGTCGGGGCATGGTGTCTTTGAAGATTAAAGTTAGGTACTTCACAACATTACGTGAACTGGCAAGAACCATGGAGGAGGAGATTGAGATGGAAAATGGGACTACTCTTGTTGATCTCCTTGAGAAGATAGTTCTAAAGCATGGCGAGGCGGCATTTAATTATCTGTACGATAGAAAAAGTGGAGCAATTGATCCATCCATACAATTCTTGGTTAATGGCGTGAGTATACGCAACCTTCAGGGAATCAGAACAGAGTTAAAGGATGGTAACGTTGTAGCCATAGTTCCCCCCATAGGGGGCGGCTGACCTAAGCCATATGGTGACTATGGGCGATCCTCGATCGGGGTAAATGGTCTTCCGTATGAGCCGATGTACTTCGATGTTGGACGAATGAGACGATTGTCCTTGTATTGTTCAATGACGTGGGCAGTCCATCCTGAGGTTCGACTCGAAGCAAAGAGTGCAGCGAAGTACTCTCTGGGTACTCCCAAGGCATGCATAACTGTTGCTGCATAGAAGTCAACGTTAGGGAAGATCCCCTTCTTCTGTCGCACAACATCTTCGATCCTGTGAGATTTCTTATGGAGATGCTCTTGGTTTGTGCGTTGGCACAATTTTTCCGACATTTCCCGAAGGTGTCTTGCTCGGGGATCTTCTGCTCTGTATACTCTATGACCGAATCCCATAATCCGTCTTCTGTTGGCCAACATTCCTTCTATGTAGGCTTCTACTTCCTCTACGTTGTCTATCTCGTCCAGCATTCCCATTACTCTTTCACTTGCTCCTCCATGAAGTGGACCTTTAAGAGTACCAATCGCAGAGGTGATGGCTGAATACATATCTGACCAAGTGCTCGCAGTTACCCGGGCTGAGAATGTGGATGCATTAAGCCCGTGATCAGCATGGAGTACCATGTAACGGTCGATGGCTTCCTTCTCTTCTTCATCTGGAACCGTCCCTCGAAACATGTGTAGGAAATTAGCGGCAAAACCAAGTTCTGGGTCAGGAGTGGTGATAGGCTTACGTGTGCTTATCCTATGTAGATTGGCAACAATCGTAGGGACTTTAGCCACCAACCTTAGAGCTTTTCTCATGTTGGCGGATTCAGAGTTACCCATGCGATCGGGATCAAATAATCCGAGATAGGACACAGCTGAGCGTAGGATGTCCATAGGGTGACCGTCAGTTGAACATTGTGACATATCCTCAATAGCCTTGTTAACCTGGTCAGGCAACCTCATCTCAGAAATGAGCTTTGACCTTAGACCAAGCAGCTCCTTCTTGTTCGGGAGTCTGCTGTACCACAGGAGATGAACTACCTCTTCATAGGACACGTGCTTTACAAGATCATGGATGTTATAACCTGAATAGTAGAGCTGACCATTTGGGTCCACAAAACTTATCCGAGTTTCAGCAGCGACAACGTCCTCCAGACCACGGACAACAACCTTGCTTTCATTAACTTCCATGCATTGCATCTAAAAGCCTGAGAAGATTTAATGTTTTCCCTCCTAAAACCCTAGCCTTCTCGCAAAATTTGCATTCGCGGAATAAAGCTGGAAAGCTTTCCGGTCCTGCAATCCCGAGAAAACTTTACCTGCAAATGGCCACGCCTCCGTTTTTAAGATATAGACTTTTAAGAATATACGTGCACATTTTGATACGATTCAATTGCTTTTCACATGTATTCAATTTTCATATTCGATAGAGTCGGTTTATACCTTCTATCATAGCGTCTACAGAAGTCTTTACGATGTCTGGACCTATTGCGGAACCAATTGATGTATTTCCCAACTCGTCTTCCATAACCACCTCAACTGAACAGAGGCTGTCAGCTCCTCCAGATATGGCTTCTAGCTTGTATTTTGCCAAGTGGAACCGTTCTCCAAGGGCGATCTCAATGGCCTTAGCTGACGCATCTACTGGGCCGACCCCCGTGCTTTCGCCTTCCTTTGTTTGACCTCTAACATTTAATTTAATCTTTGCCCTAGGAGTTATGGTGCCTGTTGTTACTGATAGAGCCTCAAGTTTGACGCTTTCCCTCTTCTCTGACGTCTCTCCAAGCACATCTTCAGCAATGAGTAGAACTTCCTTATCTAAGATCTTCTTCTTGAAGGCGGTAATTTCCCTAACCCTGTCCACAATTTCACGCAATTGTGCCTCATTAAATTGATAGTTGTGTCTTTTGAGGAAATATTCTATGGCGTGATGCCCAGTTGACTTTCCAATGGTTATCCTTCTCTTCTGGCCTACTAACTCTGGGGAGAAGGGTTCATAAGTCTCTTTCTTCGCAAGAACACCGTGCACATGGATACCTGTTTGTTGCGTGAATGCATTCTCTCCTACAATGGGATAGTTTGGGGGTAAATTGACTAGGCTGTATTTCTGGATTATTCTTGAGGTTTTCGTGAGTAGTTCCATTTTTATCCCTGTGGGTACTCCATACAGAAGTTCAAGTGCTGCTACCACTTGTTCTAGGCTGGCGTTCCCCGCCCTTTCTCCTAGGCCATTGACGGTAGCATGAACCTGACTGGCTCCTGCCTTTACACCGGCTAGGGAATTCATCACAGCCAGACCAAAGTCGTTGTGGCAATGGATAGATATGGGGATCTTAATGACCTTCCGAATCTCGGTTACCAAATTGACTATGGCGTCTGGCTCCATCACACCAAGGGTGTCAGGAATGTTCACGATGTCGGCCTTCGCATCCTCTGCAGCCTTATAGAACGTCTTTAACCTCTCGAGGGGTGTTCTGGTTGCATCTTCACACGAGAACTCGCATTCAAGGCCATGAGCCTTGACGAATTCGATCGATTTCACTGTCTTGTCTAAGGCTTCCTTCTCAGTCATCCTCAACTTATACTTCAGATGGGTATCTGAGGTTGCTACAAAAACGTGAACTCTATCTACACCACATTCAAGACATGGCTCAATGTCCTTTTGCAAAACCCTAGCTAACCCACAGATCTTTGCCGTGAATTTCAGTTTAATAATTTCCTTGAATGCCCTTCTCTCTGCTTCAGAAGTGATAGGTGAACCAGCCTCAATCACAGCAACGCCAAGGTTATCAAGTGCCTTAGCGATCTCAACTTTCTCTTCAAGAGCAAAGTTAACACCAGGTGTACCTTCCCCATCGCGCAGGGTGGTGTCAAATATATCAACCTTTTCTGGAAAATTGACGCTCCGTTTAAAAGAAGAACCTACGAAGCCGCTTAGACAGGCTCTTCTTTCAATGCAATTAAGAGGGCTATCAATGGTAAGCGGGTCATCGCAGAAGAACAAAATCCCTCATACGAGTCACCCTAGAACTCTTATTAGCAAAAGATAATATAAATGTTTCCGATCATTAGCGAAGAAATTCTTGGTAACCTTCAGGATGCACCAACCTTGCAAAGGCTGGAGCCATTTCGTTGTAGTCATAGTCCACCTACGGGGGGAGGGGTCTAAGCTAAGGTTTCCCTCGTTCCAAGCATAACATCGACGGCATTTTTTGCCCGAGTCGCGATTTTTGGGAGGACTTTCACTTCGTATCTCTCATGCCTCAAAGTTTGGTATAGTTTTTCGAGATTGTGTAATCTCATGTGGGCGCACACGGCTTCCTCGTAGGCGGGAATGAAAACTGCTTCTCCTCTGTCCTTCTTCATCCGGTGGAGGAGCCCCACCTCTGTGGCGACGATGAACTTTCTGGCGCTTGAAACGAGGGCTTGCTTGTACATCCTTGAGGTGCTTCCGACGAAGTCGGCTACCCTACACACCTCGGGATTGCATTCAGGGTGCGCCAACACCTCAGCGTCTGGATGTGCCCTCTTCAGTTTTAGGATGGCGTTTTTGTTGAATAGTACGTGAACCGGACAAAAGCCGAATTCAGGTATGGGTATTACCCGTTTGTTCGTAAAGTTTTTGGCATAGTGTGCCAAATTCCGATCAGGTCCAAACAAGACCGTTTCCGAGTCCATCCTATCAATGATCTCGGCGGAGTTGGCGGAGGTGCAAACCGCGTCGCAGTTAGCCTTTGCCTCCGCAAGCGTATTAATATAGAGAACTGTTCTTGCGGCGGGATACTTCTTCTGGTAAAGGCGCACAAGCTCGCCTGGAAGCATAGCCGCCATGGGACATAAGGCATTTTTGTCCGGTATTAATACCCTCTTATCAGGGTTAAGGATGGCTGCCGTCTCAGCCATGAAGTTGACGCCGCAGAAGACTATAACCTTGGCGTCTGTTTGAGCCGCACAGAGGGATAGTTCTAAGCTGTCACCAACAAAATCCGCTATGTCTTGAACTTCAGGCCGCTGATAATTATGGGCGAGGATAAGCGCCTGCCTCTCCTTCTTAAACTGCAGAATTTTGTTAATTAAATCCATGTCCTTAGTAACACTTTGCAATTTTTTCACCGCACACCCTGAACCTATAACGACGTTATAAGTTAAATCCTTGGATATGAACCTTATGGGAGCCCACCGTTAAAAACGTTCGGGTTAACCGTAAGCTTATTTTGCATTGTGCGTCCTACAGGGGGAAAAAGAATACCTATAAAAGGCTCATTGTTGGACTTAAATGGGCAGGAGTGGAAAATGCTATTAGGTGTTGGGCTAATCGGATGCGGCGCCATAGGAACCGTGTTAGCCCGCGCCATCGACAAAGGACAGGCGGGAGACACTCATTTAGTTATGGTTTATGACTCAGCAGTCAAGAAGTCCCAGATTTTAGTCAGGAAGTTAACGAGAAAACCGATGATTGCCGAAAATTTTGAGGAACTTATTGAACGTGAAGATATAGATTTAATTATAGAGGCAGCTTCACAGGGGGCTGTGAAAGAGTACGCTTCTAAGGTGTTGAGGGCGGGAAAGGACTTAATGATCATGAGTGTAGGCGCATTAGTTGATTCTGAGTTAACCAATGAAATTAAGCGCTATGCCGAAGGCAGAGGAAAAAGGGTTTACATTCCTTCGGGTGCCATCGCTGGGCTCGATGGGGTGAAAGCGGCAGTCATTGGCAGAGTGGACCACATTACTTTGACGACAAGAAAACCGCCTGAAGGATTGGAGGACGCTCCGTACATTAAGGAGAAAAGGATACGCCTCGACATGCTGAAAAATCCGACAATAATATATGAAGGCCCCGCCCTAGAAGCCTGCAGGCTTTTTCCATTTAACGTTAACGTGGCGGCGGCTCTAGGTTTGGCCGGCATCGGACCGGAAAAGACCCGGGTTCGAATAATAGCCAACCCCACCATCAAGAGGAACCTCCACGAGATTGAAGTTAAAGGCGAATTCGGCGAATTTAAGATTCACATCGAAAACGTTCCATCCGTTAACAACCCCAAAACAAGCTATTTAGCCGCCCTCTCTGCAATTGCAACCTTAAGAAAAATAACGGAGCCGTTGTTAATCGGAACATAACTGTAAGAACATAATAGTAAAAGTAATGCGTTCATATTGCGGTGGTTGAAATGGCAAGAAATGAAATCTTAGTTGATGAAAAGGTTAGGGAATTCCTATTAGAAGACATAGGCTTTGGCGACATCACAACGGATTCCATAATCAGTAAGGACCTCCAGACAGAGGCAACAGTATTCTGTAAGGAAGATGCCGTAGTTGCTGGCTTGGAGGAAGCCTCAAAAGTCTTCACAATTCTAGGTTGCACAGTTAAATTATTAAAGGAAGACGGCGACCCTGTAGAGGCTGGAACACCAATTATGGAAATTTCAGGACATGGAAAAGCGATTTTAAAGGGGGAGAGGACCGCCCTCAACATTCTAATGAGGATGTCTGGAATCGCCACAGCAACCCAAAAAGCGTTGGCTGAAGCTAGGAAAGTAAGTTCACATGTTAGAGTTGCCTGCACAAGGAAAACTGCGCCTGGGCTAAGATATTTTGACAAGAAGGCTGTTGAACTGGGCGGGGGCGACACCCATAGACTCAGCCTTGACGATTGCGTCTTAATTAAGGATAATCACTTGAAGCTTGTGGGCTCGGTTAAGGAGACTGTAAAAAGGGCGAAGGAAAGGGTCAGTTTCACCAAAAAAGTGGAGGTTGAAGCTAAAAACCTTAATCAGGCAATGGAAGCAGCCGAAGCCGGCGCCGACATAGTTATGTTGGATAACATGCAACCCGGGGAAATCCTGCGCGTTCTTAAGGAACTTGAAAGGAAAAAATTGCGAGAGAAGGTCCTAGTCGAGGCTTCAGGCGGAATAACAGAAGAAAACATCAGAGAATACGCAAAAACAGGGGTCGACATTCTTTCCATGGGAGCTTTAACACACTCTATCCGTGTGATTGATATGAACCTTAAGGTAAAAGGATGAGTCAACTATTTCATTACCTTCCTATGAATTCCGTGTTTCAAGAAGAGTAAATTTTTAACCCAAGGCTATACTCGCAGCCGAGGTAGGCTAAGGCGACAAGGGTGCCGCCAATTAACAGCAGAATGAAGGCCTGACGAGGCCTATAGGCGTACTGGGTGCTTTGATACATTAAAAGGAAACCCACCACACCTATAAAGTAGAGGACCATGACAGTTATGCTTTCGTTGAGAAATTGTTCACTCAGATCGTAGGGATAGAAGACGAGAAATCCACTGGTCTGGGGCAATAGGGCAATAGGGCCTTCCAAAATGTCGTAAACTCCACCTCCAAGGAGGATTATGGAGAGAACTATGGTTATGACGGCTATTAGGAGCAGGGAGGGCTTCATGGTCATCATTTTCTGATACGCTTTCCGCATGTAAAATGGGAATGAGGAAAACCAACGCCTCATTCGTCTCATTCGCACCATTACGCTTTCACTCCTCGCCCTTCAATAGTTGTTCTGCCACTTCCTTTACCCATGAGCCACTATATTCATTCTTTATAACCTCATTTAAATATTTCTTCCAAGAAAGGTTCAGGGCCCGCTTCCACTCCTCATAGCCCTTAACAAGGTTTTCATAAGCCTCTTCATGAGATTTGCAGTAGACAATTATAGCTTCCTTTCCGCAGACCTTGCACTTCATGATCTCTTCTCCCTCGCCTCCCTTGATGGGCAGTTGGGGTTAAAGCAGAACCTCCAGGGACGCCCACCCTTTGTGCGGACCTCAATTAAGGGCCACTCACAGGCGTTGCAGTTCTTCTGCACCGGTTTTAAGGTTCCCCTCTGGGGAAGAGGAAAGGAGTTTTTGCAGAGACCCTTAAAGTAGTTGGTGCATCCGATGAAGCGTTTTCCAGTCTTCCTTGAGAAGAGGATCATTAGGTTTCCTGTGCCGCATTGGAGACACCTACCTATTATTCTTTCCTGCATCTTGGCCCTTTTAATGGCGTCGCTGAGGACTTCGCCTATGGTTTCCTCCCTTTCTTTAAGCCCCTCCAAGGCGGGCTTTAAGATATCCACAGCCTCCAAGAGTACATTTTCCCTCTTTTCTCTATCGTTCTGAATCTTCTCCATCTTTTCTTCAAGGTCCCTCGTAAGCTCCACGGAGACCACGTTTGGGCAGTACTCGTTGAGAACCTCAGTTACATCAAAGCCTAAGCTGGTGACAACGATTCTTCTGTCCGCGATGTAGCCGCGGCTGTACAGGGTTTCAATAATGTCCGCCCTAGTAGCTTTAGTGCCAATGCCCTCATCCTCCATCTTTTTTAAAAGGCTGCTAGGATTATATCGAGCTGGCGGATTGGTAAATTTGTCCTCACGGACTACTTTCCTTAACTGAGCCTTTTCCCCCTTCTGTAGGGGTGGGAGTAACACTTCCTCGGATCTTATGTAGGGCTCGTAAAAGCGCGTCCAACCGTCCTCTAGAACCCGCCTTCCGCGGAGGTAAAACAGGTGCCCATTTACCTCTATGTTTACCCTTATGCTTTGTTTAACGGCTGGTTCGCCGAAAACTGCCATGAACCTTCGAACCACCAGGTCCCAAATCCTCTTCTCGGGATCGCTTAGGGGATTCTCGGACAGGTTTCCCGTGGGGTAAACGGCTGGATGGGCCGGATCTTCCTTCTTCCCCTCGTTAGGCTTTAACTCAGCCCTTTCAAGGAGCCCTTGGGCAAGTTCCTTATAGTTTCTCTCCCTACTTAAGGAGGAAAGGATACTCCTGTAGTTAATAACGGGTGGCAACTTTTGGGAAGAGGTCCTTGGATAAGATATGAGGGCTTGAAGGTACAGGCGTTCGGCAATGTTTAGGGTTTGCCTCGGGGTGTATCCGAAGAAGCTATAGGCCTCCGCCTGTAGGGACCCTAAATCAAAGGGTACGGGGGGTGCCTGCCGAAATTCTTTCAACTCAACCTCTGTGATTTCCCCAGTTTTGCCTTGGCATGCCTCTACAATGGCTTCCGCTTCTGCTTTACTTTCAATCCTTTTCTTTTCGTACTCCACCTCGTAGACGGAACCTTGAAGCTCTACTTCTGTCCTTACCTCCCAGTAGGGTATAGGAACAAAGGATTGAATGCCCTCCTCCCTTTCCACCAAAAACTTCAGGGTGGGTCCCTGAACCCTTCCGGTGCTTAGGGTGGCGTATTTTCCGCTCCAGCGTTTAGCCGCCAGGGTCAAAGCCCTAGAAAGGTTTACGCCGTAGAGCCAGTCCACCTCATGGCGGGTTGTTCCGGCTTCGATTTGTTCGAAGTCCAGTTGAGGCAGGAGTCCCTCGTAGGCTTTTTCCAGCTCCTCCTTGGTCAGGGTGGAGAACTTCATTCTCTTTGCATTTTTTTCCTTGCCTTGACAGGCGTATTTAAGTACGCAGTAGCCTATGAGACTCCCTTCCAAATCATAGTCGCATGCGTGGATAAACTCTTCAGCATTCTGGGCTAGTCTGGAGATCACTTCAATCCAGGTGCGAATGTTTTTGGCGTTCCTTTCTGCCAGGTACCGCGGCACCCATTTAAAATTGAACACGGGATAATAGTTTCTGGTGCCCTGCTCATGGACCACGGTGTATAAGTGACCCAGGGCTGGGACTATGATAAGCTCCTTGTCTCGATGGGCACGGAAGTAGGGCACCTTCCTCTCCGCGTCTTTTTCAGGTTTGCCCCTATAGTCTAGGGCCTGGGCGATTCTTTGGGCCGCCTCAGGCTTCTCCGTGATGATCAAGGTGTATTTTTCCATCCAAGCCATCCCGTTCCTTTCCTCTTAACATTGACAGAAGCTATAAATAGTTTGTGACAATCTTATTCCTAATATCTACGGACGGGTGTGTTGTATGCCGCTGCAGGTAGTTTGTGATGGGTGTGGTGAGGTTCTTTTTAAAGGGTTGGATTTGAGGCCTCCGGATGAGATTATTGCGATTCATGATGGCAAGTGCCCTAAGTGTGGCAGGAAATTGTCCTTCACCCCAATACGGGTGGAGGTTAAGTCCGTGGAAGAAATGAAACCTTAAGGGGCTTCTCACTCAGGGGCTTTATCCTTGACTGGTCTGCAAAAAACCCATCTCCATGAATTTCATCGTCTAAGGGCCCATACGATCCCTTTTGCAGGGTTTGAAATGCCCTTATGGTACAAAGGAATCAGCGAGGAGCATATGGCAGTGCGGAACTCAGTAGGCATCTTCGACGTAACTCACATGGGCCGAGCCCTTATCACAGGTCCTGAAGCTGAAGCCTTTTTGAACTATGTAACAACCAATAACGTCGCTTCCTTAGAGCCTCTAAATGGACAGTATTCAACCATGTGTAACGAAGGGGGTGGCGTAAAGGATGATCTGGTGCTATTCAAATTGGAATCGGAAAAGTTTTTTATGGTTTACAATGCAGCCAATAGGGAGAAGGATTATGGATGGTTGGTTCAACAAGCCCCGCCCTTTAATGTTCAAGTAGAGGACTTTTCCGACCGTGTAGCCATGTTTGCAGTGCAGGGTCCTAAGGCTGAAGAGACTCTGCAGAGAGTATCCGAGGAAGATTTGAGGGAAATAAAACGTTTCAGTGGAGGCTGGACCAAAATAGCTGGCACGGATGTCTTTGTTTCCAGAACAGGATACACGGGCGAAGACGGCTTTGAGCTTAACGTTTGGGACACCCCTGTGTCAGACCCCGAAAGGGCGATGAAGGTTTGGAATATCATTTTAGAAGTAGGCCGAGAGGCTGGATTGGAGCCCTGCGGTCTAGGTGCCAGAGATACCCTAAGGCTTGAGGCTGGATTGTGCCTATACGGTAACGACCTAGACGAGGACACCACCCCCCTAGAAGCCCAGTTAAGCTTCATTGTGAAATTTGAGAAGGGAGATTTCATTGGCAAAGAGGCTTTGTTGAAGCAGAAATCTGAGGGAACAGCTGAGAAGAGGGTGGGCATCCGAATGGTGGAGAGGGGGATTCCCCGCCCCCACTATGAGGTTTGGAAGAGGGGAGGAAAGGTTGGAGTGGTGACCAGTGGAACCTTCTCTCCTTTGCTTAAACGGGGCATAGCCATGGCCTATGTTTCCGCGGAGCACACCACGGAAGGCGAAGCGGTTGAGGTGAAGATAAGGGATAAGCTCGTGAAGGGAGAGATTGTTAAGCTCCCATTTTACCGCCGGGTTTCCCAAGACCAAGTTTTATTCATGGGCCAAAGGGTAACGTGCCCCGTGGGAGATTGGAAAAGGCTGGGCGTCTAAAATCAATGCTTCCCTTTCGTCTCATACCCCCGGGCCACAATCCAAATCCGCTGATCTTTCTTTCCCGAGCTATTCTTCCCAGCTGAAATGAGCATCTATTTTGGAATGAAACATTCCTTTTTCTCACTTTTAATAAGAGGCGGAATTCTTCACCCTCTACAAAAATAGCCTTTGAAAAAATGGAAATACATAAACTGATTAATACGCATCAATTTAAGGATGGTGTACAGCATTTATGTGGGCGCCACGAAGTTGAGTCGGAGTAAAATTGGGTCTCAGCTTAAGCTTATTTTGGCCCTATTTAGACTTGAATCTTTTAGCCGATGGAATATCCAGTACGCACAAAAAGGCTTTGACCGCGCAAACTATTTCTTGTCTAGGGTTCAGCAATATTTTCTGCTCAATGAAAAGAAAGTCTTAGACCTAGGTTGTGGTTATGGCTATCTCTCTTTACAGGCATCTAAAACTGTGCGTGAAGCGGTCGCCTTAGACCTTGCAGACCAAATGCTTAAAGACCTTAAGGCAAGGGCACGACATTTAAAAGTGTCTAACCTTTCAATCATAAAAGCAGATGCAACACATTTGCCCTTTAAACCAGAGGTTTTCGACGCCACCTTATCCTATGACCTTTACGAACACACAAGAGATCAACATGCTTTACTACAAGAAAATTTTAGAGTGGTAAGAACAAAGGGATGCGTAGCCTTTTCCACTGGAAACAAATTGTTCCCGATAGACAGGCACACTGGTCTGTGGTTCATCGACTATCTTCCCGAAGGAATCGCAAACCTTTATGTTAGACTATGCAAAAAGAGGAGCGTCTACAACGTATACCAACCGACTTACTGGTCATTGAGAAGCGAATTGGGAAAACTTTGTTCCCACTACCTCGTGGATGGAGAGACTGTTTTAGAAATGATGAAAGAGGTCTACCCCGGCATCTGTAGGCAATTGGATAGGTTCACATCTTTACTAGATTTTGCAGCGAAAATGGGAATTTTCAAATTCTTCACGCCCAAATTCTTTATAATAGCACTTAAAACTAACATTCTACAACCGCACCACAAAGTATATAAAAAGCGCACTCTTCCTATGATTGCAAGAGGAACCCGCTCATGAGTCTTGGATGGTCGTCTGATTTCAGTTATGGGTATTTCAAAAGGATTTTGCGAGCTATAAAATCTAATTTTGAATCGCATTTAATTTTTGAAGCACCTCGAATTCTGAATAAAATCGGACAACCTAAGCTTATTCTACGTCACGATGTCGATGTTTCCCTAAGAAGAGCATTGAGAATGGCGGAAATCGAGAAAGAATTTGGTATATGCGCTACTTATATGGTAATGATAAACTCGCCACTATATCATGTAGAAGATGTAAATTCAAGGGATATACTTCTACAACTTATACAGATGGGGCATGAAATAGGGTTACATTTTTGTACCGACAATGGCGAACATAATAGCAATTGCGAAATGAACTCATTAGAAGCAAAGATTCATTCAGCTTGCAAGCGACTGGAGAAGCTTACTGATTTACCAGTATTATCAATTTCATTTCACCGTCCAAAACTTCAATTCTTGCGTGGCCCCCTGAGAGTAAGTGGCAGAATCAACGCTTACTCAAGAGAATTGATGGAGTGGTATCTCTCTGACTCAAAAGGATGCTGGAGAGAAGGAGAACCTTTGCCTAAACTGTTGAAACCTAATAGGCCTTTGCTCCAATTGCTGATCCATCCAATATGGTGGGGGAATGAACACATGTTGCCAGAAGATCGTTTACAAGAGTTTTTTGATACAGAAACCCAAGGACAACAACCCCAAGATATTAAAGCATTTGATGTTGCCCTTGCTACAATTACTGGAGTTCAACGAAAGTTTTTTCATAATGAAACTAAGGGTGAAAAATAATGGAGCATGGAAAATTTGATACTGATGTTGCCGCACTGAAGCAACGAATCCAAGCTCATGAGAAATATGGTTTATATGATCTTAATCAATGGATTTTCGATCATATTGAGTTAGAAGAAGGACTTTCAATCTTGGATCTTGGCTGTGGAACTGGCAAACAGACACTGCCTCTGGCAAAAATAGTTGGCGACAGTGGGCATGTACTTGCGGTAGATGTCTCGCAAGATGCATTGGATGTTTTATTTCAGAGTGCTAAGGAGTTGGGGCTGGAAAAGCGCATTAGTCTACTATGTATCGGGTTTGATGACCTTAGGGAAGAACATTTCCATCAACAGCGTTTTGATCGAGTAGTAGCTTCTTATTCTTTGTACTATGCACATTGTCCACGAACCGTTTTTGGGGTAGTGTATCATGTTATGAAAGCTGGTAGCATACTATTCTTCTGTGGCCCTGCTAAAGACAATAATTCTGAACTAAAACATTTTCATTATGTTTTAAGAGGAGAACAACCGCCTATTGAGAACGGAGCACCCGTGTTCATGGAAGAAACTGGTCAACAATTGGCACGTGAATTTTTTACCACAGTAGAAGTCTTTACCTTCGAGAACCCGTTACGCTTCGATTCTGCCGAAGCCCTATATGTTTACTGGAGTTCATGTAACCTATATGATAAGAATTTAGATGCCAACTTTAAGGCTGCTGCTACTAAGCATTTCCAAACTCACTTCATGTTTGAAACTATTAAGCGTGTAATTGGGGTCAAGGCAGTTAAGTGATTTATGCTCATGACAGAATTCTTAAAACCATATAGCCTCAGCGACTCCACATAAACAAAACCAATATAAAAGCTAGGCGTCTAAATCAATGTTTCCCTTTCATCTCATATACCCGGGACCGTAATCCAAATAAAAGGGTTTGCACACTACTTAGTGAAAGGACCTGTTGAGTATGGACATCAAGAGGCTGTTTCCGAAGGATAAGATAGTTGCGGGCTTAAAGGGCTTTAAGATTCTCCGGGTTAGGGTGGCCCATTCCCTCCTCATAGAGCTTTCTTTACTCTTCATCGCCCTTTTCATGGCCTTTATTATCAGGATGCTCCCCATATACTGGGGCTCTTACCTTTCGGAGTTCGACCCCTACTTCCAGTTTCGCCTAACGAACCACATGGTGGAAAATGGCCTATTCACTTGGACCACCACATGGAACACTCCGGGCGACCCCAGAGACTATCAGGGTTGGTATCCCTATGGACGAGACATGTCCTGCGCCCTTCCAGGACTGCCCTTCACGGCCGCCGTCTCCTACATCATCATCAGCGCACTAGGTATAAAGATAAGCCTCCTGGATTATTGCGTAATTTTTCCAGCAATAATGGGAGCTCTCTCATGTTTGGTCATCTACTTTTTAGGAAGGGATTTTGGCGGCAAAGAAGTGGCCCTGTTTTCCTCCCTATTCCTTGCCTTAAATGCCTCCCACATAGGGCGAACCTCCTTAGGATGGTTCGACGACGAAACCGTGGGAATATTTGGCTTCCTTCTGTTCTTCTTCTTCTTTTTGAGATCCATTGAAAGGGAAAGGCCCTTAAGAAATGGGCTAATTTATTCCATTGCCGCGGGGCTGAGCCTCGGTTGGCTCCTTGCGTCGTGGGGAGCCGCAAGGTATCCCCTTGCAATGGCCGCTCTTTTTGTTTTCATTCTATTATTGTTACGAAGATATTCTTCCCGCCTACTCTTTTCCTACAGCACAACCTTTGGCATCGCCTTCTTCATCGCGGTTAATGTGCCAAAATTAGGTTTTGGATTCCTTACAGAGGCCTATAACTTGCCGGTGGCCGGAGTTTTCTTACTATTGTGTGTGTTTGAATTTTTCCGTCACTTTAAAAGCTTGAAAACTAAAATGATTATTACCCTGGGTTTCTTCGGCCTTTCTGTCGCCTTACTTTTTGTGTTGGACAAATATGGGTTCATCGGTTCCACTCCAGGAAAGTTTTTAGCAGTTATTAACCCCTTTGAACGCTTGGCTAATCCACTTATGGAATCGGTTGCGGAACACAGGCCTGGAGCTTGGGCCTCCATCTATTATGAGTATGGGATAGGTGCCTTCTTCATACCCGTGGGCCTATACTTCACTGTGCGGGACCCTACGGATCGAAACATTTTCTTAGGCATCTTTGCTTTAACCTCCCTCTATTTTGCCGGTTCCATGGTACGATTAACTCTAATTTTGGCTCCGGCCTTCGCCCTTCTCTGGGCGGTTGCTCTGGTTAGAGTATCAAGACCCTTTATTACCGTTATGAAGGAGGCCCCCGTGATTCCAGCGAAACGGAAACGCTTTAGAGCCCATGTAGGAAAGTCATTTAGCGCAGCCTTCTTGATTATAATGTTTCTTTTGCTTGCGTTCACCTTAGCCATGCCGGAGAGGGGAATGGGACTCCCAAGGGTTGTTCTTCGCGCCTGGACGCCCACCACCATTGCGGCAGCCAGCACGCCAGTGAGGGGATCGGTCTCCGATTGGATTGATGCCCTAAGTTGGATGCGGTATAACGTGCCGCAGACCGCGGTAGTGGCTAGTTGGTGGGACTACGGCTATTGGATCACCAACATGGCCAATAAGACCACCCTATGCGACAATGGCACCCAAAACATGACCCAAATAGCGAAGGTAGGCGAGATGTTTATGTCCAACGAAACCCACGCGCTAGGGATTTTAAAGAGATACGATGCAAAGTATGTGGTGGTCTTCACCACCTTCTATGTTACGCAAGATACAAGTACAGGACAGACACAGATGGGTCCAAGAGGCTGGGGGGATGAGGGAAAGTGGCAATGGATGGCAAAAATTGCAGGATTGAACTATACGGAATTTGGGGTGTGGGACGAGCAGGGACAGTGGAGCGACTGGAGTGATAAGGGCAAAACCACCGTTCTTTACAAATTGATGCGCTATGGATGGGATATAAGGTTGTATTATGCGCAGTATCAGAGTGAGCCTAGTGAAGAAATTTTAGAATATTATAAAGAGCAATATGATTTAGAGCACTTTAATCTAGTATACTTTTCTAAGGGAACTCCCCTGAGCTCTGGAACAACCTACATATTCATCCTTGTGTGCGTTTACGAAGTTATAGAATAATTTTAGCTTATGTAGGTCATGCGTTCCTCCTCAGCCTTCCGCATCCTCCGCGCCTGGACTTCCCTCTGCGCCTCAATTTTTTGCATACGCTCCACAATTTCCCTAGACCGGGCTATATCCTCATCTAAGCCGCTTAAGTTAATCTGAATTCCCAACAATCTCTGTAAAACGTCAAGAATGCTCTTCGTTGCTAAAGGATCAGGTAAGTAGCCCCGCGTCTCCCCCAGAAGGCAGAGGGCATGAAGATTCTTAAACCTTGCCAAACCCAAGATTAGTCCAGCCATCCCAACAATGGGATTTCCCGCGGGGCTGGGTAGGGCTCCCGCCCGCAATGCCTTGTTTAAAAGTTCACCGCTGGTGGCCACTGCCACAACCTTGGGCGTTTCCTCGACCTCTTGACGGTATCCTCCCAAGGTGATAATATTTTTTACACCGTGTCCTTCGGCAAAGTTCAATATGTAATCAGACACCTCATATTGGCCTTCAATTGTTTGGGCTTGGCTGTCCCCTGTTAAGAGGATCAAGTCGTTTTCTCCTGTTTCATTTTTCCAGAAGTAAAAGTTTCCACGGAGGAGCCTAACGCCCCCCCTCTTGTTCACCACCACATAATAAGGGAAAAAGGGGGAATACAACTCCGCAAATTTTTTGGCCTTCAACTGCCCGGCAAGGTAACGAATGGCAATTTTCCCAACCATTCCCAGGCCGGGAAGGCCCTCTATCAAAATTGGGTTCTTCAACTCAACTTTAACTTTCTCTCTGATGAAGGTGCCTTTCATTTTCACTCAAACTCCG
>Ga0315312_1001513_pt1 | contig 17892 bp, 16 predicted proteins | sample TDP7_MG_FD_203629 | JGI IMG/M metagenome (GOLD analysis project Ga0315312, IMG submission 203629) | Freshwater sediment microbial communities from Lake Towuti, South Sulawesi, Indonesia - TDP7 | ecosystem: Environmental > Aquatic > Freshwater > Lake > Sediment | place: Indonesia: South Sulawesi... | reverse complement strand
TTTTAGAGGGGGAGCAGGAATCGTTAGGTATGATCTGATGACCATTTGCCACGAAATCGGAAACGATGGATACTTTGGAAGTCATTGATCTGTCCCTATGCGCGCCTGCTCTCTACTCGACGGTTAAGAAGCCTGGCCGTGAAGTATCGAGGTATCCATGAAGGTGCAAATCGAAAATACCAGCCCTTTTGAAAGAAAGATCTTCTTCGAGATCCCCAGCGAGGTGGTCTCCCGAGAGATGGAATCTACCTATCGGGCTTTGAATCGGAACGTAAAACTTAAAGGATTCCGCCCTGGAAAGGCTCCCCGCGCCATCTTGGAGCGTTATTACAAAAAACAGGTCGAGGAAGAAGTTTTTTCAAAGTTGATAAAAGATTCCTACGGAAAGGCGGTGGAAGAACACCATCTGGCTCCGGTCGATGCCCCCACGGTCCTGGACCGCACCTTTGGGGATGGGAAAGATTTCAAATATACTGTGACCGTCGAGGTCAAACCAGAAGTGGTAGTCGAAGGATACCTGGGGCTGGCAGTAGAGAGGGCCAAGGTCAGCGTTTCCGAAGAAGAAGTGGAAGCCCGACTCAGGGGACTTCAGGATCTGCATGCCCAATTGAAACCCCTCGAGACAAATCGGCCCATCCAGGAGAAAGACTTCGTCATCCTCGACTTTGAGGGCAGCCTTTCCGGAAAGCCGGTGGAGGGATGGACAGTCCGCGACCATCTGGTGGAAGTGGGGTCAAAAACATTAGTGGGAAATTTGGACCTACGATTGATCAGCCTCTCCCAGAACGAGGAGAAAGATATCTCCATTCTCCTCCCCGAGAACTATCCAAAAAAGGATTTGGCGGGCAAGGAAATCAATGTCCATTTAAAAGTCAAAGAGATCAAAGAGAAGATTCTTCCCCCACTGGATGATGAATTTGCCAGAGATGTGGGAAATTACACCACCCTCTCCGACCTCAAAGCCCACCTGCGCCAGACCATTGCAGAGCAGAAGCAGGCGCAGGCCAGTCAGGCTGCCAAGGAGAAGCTTCTCAATACTTTGGCAGAAAGGCATCCCTTCCCGGTCCCCAAAAGCATGGTCGAGCGCCAGGTGCAAACCCTCATCGCCAGAACCGAACAGCGCTTGGCCCGACAAGGAATGAAACTCGAGGATGCCAGCCTTGATCGGCAGAAACTCCGCGATTCCTTCCTTTCAACAGCCGAGAAGGAGGTGCGCGGGGTCCTGATCCTGGAGAAGATCGCTCAGATGGAGAATCTGTCCGTCAGCGAAGCCGAGCTGGATAAAAAGCTCGAAAAGATCGCTGCCCAGCTCAACCAGCGGGTGGAAGCGGTGAAGAGTTATTACCAGAAGGAGGCCCTGCTGGAGGAATTGCGGGCTCAGCTTCTGGAGGAAAAAACACTCGATTTTCTCCTGAGCAAAGCCAAGGTCATTGAAGGCCCGAGCACACCTTCTGATTCCCCGCAGGGTACTCGGCCGGAGGAACCGAAATGAATCTCATCCCTATCGTTGTGGAACAGACATCCCGGGGAGAACGGGCTTATGACATCTATTCCCGTCTCCTCAAAGATCGGATCATTTTTGTGGGTACGCCCATCGACGACTACGTGGCCAATCTGGTCATTGCTCAGCTACTCTTCCTGGAAGCGGAAGACCCGGATAAGGATATCCACCTTTACCTCAACTCCCCGGGCGGCCTGGTGACCGCAGGCTTGGCCATCTACGATACCATGCAATATATCAAGCCCAAAATCTCTACTCTCTGCATGGGACAAGCCGCCAGCATGGCCGCCGTGCTCTTGGCTGCTGGCGATCCAGGGAAACGGTTCGCCCTGCCCCACTCCCGCATCCTCATCCACCAACTCATGGGCGGAGTTCACGGGCAGGCGACCGACATTGCCATCCATTCCAAAGAGATTCTGCGCATGAAGGATGAGATCAACCACATCCTGGCTCGTCACACCCGGCAGCCCATCGAAAAGATCGAGAAGGACTCCGAGCGAGACTTTTTTATGAATGGCCAGCAGGCCAAGGAGTATGGGTTGATCGACGAGGTCATTTTCAAAAAAGAACTTCCCAAAAGCGGATAATTCGCAAAAGGTTCAACCATGGCGGAGCGAAAAGGAACGGAGCGCATGGGAACCCTCTTCTGCTCTTTTTGCGGAAAGAGCCAGGGGGAAGTGAAGAAGCTCATCGCTGGGCCGGCTGTTTACATTTGCGATGAATGCGTAGCTCTGTGCAACGACATCATCGCCGAGGAAGTGGAAAAAGAAGAAGCGGCCTTGCGTAAATTGGGCGTTCCCAAGCCCGCCGAGATCAAAAGCATTCTTGACCAATACGTCATCGGTCAGGAGCGCGCCAAGAAGATCCTGGCTGTAGCCGTCCACAATCATTACAAACGCATCGATTCCCGCCTGGAGCTGGACGGGGTGGAGTTGCAAAAATCTAACATCCTGCTCATCGGGCCGACGGGATCTGGCAAAACCCTTCTGGCCCAAACCCTAGCCCGTATCCTCAACGTGCCCTTCACCATCGCCGACGCAACCAGCCTTACGGAAGCTGGCTATGTCGGAGAAGACGTGGAAAACATCATTCTCAACCTCCTCCAGGCGGCCGATTTCGACGTGCAAAAAACTCAGCGAGGGATTGTTTACATCGACGAGATCGACAAGATCTCCCGTAAGTCGGAGAATCCCTCCATTACCCGCGACGTCTCTGGCGAGGGCGTGCAGCAGGCTCTGCTAAAAATCATCGAAGGGACCGTGGCCAACATCCCGCCCAAAGGTGGCCGAAAACATCCGCAGCAAGAATTCATCAAGGTGAATACCCAAAACATTCTTTTCCTTTGCGGGGGAGCCTTTGTCGGCCTGGAGAAGATCGTCGGGCAGCGGATCGGGCCTAAAGCCATGGGTTTTGGCGCGGACATCAAGAGCCGCTCTGAAAAACGTCTGGGGGATCTGCTTTCTGAAGTACAACCCGAAGATCTCCTTAAGTTTGGATTTATTCCAGAATTCATCGGGCGCCTGCCGGTGATTGCCATCCTCGATGATTTGGACGAGGCTGCCTTGGTTTCCATCCTGCGGGAACCAAAGAATGCTCTGATCAGGCAGTACCAGAAACTCTTCGAATTCGAAAAGGTAAAGCTGCGCTTCACAGATGGAGCTCTGGTGGCCATCGCCAAGGAGGCTATGAAACGTAGGGCGGGAGCCAGAGGGCTGCGTTCGATTCTGGAATCTATCATGCTCGAAATCATGTACGAGTTGCCTTCCCAGACCAATATTAGAGAGTGCATCATCAGCGAGGAAACCATCATCAACAAAGAGAAACCCATCCTCGTTTATGAGAAGAAAGCGGAGTCCGCCTGAAATCATCCCTCCAATTAATTCCCTCCCCTTTCACCAAAAGCCTGACGAGCTTTCTTAAGATTCGTCACCCGCCCAAGTCGGATATGGCTACCGAGGTAAATAGGCAATTCATGGCGCAGGAATCTTACCTGAAAAATAGAGAGCTTTAAGGGCTGCACGAAGACCCGACACCCTGTCTGCTCATTTATAAGAGGACATGCCCATCTCTTTTGCAAATACCTTATTACCTTTGCCCCAGGTTCCACATGGCTATTTAGGAAAGCAACAGAAAAGAACGGGTTAGTCAACAACTAAACTACGTCCCCCAGCCCTACGCCGTTTAACAATTCAAGCTGAGGTGCCGATGGCTGGCGGGTAAGATAGGGACTAAACTGTTACTGTTTAGGAATAGAAATTCCCTCTATTCAATCCTTACCTTATCCGCCAGGCCAAGATCTTGGAGTACCTGTCTTAGATCAGATTCGAAGGTTTTGGCATTTCCTACATCCAGGACAACTGAAAAGTCCACTCCGATTTTTAGGTCCGAGGCGGATTTCAATTTGGGGATAATTCTTGTCCCGAGGCGATTCCAGATTTCTGGCGGGATGGTTCCAACAATTCGCAGGGTTCTTGTTTGGGCACCAGTGGGTGGTACTACAGGAGGTTGAACCAGTGGCTCGGGGGGAGGGATGATATCTGGTCTCCCCGGAGGCGTCGTTGGAGGCTTAATTTCTCCCATCGTTTTTAGGGCTTTCGCCTTGGCCTTGGTCAATAAAAAGACCCCAGCATCAAAGGCAACTTCATCCGGCGATATTTGTTCCTGAAACCAAACCCGCTCATAGGTTCCATCTGGTTTTTGACCCGAGCCCAGTCCAAAATCACCCTTTGAAACAAATTCCACGACCCTGCTTCGCAACACCGCATCCGGATCCAGGAGGCGGGTTAAGGCTCCGTTTAGAAAACTCTGCCGCAGGCTTGCCAGCGGCCAGGCACCGGATTCTCTAAGGGCTGGAGGCCAATTCCGGTCAATATACCCAGCTCCCACAGATTCATTGAGGAGTGCTTGAGACCTTAGGGCGGTAATAACTCTTCCACAAAGCGTCTCGGCCGCACTGGCATGGCCCGCTCCTAAATCAATGTGCTTAAGGCCATCGGGTTCCTGACTGTCGAAAATCACCAAATGCCGATATCCACCCCAGACCTCGTCTTTAGCCATTTCTTCAGCATCCTTCAATTTCGCCTGGATGTCTGCGTGGTCTGCTTTATCGAAATCCGAACCGAGCGTTCCTTCGGCAACTTCGCTCGCCACCCTTTTCCATGCGAGCAGGAGTTCCACCTTATCCCTCAGGTCGCGCCCGGTTTTCTTGATGCACCAAATGAGCGATCCTGGATAAAGCCTGGGTGATTTCCCACGTTCTCTGGTCCACGCCGCGATTTGTTGGCGTAATTGACCACTACCGTTCCACTCCAGCTCGGGATCCATGACAATCAGGGCCAACTTAGGGGAATCCTGAATCGATGCACTATCCTTAGGGAAATAAATAACCGGGATAGATGCACCCTTCTCGAATTCTTTCTTTGTAATGTTCCGCATCGTTGGTTTGATTTCCGCATCCTCGTCAAGCGAGGCCCGACGATCATTGACAGCTTTCCGGATGGTTGCCTTATGATATATCCGGAAGCCATCTGAACCCACCCGGCTAATGAAGAAAGCTTTCGACTCAAGAGCATAAGCTGCATTGTCAATAGATGTCGTGTCGATCTCTGGCTCCCCGAGGGCAAAGCGAAGTTCGGGGAGGTGGGCTAACTTTTCCACCTGCCCACCCGATGATTCAAAGAGAATGCTCGTTGCCACCCGGCGATGGATGTCCCGAAGCGGCCCCTTTGTATCGGCGTCAAGCGCCCGAGCATGGGAGTGGGGGCCTGAAATGTCCGTATCAATCGCCGCCACAAGACGGGACTCTCCGAGCTGACCTAAAACGATGCTCCGAAATTCAGGTACATCCAAAGGAGCAGAACCAAGAGTAATCAGCGGTTCTCTGCGGGCCTTAGTAAATCCCTCCCGGTAAGCCCACGAAATCCACTGCGCAAACATGGCCAGGGTCCCACGTGTCTGCTGATACTGCGGGAGCGCCTGCCACTTCCTCTGAAAAACCGAGAGCGCGGCTGGATGGAATGGATAGCACGTTTCGAAGCGGCCTTGAAGAAAATCTTTGGCTTTGGCCTCGGTAGTGGTGGTATCCACCGCTGTCCATTCAGGCGGAAGCTGGGCACGCCTTTCGAAGCACCAATCCGCATAAGCTCTTGCTATGTTTTTCCTGACACGCTCGCTACCCAGATCATCAAACAAACGGCGACGTATGACTTCGCTGATTTCTGTTTCATCGTTGGCGATAAGATCTTTCGCCACCCGGCGGACTACCTTGGTAATTTTATCCTGCCACTGCATGTCCCAATCGGTCATTTCCACCTGGCTGCGGGGTAAGCTGATTACCGCAGTCCCATGCGTCGTAGCCGTTGTCGCAACCGTTAAGTTCTGAAGAAAGGCGTAGAAAGATTCAGCCAAATTTCGGTGACGATTTAGAAAGTTTAGTACTTCGTCGAAAAGGAGAAGAATCGGTGCGTTGGCTGCCTTAAACACCCTTCCCAGTGCCTCAGTCCCCGGCGGGGTGGTTTTCGCCAGTGGTCCGAGTTCCTGTACGCCTTTCTCATCAGCAAGTTGCCGGGCAACGTCAATCCAAGGGGTTTCCCGCCCATCTTGTGGATCCCAGGCGTTACCCACGAAAACAGCAACCCTCCCCTCGGGCACACTCTTGAGCCTTGCTTCTGCAATAAGCCCAGAGACACCCAGATATTTTTCGGCCTTCGTCCCATTCCGAGCAAGATGATACAGAGCGGCCAGCGTGTGTGTCTTTCCGCCGCCAAATTGAGTAATCAATGTTAATACGGGTGCGGTGTTCTGAGTCAGTCCACTCAGCCGCCGGAGAACCATACCTGCATGCTCACGGAGAGCCCTCGTGAAGCAAGTGCGAGAAAAAAAATGCTCAGGTTCCCGGTAATCTTCAGGGGCTGTCTTGGATACCACTTGTTCAAGGTGAATCGCGAACTCATCCGGGTTGAACGACCGGCCCTCTCTAACTTCCTTTCGCGGTATCGCGACTTTATACCAGGGTTCCATAACCTCATCCTCCCGGTCTTGGCTGACACGACGCTACTGGGTCAATAAACGTTTCATCTCCTCCAAAAAAGCCCGACTTTGTTCGATGATTTCTTTCACCTGCTCCGGTTCAAAATTAACTAATGGGCGATAATCTGCCTTCTGCCTGTTATCATAGAGCCAATCATAGTGTTTTCCCCACTGGAGATCCATTTTCCCTGCCCGGACAAAATCCCGGTGGAGGGCGGAACGAACCTCCTTATGTTTCCGAAAAGTTTTTCCACTTTTTAGTAACACCGATGAGAAGGCATGAAAGCAGGCAAAATAGGCGTCCCTTACCGCATTTATATACCTTCCTGCGGCAAAATTCTCCTGCGCTGATGCAATATCTTGATCGGCCTTTTCGAGCCAATAATCGATAATCGCTTGCTGGCTCATGGGATGATAGTCCCTTCTTCCATAATTTCTCTATAAATCGGAAACTCCGTGAATATGCCTCGCTCCCACTCCTTCAAAGAAGCAAATAAAGGGCTGAAAATCACATCATATTTCATACCGACATCGAACAGTGCTTCTACCATTGCTTTTTCCTCCTTCCAGTGAAGAGGATGAGAAGTAACCAGAAGCAAGTCGATGTCTGAATGCTCACCGGAATCTCCTCTTGCTTTGGAACCAAAAAGGATAACCCTTTCGACGGGAAACTGCTTTTTAAGCAACCTCACGGCGGCATCCATGGCATCCTTCTCCCGTTTGCTAAGAGGTACGTTCTCCAGACTCTTCATACTTGCTACTCCTAAATTCTGCTCTCCCTCAAGAAGGAAGAAGTACCCCTCTCCCCTTGCGGGAGAGGGTTGGGGTGAGGGGGCAACAAATCATATTCTTGGCATTGCTAACAGCATAGCGTCCAAAAGTCGCTTCTCCTCGCTATCTTTAGGATATAACGCAGAAAGGGCGTTTGCAAGGCGAAGGAAATCAGGACCGCGGTCCTGTTCACCTTTAAGGAGTGCGCGTAAAGCATTAGCGCGGCCACTGGCTTGCAAGAGCATTGCAGCGTGAACGCGATCGAGGGTTGTGGCTTCTCGTTGGGCTCTCAGTTTTTCATCTGAAATTTCTCCATCGGCTCTCTTCTTCCGCTTTCCACCACGCCCCCTAACTTCCGGTGCTGCTCCTTTGCCACCTTCAGGGAAAAGCATCAATTGCATTGGCCCAGCAGGGCTTCTTTCCAATCGATCTGCAGCAAGCTGGGCACCATCTTCACCAAAGATCTGCTTTGCTCGTTCAGCAACGCCCAGGAGACGGACTACTCCTTTCTTGGTTTCAATAATGCGACCTTCCCATTCAGGAAGATGAATGCCAAGAGGCTGAGCAAACCGACGGACTACGTCGAAAATCAGGCTGTACCCTTGCTTCTTCCTTTGCGGAGTTTCCTCCTCTTCGTCGTCTTCCTCCTCATCCTCTCCATCACCCTCACTCCCTCCCCCTCTGGGGGAGTCCTCCTTATTGCCCCCTCTCCCCTGTGCGGGAGAGGGCTGGGGTGAGGGGGATTCCCCATTCGTACTCTGAAGCGTCCAGAGAAATAATGCAGTGAGCCGGGCATCTTCTTCCAATGCCCCCGCAGTGCTATTGCGAGCCTTGGCCTCGGCAGTCCCTAAAACCTGCTCTAAAGCTGTGCGTCCAACCACTTCCCAGACTTTTTCTAAAAATTCTGCTAATTTAACTTCCCGGCCCTCTGCTGTTTCCACTTTCGAATATCGGCTGAAGATTTCCAACGCCGGCCCAATGCAAGCGAAGACAAGGTCTGCCCCGCGGATGCCTTCTCCTTGCAGGCCCTCCATCCAGTCACCAACCCTTTTCGGGAGCTCTCGAAGGACCTCACCCCAATCACCGATAGGCGCGCCTTCCGGCCTAGGACGGCAAATTAGGTGGATGCTGGTGGCTAATGACGCGGTCTCACGCGCATTTAACCTAAAACTCCTTTCAGTGGAAATTGGCCAAGATCCGGTAACAGTTAGGCCGCCTCCTATTATCCCGGAAAGGAGTGCTTCCCAGCCCTCCGTTGTTTTGTGGGCGAAAACTATGGAACCAATGCCGTCGGTCCTCAGAATTCGCCTACCTTCAGCGAAAGATTGTGCAATCCCTTTCTCGAAAAAAGAACGCGATTTTGGTGCGGAATGCTCTGCTGAAACTGTGGTGACTGTAAGCTCCATTTCCTTCGGAGTAAGGGGATTCGATGGATCAAAGGGATCGACAAGCAGCGGATGCTGCGGTAGCACCCTTCGAAGCCACACGTAAAAGAAGTCAGACAGATCTGCATATGGAATGGCATCATAGTATGGAGGATCGGTGAACCATAAGGAAGCTGCCTCATCTGGCAGAGGCGAATCTGTTGCCGTCGCAATCTTAACTTGCCCTATATGTCCTGACTGAGGAATCGTTTCAATAACGCGAGCCATCGTATGAAGTGTTACTTCGTAATCGCCCGCCTGTCCTCCGAATACGCTTGTTTCAGCGAAATCCCATAACATAGGCAAGGATTGTCTTCCGAAGAGATGGACAGCTTGCGCGCCAGAAGAAGACCATGGGCAAAGGGAGTTGGCGATATCCGAACGCCGGCTTAAAGCCATGCCTGCAACATGGCAAACCGTGGCATCTTCGGAAGATAAAGAAGTAATAGCTCGAAGTATCAAAAACTGAGTGAGTGCTTGCCGTGAAGTGTATAGATCTACCCAATGCCGCATGCCATAGACACGGGGGGAACCGATTGCTCTATGGCCGTGTTGCCAAGGCGTTGGTTCATCCGGCACAGGACAGATCCCTTTCCTGCCCCCGCGTTCCCACTCATCAAGAATCTCATTCAACCTCCTCTGCGCCTTCCACACTGCTTCATAGTCCCGCTCGGTCGGCAGACGGTATTGTCGTCCCGTTTCACCCGGATTCAATGTCACAACGGCTAACGATTGCGCTCCGCCGATACGACTTCCTTTCTTATCAAAGACCACATCCGCGCCACCGCGTTGTTCGGATAGTTGTCTCCGTACCCGTTCCGGTGGAAGTACTGTGCCACAACAAAGGCAAGTAGCTCTGGCGCGCGTCACTGTGCCGCCATGCACATCCTTATCTGCTTTCGGTTCGAATATCTCGAACTCTACGTGTGGAGGTCCACCTGGCGGATGCACAATCTTGTGTTTGAGCGCCCGCTTGCGGTTGCCCTTCTTGCACAGCCAAAATGAACGTGCCAGCGGAATTTCCGCTCCGCAATTTGGCGCCTCACATTTCACCGTCCTTGCCCAAAGGTAAGCTATCGGGGTCGCTCCGTCTAGGTCCTTGGGGTAAAACTCTGCCAGTTCCTTCTCGGCCTGACTCTTGATCTCATCGCCAACCCGTCGAAGTTCCTTGGCAAGCTCTGCGCCGTATCGCGGGATATCTTCTAGCATGACTTTGAGGATGAGACATGCCACAGGGTTAAGGTCGCTTGCAAACGTCTCGCAACCGATGCGCAAAGCCTCCAACGGAATCGATCCGCCACCCGCAAACGGGTCCACTACTAACGGCTTCTCCTCTGGATTGGCCGCCGTAACCAATCCTCGGCTGACATCGAGGAACGTCCGATCAGTAGATGCATCCCAATTCGAAAAGTCACCGATAAATTTCAGGAGGGCCTGCCGCAAGTCTTCATCCGTTGGCCCGACCTCCCCCAATATCCCTGGCAATAAATCCCTGGCCTCTTCTTTGAAATCCCCAGGGCAATGCGGGTCGCATGGATCGGGGAGAAGAAGAGCAAGAAGCATGGCACGACAAGCTGCCAGCGGCCGCCTTGCCCACCAGAGATGAAGCGTTGATGGATGTCCATGTCGGATGGACTTCTCCCGAGCCGAGTGCTTCGATACCACAGCAATCGGAAAATCAACCTCCGCAAGACGCTTACATTCTTTCGGAATCATGGGATTTCCACGTTAGTCAGATCCTAAAAGATCTGCGATAGCTGCACGCACAACCTGCCAACAGATTGAGCATGTATCTTTATCTGGCTCTTCGCTAAGTAACCTCTGCATGTATGGATGGACGATATTCCGAGATTCCCGAAGAGCATGGCTAAAACGCTTCACATCACCTTGAAGCCAACCTAATTCATGGGCAACATCAATAAGAGCGGATAATCCCCAATCTTGGAGCTTTTTAGTCTCACCTGTTTTACGATCCTTTGGCGCAAATTTGGCTGTACAGGCACTCTGTTGATTGGTTTCTATTTTATGAAACAAAACTCCTTCCAATATGCTACCCATCATAATAACAGCAGAGAGACAGGCTTCAGCTTCAACACATTTTTGGGCTTCTTCCCAACGCATTTCCAGTACTCTTGCAAGACTCGGATCTGAAACCAGCTTATAAAAATCGGGAGGTGCAATATGTTCTTGTTTTTTCGGCTTGTCTGGAGTTACTCGAGGGGATTTTTCGCGGAGCAATGGATGAACACCATCAAGATCTATTTCAACCCCTTCCACACTCAGTATCTTATTTAAATGATCAATGACTTTTCGGGTTGTTTCTGCTTCTCCTCTATACTCTTTTGGGTTTGCTAAACGTAGGATGATGCTTTCCAACGACGTGGGTAATAAGTGGCCTGTTAATTCGCTGTTTAGAGCCTGGAGGGATTCAAGAACAAACCATTTTCTTGTCGAAGATTCACCTTTGGGGGCTACCCCGGCTCTATTGAAAAATCCGTAGATCTCAGATTTGGACCGGTATGGACCGGGGGCTTCATAAGCGGGTCCCCCACCAGCACCTTGTCCAGCCCCACAAATAAGCTCTGCTATTGCCTCTAATGTCGTATCATCCAGTCTTTTATTTGACATTGCTCACCTATTATTCCTTGTAATATTGGGATTCTTTCCCAACAATTACCTTGCCTTGATTGGCGCGCCGACTGACATGTAATAAGCACCTTCTTCACCTCCAGCTATTTCAGACGCCAAAATCGCGGCGGCTCCATTCACCGATATTATGGATTAGAAAAGAGAGACCCGCCCCTTTACAGAAAGATTTGAACCTCTCCCACTCCTTGTTCTGGGAGAACAAAAATTCTCATCCCACCTTTTTCATTTCATAAAAGCTAGCTTTGCCAGGTTCCTCGTTTTCCATAACCTCGATCAATTGCCCATCCGTTGAGATAATCATGAGCCCCTTAAAAGTTTTACCTCCCGCTCCAAGAAGAGATGGAGACGGCCATATGCTTTGAATCGAAAGTTGATATTCGACCGCTCGATTGTTCAATTTTCCCATCAAACTTATTCTCTTCCTCGTAGATTGGAGAGCCATTCCCAATGCGGATGCGAGCACATTTGATGACGGCGCTTCACCCATCTCAATTTGGCCCGATACAATCTTTCCTTCGACTTTTATAGGAATTACACCATGCTTTGACTCCCAATCCCCGGTTATAACAATAGCGTGGGGTAAGGAATAGGCTTCAGCGAAACTGGCAAGAAATCTCCTTTCGGTTCTTGTCTCTTCCAGGAGCTTCTTTTTGGATTCGTCTTCCTCTTCCCTAATTCCCTTTATTTTAGTGCGCATAATATCGACATTTTTATGGTATTCTTTTTTCTCGCTTGCCTTCTTCAATATGGATTCCGCTTCATCTAGCAAACCTACATCGATGTGGATACTTGATAGGTTCGCCATCGAGAGCGTTTCCTCATATTTCTCAATGGCTTCTTTGTAAGATTCTACGGACTTACTTTTTAATGCGAGGTTCCCATAGGCTACCCCGATATTATTAAGGCAACTGCCATCTGGCCTATGATCTCTCAGAAAGTCGTAATGGAATAAGGAAGAGGCCACAAAACCCTTCTCTGCGTAAAGATAAGCCAACGAAAATCTAAGGTCATGATCTAATGGAAAATATACCAAGGCCTTTTCAGCAAAAGCCTCGAACAAACGGCTATCCTTGAGCCCTTTCGAAATCAGAGCCAATTGCATATATAGACAATTGATTTCCCCTTGGCTTGCGACGTCCGAAAATTCCTTTAATAAAAGGTCAATGGCAAACTCAAATCCATTTTCTACGGCATAGCATTCGGCAGCCTTGGCAATAAATTTAATTCTCTGCATACCCTCGACCCGTTTTGATGCATTCAAGTATTCTAGTGCGGCTTGAGAATATTGCTTGAGCTCTTTTAAAGCATCCGCGATAAATTGAAAGGGTTTCATACTCTCGGGATATTTAGCGCATAATTCCTTTAACTCATCAAGGCCTTCGGCATAGCCAGCTTTAACCTTAAAATAGCTTGAAACCGACTTCCAATATACCGGAGGAAATGCTAGATCTTCTCCATAATCAACTAGAATTTCTTTTAGGTGTTTATTTGCCTTGGGGAGATCTTTATCGGTCAAGATGGATTTGTAGAGTGCCTGCCAGCTTCTAAAGAATTTCTCTTTTTCTTGTTCTAGTTGAAGTTGCTCCGCAGGTTCCTTTTCTACCTTTTCTTTTTTTGGGGGTAGGGGAGGTATGCTGACCTCGGAAACTACATCCTTAGCCCTTCCCTTAATGCTCCCCATCAGTTCTACGATCTTTGTAAAAGAATCCGAAGGATTATCCCTCTTGAAAAGAATGTATTCCAGATCACCTTGTAAGCCAGCGGAAAGATGAATCCCTTCTTCGATCAGGAATAAGAGCGTCATACCCTTTGCGAGAGCATATCCGCTTTCCTGAATTATCCAATCTGATCCTCCTATTCTAAAAAGATTTTTGGGCGCATAGTGCCATTTCCATAAGGATTTAAGCATGGTATGCTCAATTCTGTACTCCTTGCCTGTAATGATGCCTATAAAAAGATTCTTATCTTCCATTTTTTCGGTAACCTTTTTTGACACTGCCTTCGCTTCTGCTTTCTCAGCATGATCCCAATTGAAATCCATAGATTCCTTTAGGCTATCAAAGAATTTTAGAAAATGGCTTATTAATGGCTCGTCAATTTCGTCAAAGCTATGAGCAACGAAGGCATTGATACTTTTCATGGATTCCTCCTGATTTCAGAAAAAGACAATAGGGTCAAGGCCGCAAAATTCAACAAACCTTGTCCACTCTTTTCTTTCTTTTGCGCGGGCGACCTCAGGTCTTGAATTATCATTTTTTCTCATAAAAGTCCCAACAAATCATAAGGCGTAAGTCACGAGACGAAAAAAGGATAAGTTACAAGTTGCTTTTTGGTGGTCAAATCTTCATTCTTGACAAAAGGTCTTTTTGTCATACTCCAAAACCCAAGGTCATCGCCTTGCATAATAAGCGGCTCGTTTCTCTCTGAATTGAAATCCAATAATCTTATTGGTCGTTTCTTTCGCAGCCATTAGCTGGCGAATCGCCTGGAAGAGCATCAGGATGTTCTCATCGTGATTGGCAATACGTCTTTCCAGTTCGGCCAGCTTCCGGGCCAACTCCTTGCTGGCCGTCAGAGCCTCGCGCAGATTTACGAAGGCGCGCATGATAGCAATGTTCACCTGCACGGCGCAGTCACTGCGCGGCACCCCGGAAAGCATTGCTACCGGTTTTTTGGGGTCGCATCTTTATTCTTGACAAAACGTCTTCCGTGCTCCAAATCTCAATTCATCCCCTTGAGGAATTATTCTCTGGGTTGTTTTCCTTCAGGTCCAAACGACTGGATATGTTTTTCAATCCGCTCTACAAACTTTCGCGCTTCAGCAACACGGTGGTCCGCTCTGTCTTTTTCGATGGAAATGTCGATATTATAATCACTAAGCTCCCGGTCTTCCTGTTCCGCGGTAAGAATCGTGGCGTACTCCCGTTCAATCCGACCTGTCTTTACTAGATGCAATCCAAACGTCCGGCGGACGCTTTGGTGGGAATCGGGATAAAGATCAATAGTGGCCAGGGCGGCCTTCGCTGCGTGGAGAACCGCATAATAGGCGCGGGATACCGCGTCTTCATTTAATTCATGATCCCGCAGGGTTTCGGCTGCCCGCAACGATTTCTTGGCGCGGGTCAATTCTTTCTGGGCAATTTGAAAAGCATTCCTCTTCATACGGCGACCGCATCGCGGATTACGTTTCGAATGAAGGGCGAATCTTCGTGGAGAAGCTCTTCGTATTGCTTTTTGCTGAGGATTTTGGGGGAAATGCAGACGCCGCTTTCCAGCAGTAGGTCCGTGGCAATTTCATAAACCCTGTCACTCAGGTGCCAATCTTCACTGGAAATGATTACTAAAACATCCAAATCGGAAGCTTCGCGGGCTTCCCCTCGCGCCTTGGATCCGAAGAGCTTCATTTCGATACCTGGATCCTGCAGTAAAGTCCCAAGTCTTACGCGAAATTTTTCCAGAATTTCTGCTTCTTGTTTCTTTAGGCCCATATTATGCCTCCATTTCGTTTGGACAACTCTATTTTACCATTCGTTTTCTTTTTTCTCCACGTCAGAGGCATGCGGTCGAATCCTTATTCTTCATAAAAGGCTCTTCTTTCATATCTGAATCCCTAATTCATCCCCTTGCAGAATAAACAGTTCGTTTTTCTCTTAAATGAAATCCAATTCTCTTATTGGGTCCTTCTTTCGGAGCCATCAGCTGGCGAATCGCCTCTGAATAAGTGATGAGTGATGAGGACTGAGCCCAAAAACAGAACTGAGTCCTGAGCCCTAGGGACAGCTTACGAGCCAGCTCGGCATGGGAGGCAAGGATTTTCCGCAGACGCACAAACGCCCGCATAATCGCAATATTAACCGAAATAGCGCGCTTGCTTCGCAAAACACTCGAAAGCATTGCTACGCCCTGCTCGGTGAACGCCCGAGGCAGCTTTCGTGTGCTGCCCCAACTTGATGTTCCAAAATGGAACATCAAGCTCGTAAATTCTTCTTTCGTCAATCGAAACATAAAATATTTTGGAAAGCGGTCGATATTTCTTATGACGACTTGCTTAAGCACTTTGTCGCGAGTCACCAGCCCAAAGCTAAAAATGAATCAGAGACGAACCGATAGAACTATCCCTTCCCATAAGGTGAACGCTTTTCCCGTATCTGGAAACCAATCCTCTTAGTCGGTTTTTCCGGGGATGCCATTAACTGCTTGATCGCTTTTAAGATCAGCTGAATTTGTTCATCATGGCTTTCCAGACGTTTCTCCAATTCAACCAGGCGCCGGGATAGCTCCCGATGAGTTGATACCATTTCTCTCAGTCTAATGAAGGCTCTTACAACAAAGACACTGACCTGAATGGCTCGCTGAGAGTTCAACACCGAAGCAGCCATGATAGCGCCATGCTCGGTAAATGCATAAGGCCGGCCAGGCGAAAACTTAAGTCGCGAGAGGTGGTCGCAATTTGCGACCACCTCTGTTTTCTCTTGGTTTGTAAGCTGAAACATAAAATCCGCTGGAAATCGGTCCCGATTGCGTTTTACCTGCTCATTCAGCCGCTTCGTGGAAACGCCATACACCTGCGCAAGATCGGCATCCAGCATGACTTTCTGCCTACGGATCATAAGAATGGCTCGCTCAATCTTCTCTGTTGGGATTAAAGCCATCTGTTTCATCTAGTCTCCAGTTCAGAATCATCTCGGGTCGTGATCCTGACAGCCGCAGAGTCATCATTTCCCAAAGTCTCCATGTTCTTCCCGTATCTCCATCGGCTGGGTCACGGCATCTATGGACAAATAATAATGGTCTACCTTCTTTACCTCATGCCATTTGAGGCGGGCCGGGTCTTTAATCGGATTCTGGAGTTTTGGCTGCCCTTTGCAGTTGGTAACTACATAGAGCCAGTAGCAATCCCGACGGTCCTCGGCGACTCGTTTTTCGTTAGGGGTGAGCAGCACATTTCCAGTAGCTTCACCTAATCCTTTAACCTCAATGAGGCGTAATTCTCCAGAGTTCAGATCGAGGCTGGTCAGGTCATAACCGAGGTTCTTCTCATGCACATCATATACCTGGCGCTTCTTTTCTTTTTCATATTCCATAACCACTCGCATGGCGATTGCTTCTACCTCGGAATCGGGCTGCAGACGACGGACCTCAGGGGCCGCCCTTTCCGGATGCGGCAGAATGAGTGATTCGGTGTCAGGCAACGGTAATAAGGTATTCCCCCAAAAGCCCCCCAAATTGCATTTTGCCAGTCGCGAGTTTCGCGTCTCCCGTCCAAATTTCTCTCTCTCCTCAAGCAGCCCGACCTCTCTCATTCTTGAGGTTCCATCGCGGAAACCCAACCGCGAAATGGGAGCATTACGCCCTTTCGTTATACGATTAGTCGCTCCATGATCCTATTCGCTCCCATTCGGAATACGGTTCTTTCCGCAAATTGGAGATAATACCCTTACCAACACGCTTACTTAGGGATAATACCCTTTTTACTCTGGTAAATCCATCGGGCTGCAGGCCCCTTGCCCCGATAAGTGACTTCCCCTGATTTTCTTAGCTTGGCTAATATAACTCGAATCCATTCCCTCCCCACCCCAGGACAAGCCATCCCCCCTCAATGGGGAGGGGATTTCGGGTTTATTTCGGGTTTGTTGGGTTAAAATACAACCGTTAGCCCTTTTTTTTATCACATATGAAGCTGAATGATACAATCAAGATGCATTCATGATGCAATTGATTCTTTTAAGATATATTTAGTTCCTTTGCCTACCCTGCCTACCATTTGAAAAATTCCTTTATCAACAATAGATCTCAATTCTCTTGAGGATGTAATCCGAGAAACTCCGGACAGATTTTGATATTCAGCGTTCGATATTTTGCCCTTCTCTTTTACATACATTACCGCCTTAATTTGCCGCTCATTCAGGCCAAGTTTTTGTAAATATTCTTCTGTATAAATATCTCTCCTAAAAATAACTCTGAGGCCTTGGTGTTCTTCAAACTTTGGCTCAGGAATTCCTGCTTTTTCACATGCCTTCCGCATTTTATCTATTCCGCTCCCCCACTGCTCTATCAAGCCCATGTCATAAAAGACTCCACCTATTCCTTTATTTCTGAGGACAGAGGGATGAGGCTTATAAAGGTCTTCAACTGTTAAGCCCAAAGGCAATCCGCCTGGGTTCCAAACAATCAATTCATCATCGTATATTCTTACTTCTGTGTTAGATGGGGCCGTATAATCCCGATGGCATACTGCATTGATAACTGCTTCTCTCAGCGCTTCGAGCGGATAATCCCATACTTCTTCCCTCGCTGGCTTACCCGTCATAACAAATTTCACACTGATATTTTTTCGAATGAAATCCATAGCCTCTTCTATCTGCTCGATGATGGTGCCTTCGATCATTCTGTCATCAATAACGATTGTTCCCTCTTTAAATTTGCCACAGTGTATCACTGCTTGTGAAAGAAAGCGTTGGGGACGCCTGTGGAAGAGAAGAATTGACGACCAGGTTGGCTTTGCATCCTTTATTAACT
>Ga0315312_1001512_pt1 | contig 17894 bp, 19 predicted proteins | sample TDP7_MG_FD_203629 | JGI IMG/M metagenome (GOLD analysis project Ga0315312, IMG submission 203629) | Freshwater sediment microbial communities from Lake Towuti, South Sulawesi, Indonesia - TDP7 | ecosystem: Environmental > Aquatic > Freshwater > Lake > Sediment | place: Indonesia: South Sulawesi... | reverse complement strand
AGATATATAATACAGTGAGACCACACCAAGCTCTGGGTTACCTTACACCACTTAAATTTCTAGAACAATGGAAACAAAAACAAGGAGAGGAGGTTATGTGTCACTAATGTACTGGACGAGTACATTACCTTGACATCAGGCTTTGCCCTAAATGTGCCATTTGCCCCAAAAGTGGGTAAGTTTGCCTTAAAAGTCTAATCACTTCTTTTTGGGCTGGGTATACTTTGGGAGTTCGCACCCATCACCAGATTTATCCGGTGTTCCCCTCTTAGTTTGCCTAGCTAGGTTCCCCTCTTTCTGTGTTGGTGTCCCTTTCACTTTAACATCTCCTATAAATTACTTGAATAAGGTAGTGATTTAATATAATCTTCCATGAATTGCCAATCTGGATTACCATCTTTGTCTATAGGGAGAGTAATTTTAGTATCGTTAATCCTAACCTCATTCAGTATCCGACCCCATGAATATTTGTAGCGGTCTTTCTTGATAAGAGTACAAAGAAATAAACCTATATACTTGTTACATTTAAATTTTGGAATCAATACAATTATGTTATTTGTTGCATAGAACGGCTTTTCTTGATAGGTTGGAAATCCCACACTACCCTGCCCTGTGCTGGCTATTGATATACAATCAGATGGGAAAACCTTTCCCCCATCTTTTTTTAAATACCCAATTAAACCATTATTTCTTGTAGTGGCCGAAATTACTGGTAATCCATTTTTCTTCCCCTTTACATCCGTTGCGTTATTAACTTCGCCTCTTTGTGCCGGATAAAATAATTTTGAAAAGGCAAATTGGTGACACGTAACATTGTTTAGATTAATATTTGTTATGTGCTTAAAAGAATCTCTTTTAGGTTCGGCTGGTATAGGAAAAGCCTCTACCCATGCAGGTATTTCGTCAATAGACGGTATCTTCAAATCGGTCAGTGTTCTATTAGCCTGCCTTCCAAAGCTATATTTATATTTGTTTAATCTCAAACAAAGGCAATAGAATAATTTTTGTTGCGTTGTCATATCTTTTCTGGGTCGTAAAACCATTACATGAAAAGCAGTATAAAACGGTGATGATTGAAGAAAAGATTCCAAAGGATTCCCACTAACTGCTACAGTAATCAAACCCGCTGGAAATGGGGTGATACCAGCTATTTGCTTTACTTTCCCAGATACGCCATTATCTTTAGATGTTCTTGAAACGAAATTTATCCCGAAGTCATCTTTTTTAAGAGTGGCTAGGTCAAGGCTGTTACCATAAGAAATATCAAACAATTGACTTACTTGTTCCACTATTATTTATATCTCCCTCTTTTAACCCAATATTCTCAGTATTCATCAATTTATAGAGGACATATTTTTTAACTGTGTCTCCGTAATCTTCTTCAGTAATTTTTGAGTAATCCGTTAACATATAGGCTTCTGCACACCACTCATCCTCTTCAGTTACTTCTTGGGCTAGACTAAATCCATCAATCAATTCTCGATTTCTAAAAGCATTAACCCATTTATTTTTCACTTTTTCCCAAGTGTGGTTTTTATCAATTCTCCCTTTATGCTTTACAATGAAGAAACCGTCGTCACGACAATAGCCAAACCAAGTTTTTTTACCTTGAGGATGTGATTTATGAGCAGTAATAATCATTGTACACGTAACTACATTGGTTTGACCATGAAACAAACCTTCGGGCATTGACATTACCGCTTCTAGGGTATGCTCTTCGAGTATTCTCCTCTTAAGTTCCTTTGCCACACCAGTTGTCTCTGTAACACAACTCAACGGTATTAAAGCTACGCATTTCCCTCCTTCCTTAAGGGTTTCTAGGTTGTTCAATACAAATTCCAATTCTTCTATTGGCGTTCCTTTGGTTTTGTATGGAGGATTCAGAAGCCCGACATTAGGCGAATATGTTTGTTTAACTTTTCCGCTTTCTTTAAAACAGTCACCTAGATACATACTTGTTTTCCCATCTTGGTGAATAATCATGTTCGAAATGAGAAGTGCGTAAATATGAGGTTGATATTCAATGCCTACAATTTGTTTTTCCTTAATCTCCCTTTCCTTGTTTTTATCTCCCTTTGCTTCTTCAATCATTTTCCTCATTGCTCTAACTAAGAACCCACCTGTGCCACAACAATTATCGAAAACAATGCTGTCCTTGTCTATATCAGCGAGTTCAGTAAATAAATCAGTAATATGGGGAGGAGTTAACACAATACCCAGACCTTTGTCTGCATTGGCATATCTCAGAAATTCTATGTAGAATTGGCTAATAGCATCAAAATACTTGTGAGTTCGTATAAAGCTGTTTATCTCTTTATCTATATCAGAAATGAGTCTTTCAGTAAATTCTTTCCCCTCCGTTTCATCAGTTAGGGATGCATTTGATTTTATGAACACAAAGGCTAATTTCAATTTTTCTATATTGCTCGGAGCAATACCAGTCCGGTCTAATTCGATGCAAATAGTAGAATAAAGACTATCAACAAGGGACTTTGCTGATTCGTGTTTTAAATATCCTAGTCTAAAAGCTTTATTTCTTAAACTAACAAGGATGCCACCAATTAATAACGCACGCTCGGATTCAGTGATTTTTTTACCATGAAGCAATTCATTTAAGGTTCGGGTATAAGCCACTAATTTATCGTAATCTTGCCTTAGTTTATAGTCACTTTGCACAGACTCATCATAATATTGGTCAAAAGGTAATATCTTATCGGGGAAATAGCTATAATACTTATTTGTTCCCTTTAAGTACAAATAACTAGATATTCTTAACTCATTGATAGTCTCACCACTTACACCAATAGCAATGACATCATATTCTTTAGCAAGAAAAGAGGCATATAATAAAGCTCCGTCAACTGCGTACTCAGCGTAACAATCCATAGTTTGACTGATATGCTTTGATACGTCAGCCTTACATTCAATGACAATAATAAATTCAGAATGAATTTTGGAATTAATTATAAACTCAGGATAGCCTTTCTTGTTCCCCTTTTTAGAGGCATTTGTTAATAACTTATCAATTTTTGGGTTATCGCTTTTCTTTATCCTCAACTGTAATGTTCGTATTATTGTAATAGCCGTTTTTTCTTAAATATTCTCTAACTAGGTTTTCGGTTTTAGCTTCGGTGCCCATATTGATGCTCCTCATTTAGGTATGGATTTTCTACTGCCCTTAGCATATCGTTTCTTTTTAGGTATGCGTTTCCGTTTAGCAAGTTGGTCTAAGAGTATAAGAACGGCTTTAGTATTGCTAGGATACCGGTCTCCCGACTTCCATTTCTCGACGGCATTGGGGGTTACATCTAGCTCATCTGCTAGTGCTGCTAGTGTCCATCCCTTCTCCTGAAGCTCAACTAGTTTTGTCTGTACATTAGCATTCATTACTATATATAATACCATACATCGTATGCTATTGTCAATAGGTTTTGGTAGAAAATTTTCCCAAAAAATCAGCCTTAAAGGTATTGACAAATCCATACATTGTATGCTATTATAGATATAGAATAAAATTAATTGATAAGGAGAAGGGAAATGGATATTTGGCAAGAAAGAGGACTGGCGATAGCGGAAAGCAACACGGTCAAGAGAAACAAACTGGGCTGGCAAGTCCCTTCCCAATCTGGCAACGGCACTTACATCGTTAATCTTGACGATAATCAGCCGTTTTGCACCTGCCAGCATTTTGAAACTACCCATAAGAAGTGCCAGCACATTTACGCAGTCGAGTTCATTGAGCAACGGGAACAACGCCCCGATGGCACCGAGGTTATGACCAAGACGGTGAAGGTGACCTACACCCAAGACTGGACTGCCTATAACGGCGCTCAAACCCACGAACAGGAGCGTTTTGTAGTTCTGCTCCGCGACCTGTGCGACGGCATCGAGCAGCCAGAATACAGGTTCGGTCGTCCCCGCCTGCCATTGGCTGATGTCGTATTCGGACTCGTGTTCAAGTCCTACACAACAATGTCGGGACGAAGATGTACCACTCAGTTGAAAGAGGCTCAGGAAACGGGTCTGATTTCCAAAGCTGCCCATTACAACAGCACGTTCCGCTATTTGGAGAATCCAGAATTGACGCCATTGCTCAAGAGCCTCATAGAGCAGAGCGCCAGCCCATTGAAAGCCGTCGAGACCGACTTCGCCGTTGATTCCTCTGGCTTCTCCACCCAAACATACTCCCGCCAAGCATACTCCCGATGGTTCGACCATAAATACGGCAAGCGCAGCAGGCAGGCATGGGTAAAAACCCATTTGATGTGCGGAGTCAAGACTCACATCGTCACCAGTGTCGAGGCTACGCCCTATGAATCTGGTGACACAGTTCAGCTTATACCCTTGCTGGAAAAAACCGCCGAGACATTCAGAGTCAACGAGGTGTCGGCGGACAGAGCTTATTCCAGCCGTCGTAATCTTCACGCAATCCAAGCTGCGGGTGGCACGGGTTATATTCCCTTCAAGGGCAATGCCAGGGGAATGGGAAGTCCCACGACAGCTTATGATAGCCTGTGGCACAGAATGTGGCATCTCTACAGCTTCAACCGGGAAGTCTTTATGCAGCATTACCACAAGAGGTCGAACATAGAGACCACGTTCTCTATGATAAAAGCTAAGTTTGGCGACTTTGTGCGGTCTAAATCGCCTGTCGCTCAAGTCAACGAAGTCCTTTGTAAGATACTCTGCCATAATATCTGCGTCCTTATACAATCAATCTACGAACTAGGGCTTGAGCCAACTTTCTGGACTTTTGAGGCAAAAGAGACAATTGCCCCAAAAGTCTTGGAGAATTATGACTTTTAAGGCAAAGTCCTTGACATCACCTACATATTGGGTTAAAATAGACCCATATCCCAATATTATGGGTGTGGGTTAGATGAAATGCCCCTATTGTGGCGAAATCGAGACGAAGGTCATTGATTCCAGAGATTTAGGCGATGGGGTAAGGCGGAGGCGGCAGTGCCTCAGTTGTCGGGCTCGTTTTACTACTTATGAACGGTTGCAGTCGCGAAATCTTTTCGTCATTAAGAAAGATGGGCGACGCGAGGAATTCAGCCGAGACAAGCTTCTTTCTGGTATACGCAAAGCCTGTGAAAAACGTCCGCTTCCTACCGGAGCTATTGATAAACTTGTTGATAACATTGAAGCTGAGCTTTACCGTCTCGGCAAAGTTGAAATCCCCAGTACGATTATCGGCGATATGGTGATAGAAAGATTGGAGGAGCTTGACCACATCGCCTATATTCGTTTCGCCAGCGTCTACCGCGAGTTTGCTGATATCGGTACCCTGAAACAAGCAGTGGATGTCTTGGTTGAGAGCAAAGCTGGAGAACCTCCCTCCAGTCAACTACCACTGCTAAGCCAAGAACAATTAGAGACTTTGGCTCGGCGCAAAAAAGGCACCAGAAAAGGTAAGTAAGTGGCTACTTCAAAACGAAAAGGTAGTCCACCACCATCGGTAAATCATAATCGTATTGTTCGGGCTATTTTCGCCGCGGCTGAATCCATGGGAATAACTGACCGGAAGATGCTGGAAGGGCTTACTTCCCAAATTATCCAACGCTTGGAACCAGCCCCAACCCTCCCCGGAATGGAAGACCTTGTCCCCATTCGAGAAATAACACCTTCCCTTTCCCAAATCCAGAGTGCAGTTAAAGAAATCTTGGCTCAGGAGGACAAGACAAAAGTGATAGAAGCAACAGTTACCGTAGCAAAACCCAAGGTCAAGCCGGGAATTGAACTCACTAAGAATGCCCTCAGAGTCTTAGAAAAAAGATACTTAATAAAAGATAGCCAAGGAAAAATAATCGAAACACCGGAAGAAATGTTCCGACGGGTAGCTAAACACATCGCCTCTGCCGAAATACTGTACAACCCTAAGGCAGATGTTTCCTCCTGGGAACAAAAGTTCTACGAACTGATGACAAACTTAGAATTCCTGCCCAATTCCCCAACCTTAATGAATGCTGGACGCGAGTTAGGACAATTATCAGCTTGCTTTGTTATCCCCATAGACGACTCCATGGAGTCCATATTTGATGCCGTGAAATACACCGCCCTCATCCACAAAAGCGGTGGTGGCACTGGTTTTTCTTTCTCCAGACTTAGACCAGAAAAGGACAGAGTTGGCTCCACAGGAGGTATTGCCAGTGGTCCTGTTTCTTTTATGCGCGCCTTTGACACTGCTACCGACGTCATTAAACAGGGAGGGATGCGCCGCGGTGCCAACATGGCTATCCTTAACGTTGACCACCCTGACATCTTAAACTTTATTACCGCTAAGGAAGACCCAAAAGCTCTAACCAACTTCAACCTCTCTGTCGCCGTAACCGATGAGTTTATGCGCGCTGCGGAGCAGGACACAGAGTACAACCTGATTAATCCAAGGGCTAAAGAAATAGACGGAAAACTAAAAGCCCGAGATGTCTTCAACAAGATGGTGGACATGGCTTGGCGGACCGGTGACCCGGGCATCGTCTTCCTTGACCAGATAAACCGATACAACCCTACACCTGTGCTTGGCAAAATAGAAAGTACCAATCCCTGCGGTGAGCAACCACTCCTCTCCTTTGAATCCTGTAACCTCGGCTCAATTAACCTGTCGAAAATGTTGACCCAAAAGAGTAAGCGACCACAGGTTGATTATGTCAAATTAGCCCAGATAGTAAAGACCGTTGTCCGCTTTCTAGATAATGTGATTGATGTCAATAAGTTCCCCCTTCCCCAAATTGGCGAAATGACTAAGACCTCTCGAAAAATAGGACTGGGGGTAATGGGATTCGCCGACATGCTAATCCAGCTTGGTATCCCTTATGACTCAGCGGAAGCCCTCGAAATCGCCGAAAGGATTATGCAATCTATATCAGAAGAGGCAACTAAAGCCTCTATTGAATTAGCCAAGGAGCGTGGTGTCTTCCCTGCCTTCGAGAAAAGTATCTACAATGTGCCCGGTGCTCCTCGAGTCAGAAATGCCTCAAGAACCACTATCGCTCCTACCGGTACCCTCAGCATAATTGCTGGCTGCTCCAGTGGCATCGAACCTCTCTTTGCTTTGAGTTACAAACGCCACATCCTGGAGGGGGAGAAACTTATAGAAGTAAATCCTTATTTTGAAGAAGTAGCTAAAAGGGAGGGATTCTACTCTCCTGAATTGATGGAACGATTAGCCGAAGGTGTAAGCCTAAAGGATGTAGAAAACATACCGGAAAAGGCTAAGAGGCTCTTTGTTACCGCTCATGATATTGCTCCTGAGTGGCATGTGAAAATGCAAGCTTCTTTCCAGAAGTTTACTGATAGCGCTGTCTCTAAAACTGTCAATTTCCCTCATGAGGCAACGCATGATGATGTAGCTAAAGTCTACATGCTTGCCTATAAAGAAGGACTAAAGGGAATAACCATTTACCGAGACCGCAGCCGGGAAAGTCAGGTACTGACCATTGGCAAGGAAGAGAAAACACCTGAAGGAAAGCTTATTCCCAGAAAACGACCAAAGGTAACTACAGGAGTTACTGAAAGGGTAACCACTGGGTGTGGCTATATTTATGTAACCATAAACTTTGATGAATACGGAATTTGTGAGGTCTTCTCCAGCTTAGGCAAAGCTGGAGGTTGCGCCTCAGCTCAACTTGAAGCTATCAGCCGGCTCATCTCTTTAGCCCTTAGGGCTGGAGTTGACGCTGCTTCCGTTGTCAGACATCTCCGTGGCATACGTTGCCCCTCCATCACCTGGGAAGAAGGGCAGGCTGTCCTCTCCTGTGCTGATGCCATTGGTAATGTCCTACAAAAGCACATCAAGGGGGAAACAAAGAGCAGTATGGAAGATTACGGTTTAATCAAAAATTGGGCGGGGCAGTGCCCTGACTGCGGGAGCAGTTTAGTTTATCAAGAAGGCTGCCACATCTGCCCTGGTTGTGGCTACACAAAATGTAGTTAGCGAGGTTAGCTGTGAAGGGCAGGGGAAACCATTACTCTTACAACTATTCTAAAGCCTTATCAGAGATGGCAAGAATTGCCAACTCGACCCAACCATTAAAGAAGATCCTCAAAGTCATCGCCAAAAGCACCACTAAAGCTCTAAAAGCCGCTGGCTGTTCCATCATGTTGCTCAATTCCCACCGGGAATACCTTTCCCACATCAGCGCTTATGGACTAAGCGATTTGTTCCTGCGCAAAGGCTCAATTCAGGCTCATAAGAGCTTACCGGAGGTATTAGAAGGCAAGGTAGTAGCCATAAGCGATGCCTCAAAAGACAAGCGTGTCCAGTATCCAGAGGTAGCTGGAGCAGAGAAGATAACCTCCATCCTGGGAGTCCCAATAATACAACGAGAGGAAGTTATTGGTGAAATAAGAGTTTATACTCACGAACCACACCGCTTCTCAGAAGCAGATAAAAACTTTCTCCTGGCTACTGCCAATATAAGTGCGATGGTTCTGGAAAGAGACCAGACTTACCCCATGCTAGAGGTAAGCCTAAAAGAACAAACAGTCTCGGAACAAGTACCACCCTTACTACCCAGACCCGCCATCTTTGCCCACCCCAGCGAGGAAGAATTCGTCAAGCTTCTGGATTTCTACCGCATCGAGTGGCTTTATGAACCCCGCTCTTTCCCCCTGGAATGGGAAGGGGGCAAAATAACAGAGATGTTTACCCCTGACTTTTACTTGCCAGAACTTGACCTTTTCGTCGAACTCACCACCCTGAAGCAGAGCCTTATCACAGAGAAAAACCGCAAGTTACGCCACCTTAAAGAGCTCTATCCTGAGATTAACATTAAACTTCTCAACAAAAGTGACTATCTCAAGTTATTGGCTAAATATGGCTACGGTCCTCTTGGACAAGCTAAGGTAAAAGGGGTCAGCCGCATTCTGTTTAGTCATAACCAAATTCGACGGAAAGTAAGAGCCTTAGCCAAACAAATCTCTCATGATTATGAAGGAGGACAACTAGTTTTGATAGGCATCCTTAAAGGAGTTGTCTGTTTCTTAACCGACCTAATGCAGCATCTCTCTATCCCCATTACTGTAGACTTCATGGCGATTTCTTATTACAGTGGTGACCGTGAGCCAATAGTGAAAATTACTAAAGACCTCGACGAGAGCATCACTGGACGTGATGTCCTTATGGTTGAAGATATTGTGGATACTGGAATGACTCTAAATTATGTCCTCAACCATCTTAGAGCTCATAACCCAGCCAGTCTCCGCGTTTGCACTCTCTTAGACAAAAAAATCCGCCGCCTAATTGATATCTCCATCGACTACACAGGTTTCGAAATTCCGGACGAATTTGTGGTCGGCTACGGTCTGGACTACAGAGGCGAATACAGAAACTTACCTTTTATCGGTGTGCTCAGTCCTGAAGCGTTTGAGAGGGAAGAAGGATAAAAAGCTGTCCCGAGTAACCTCGCTATCGGATGCCTCCCCACCATTCACCTTTCGGCTTGCGCCTACCTTGTGTTTGGTCTCTTCGCTTCCCGACACTGCTCGATTACTCGGGACATTGTCAAATATAGCACATCCATTGCCTTTTGTCAAGGGTTTCTATTCAGTTTTTTCCAAAAAACCTGGGGAATAATAGCCCCAGATATAACCTTTCGTCGTCTAAACAGTCCCTCAGAACCTTTTATCCCTCTTCTCCTCAAAACCCTTTAGCTTCTCTTCCAGTTGTCTTTGCCGTAAAATTAAGGTCAAGTCAGCTCGCGTTTTCTCCAGAATTCCCCGAGCTGCATCAGTAGTCCTTCTCAGACCGTAAGTAATAGCATCAGGAAAGTCCATGGTCACCAAGACCCCGTAAATTTCATCCATCATCGCCAGTAATTCCTCACAACGGGACAGGTCATCCCGCCTCAAACTGTCCAAAAGATAACGTCTCAATTCACCAATGGCTTCCCCCAGTCCGTTAAGGTAAGCTGGATAGCTTACCTTTAATTTCTCTGGCTCGGGGAGAGGCTCACCATTCACCAAAGCCAGGGTGACGCTTGCCTCAACCAGTTCCTTCTGCGCATCATGAACAAAACCACTATGGAGAAAGCCACTGTGCTCATCAAGGATAAGGCGGAGTTTCTGAGAGACGAGGTGGGCTGAGACCAGCATCTTCTTAGCCTCCGTCTTTTCTTGGCGATGGATAGCCCGGATGGCATTACTGCTGTAGCGGATTATATCCCGACACAGACGAAGCACATCTTCCCGGGCAGCATCTTCAGACCCGAAACTCTGGCGAATCTTCTCCGCCACAACCTTTAACCGCCTCACTGCCTCCTTCTTTTTCCCTTTGCCATAAATCTTTACTGCCAATTTTCCTGTCTACGTTTCTTCAGTTTTTAATCTGCTCTGTTCTATTTTGTTAACTAACCGCCGAGTAGTCTCCTCTATATCCTTTTCACCCAAGATAGCACTGATAACCGCTACCGAATCAGCACCCACTCCCAGAGCCTGGACAACATTTTCTGGGGTAATCCCACCAATAGCCACCACAGGCAACGACACAGCTTTTTTAATCTGACACAAAGTGTCCAGTCCCACCACCTGACTCTCTGGCTTGGTAGGAGATGAAAAGATAGCTCCCGCAGCGATATAGTCGGCACCTTCAGCTTCTGCCTTTTGAGCTTGAACTACTGTCTTTATTGAGCAGCCAATAATCTTGTCTATCGACAAATTTTTCCTTACTATAGATAGTGGTAGGTCTTCTTGCCCGATATGCAGTCCATCAGCGTCCGTAGCTAATGCCAAATCAAGGTAATCATTGATAATAAATAGGACCTTTGCTTCCCGACATACTATCCTTAGCGTATTGGCTATAGGAAACAACTCTCCTTTACTACGTCGTTTGTCTCGAAGCTGGAGCACCTTAGCTCCCCCTTGAATTACCTCCTGAGCCACTTTAACCTCGTTTCTTCCCTTCAGAGCTTCCGTATCCAGAATCACGTAAAGCCCAGCGATTTTCTCCCTCTTATCCTGTCGCAGGAAGCGTGACACCAAATTCTGTTCCAGAGTGTAAACAGCAAAGCGGGCTTTCTGGAGTTTGGTTGAATCTAGAAAAGAGCAAACTTCAGGGAGCTTAGCCAGCTCCTCCATCACTCGCAAAGACTCCTCTACTCTCTTAGCATTTGCCCTCACCAGACCTAAGACATCAGATTTCTTCTCCATTGAAATCTGGAGGACGCCTATATCTCCTTCTGAGTCTCTCTGAGTAAGGAGGTTCACATCATAATCACCAATACTTTGGACTATGTTATGGCGCAGAGCTTTCAACTGCTCAGTAAGATAACTGTCATTAAGCAGAAAGCGGGCTACATCTTCCAGGAAACGAAGCCCTTCGCTCGTACGGTTGATATTGGCATCAATGATACGCAGTATCTGGGGTTGCACCTTTCAGTTCCTTCAATGACTCGGGTAATTCCCCTTCCCTGGCTGCCTGAATCTTTTCCTGGAGGTGGGTTGGCATTTGTATGCCCATCTCCTTAAATCTTTTCTCTGCCCATCTGCCAATATTGTGTGGGTCTTCGTAGTAGTCTGGAGAGGAGACCATGGAAGGCTCGCCACTTTCCTCCCAAACCGCTTGCATAGACTTATGGTAGGCAAAACTGGAGACAGTCCGAACCACATTAGTGCTGTCGCAGTTCGGGCATTTTGGCGCAAAAGAGTCGGAAAAAGTTTTCACCAGAAAGCTTACTTTTCTATGGCAACTCTGGCACAAAAACTCGTAGATAGGCATATACTCCTCAAGCGCTCTCCGTTTTCTTGTTCGTCACCACTGGTATTTCCCCTTTCTCCATTTCCTGCACCATGTCCTCGTATTCAGGAGTCGACTTTTCACCCCGGCTCATCCGCCTATTCCACTCCGCTAAAGCCTTCGGGTCATTCCTCCTCATCCCTTTGACCAGTTGTGAGTCCGAAAGTATGTCCTCATAAATAGCCTTGTCCGTTTTCCGCACCAAAAAGGTGGAGAAAAGGCGAGTTAAAGAATTATCATTACACCGTGGACATAATGGCGTTACCTCAGAAAAACTTGCCCGATATAGGACTGCTTTCCGCTGGCAATTATGACACCAGTACTCATAAATAGGCATCTTTATCTTACCTTCAATTCAAATTGTAGCACAAAGAACAGCAAAAAACGAAAAGGGAGCTGAGTATTTGAAGATAGCAGTAAAAGGAGACGTCACAAGGTGTAGAGTGATTCTATGTAAAACTTAACCATTAGAGCATGGGAGAAATGAAACAACTGTCAGTCGGAAAATCTCCTTTACTACAGCTGGCATTGAGGAGACCAATATCCTGAAAGTTGCTTCTCCAGAAGGTATACAACGGGAAATTTGAGTCAGGCAGAGTGGGTAATGTAATAAGGTTACACAGAAAGTTTGTAAAAATTGGAGCCGTTATGACTCTTGTATTCAAGTTTCTTCATAAGGCTCGAGTTGTTGAAGATAGTGAGAATTAGTTGTCGTTTTCGTATGCCCAGTAAGTTACAGGTTGATAAGTAACTCTCGTCCTACGAAGTGATACTACCTTGGGCAAGAGTTCTTCCGCGTTTCTCAAAACCTGAAATGAATGCTTCCACTGCAACATGGCAGAACTGTGTACCTGTACACCTACGTAATTCATCAATGGCACGGTCTATGCCTAATGCCCTACGGTACGAGAGGTTAGTAGTCATGGTGTCAAAAGCGTCAGCAACAGCGAGCAGACGAGCACCAAGAGGTATATTTTCCCCTACCACCCCATCCAGATATCCGGTCTCATCATACTTCTCATGATGATGAACAAGCTTTCTCACCTCTTCCAGAAAGGGGACATGCACCACTATACCGGCGCCGGCAGAGGGATGTTTCCGTATCGCACGCCATTCCTCCGGTGTGAGAGGACCAGGTTTACGCAGTATGACCTCATCCACGGCTATTTTTCCTATGTCATGAAGAATACCGGCATATTCAATCGTTTGTAACTCCTCCGATGGTAATAGAAGGGAAGCTGCTCCCAGTAAAGCATAATCCGTTACCCATTGTGAGTGACCATAGGTGTAAGGATCTTTGGCATCTATGGCTGCCGCTAAGGTCTTAATGGTACTTTTATATGCATCTCTCAGTGATTGGTGTAGCTTTGTGTTTTCAATCGCCTGGCAGCGGTTGACGCCACTGTTTGCAGGGTTTCCAAGTCATCCTGACTGAAGTAACTTCCACCCAGTTTATTGAGCACTTGGATAACACCTATAAGGTTTCATTTCGTATCATGCCTGAGTTAGCTATTTCCTGCCTGGCATATCTCCTTGACAGGACAGATGGAGCATTTTCTTCTTTTGCAAAATTCTAAGTTTAGTCTTACTAACGCCGACTCCATGCCAGGGAGCTGCAATTCTTCCCTAAGCCCCAGTCTGGAGGCGACTTCTCTGGCAAGAGGGGAAGACTGAGGCTTTGCCTTCTCCCAGGTCCCTCTTAGTTCCCGTAAAAAGATATTCACCGCTGTCGGACCCACACCCTTAAATTCAAGTAACCTCCTCTCTAGATCCTTGCTGTCCTTTGACTGAGTGTATAGACTGTCTAATGAGCCATATTTCTCTCTTAGGCTGGCTGTTGTTTCAAGTAGGTTTGAAGCAGTGGAGAAGTCGTAGCGAACGTAGCCCCCGGAGTCCAACACCTTCACAAGCTTATCCCACCCAGCCTCTATGATGCCCTCAGGTGTTACAAGCCTCTCTTTTTCAAACTCCCTGTAAGTCCTTTTAGCTACTTCAGCGGAGATCCTCTTTGCAAAAAGGATGGAAGCCAGAAACCATTTGAATCTGTCCTCTCCCCTTTTTAGGTCCAGACCTAGCTCTTGGGAGTAGCTTAGCAACTTTAAGACCTTTTCTCTTATATCCCCTTTCATGCACGTCAATTTGAGGTGGTTGCCTTCATGAGTTCTTTTAGCTGAGCAACTGCTTTTGGCAATACCTCTCCTGTTCTTTCTTCAAATCGAAGATGAGCCTCTCTATCTAATGAGGTTTCACCTTTGTTAATGATCACCAGCCGAGCGCCTGATTGAAGAGCTACTCTGGGCATATCAGCGGCAGGTGTAACAACAAGACTGGAGCCAGCGACTATAAAGAGATCACAGTTTCGCGAATACCAATAGGAGTTGAACAGTTCCTTCTGGGGTAGAGATTGACCAAAGTTGACCACGCTGGAAACCAGTCTCCCACCGCAGGAGCATCTCTCCACATTGACAGACTTATCTACTTCAGCCTCACAGCGAATGCAGCGCAGCTTAGTAATATTGCCATGTAATTCCGCCAATAAATCCGAGCGGATTCCCGACCGCAGGTGAAGATTGTCCACATTTTGTGATATAAGGAAGCTTAACTTACCAAGCTTCTGTAGCTCAACGATGGCTAAGTGCCCAGCATTGGGATGCACTGATGAGAAATCTCGTGGTTGGGTAGGTAGTCCTTTTGCTTTCCGTGTCCAAATACCATCTGGTCCCCTGAAGTCAGGCAGACCTGACTCAGTGCTGATACCGGCACCGGTGAAGGCAACCAGACGTTTTGACTCAAACATCCATTGAGCCAAAGTATCAATCCGCTGGTAAAACCCTGCTGACACTGTGTTTTCTATTTCACCAATCCCACCAATTATCATTAATTATCTACTTTAGTGATTTTAGCGTTGCCCGGCTTCGATTATCAAGTTGACTATGAATCTAGTTGAATGCTGCTTCCGTCACTGATAGAATTCCTCAAAGGGCTAACTATAGTATTGTCAGGAGTCCGCCAGAGTGGGGAGAAAAATTCTGATAAGGGCAAGCTCTATTGAAGCAGTAGCCGAATTAAATGAGACCAAGACAGCTCAAGCAATTTGGGGAGCGCTGCCAATCAAAGGTCGTGTCAATCTTTGGGGAGAGGAAATATATTTCTCAATCCCCCTTAACCTCGAGTTGGAAGCTGGGAAAGAACTTGTAAACATCGGGGATTTGGGCTACTGGCCCCAGGGCAAGGCTTTTTGCATCTTCTTTGGACCAACTCCTATTAGTCGAGCAGGCGAAATTCGCCCAGCGAGTCCAGTCACTGTGTTTGGTCAAATCGTCGGTGATGCCACTGTATTTAAGCGTGCAGTTCCAAGAACAGAAATCACTATTGAGAAGGAGGAAAATGAATAAAATGGTCAAAAGGCAAGTCTATTACTTTGATGAACCGGGGAAAGAAAATACCGAGTCAGTAATTGAAGCGGTTTCTCGCCGGTTACAAGCTGGAGGAATCAAAACAGTTATCATTGCCAGCACCTCTGGTGAAACAGCCGTTAAATTTGCCCGTAGCCTTGGGGACAAAGTCGAGTTGATTTGTGTTTCGCAAGCACCATACCGGCGGGAATGGGGTGAAAGGTGGCCTTGTCTAAAACAAAAATTCAGGCGACAGCTACAAAGACTCGGGGTTGTGGTCATTGATAAAGCACCCTACATCTTCCATAATTCAGTGTTAGAGGCTGCGCCGTGGTCTGGTACCTTTCCCGAACGCCTCGTGAAGGAAACATTATACTGCTTTGGACAGGGGATGAAAGTAGCTGTGGAAGTTGTTTTGATAGGGGTTTCTTGCGGCTATGTGACGCCTTATGAAGATGTAATAGGTGTTGGTGGGTCAGGGAAAGGCGCAGATACAGCGATTTTACTTCGAGCCACGTATCCTGCCTGTCTTTTTGACAAAGACCCGGGAAAAAGGCTAGAAATAAAAGAAATAATTGCCATGCCTATTTCCAAAAAATGGTGGGAATAGGTTTGGATTTACAATGAGACGGCGACAGTGCAGGCGAGCTGCGGGGCATCCTTACTGGATCTATCTGACTAACTTAGCCGCAATTGTGATAATCTTTTCTTGTAGCTGCACTGAACCAGCTATTGTCCCAACACTAACGCCATCTCCAAAACAAGAAGCGGCTATACAGCTGCCTGAGCCCAGATATAACGGTGATGTCTCCATTGAGCAAAGCCTGCTTCAGAGAAGGTCAATCAGAAGCTATACAGGCGAGCCGTTGACACTTCAAGAAGTGTCACAGCTTCTATGGGCGGCTCAGGGGATTACCGACCCCAGAGGCTTTAGAACAGCCCCTTCTGCGGGAGCTCTCTACCCCCTAGAGGTATACGTGGTGGCTGGCGATGTTCAGGATTTGTCGCCTGCTATTTACAGGTATGAACCAGATCAACATCAATTGGCAAAGGTTGCGGATGGTGATGTTAGAGCTAAGCTGGCTGAGGTTGCTTTAGGGCAAAGTTGTGTCAAAGAAGGAGTGGTCGACTTTATATTCACTGCGGTATATGAGAGAACAACCGGTAAATATGGTGATAGAGGCGCAAGGTATGTCCACATAGAGGTAGGACATGCTGCGCAAAACTTGTGTCTCCAGGCAACAGCCCTGGACTTGGGAGTTGTCACCATAGGCGCGTTTCATGATGAAGGCGTAGCCAAACTTCTGAATCTGCCACAAAATGAACAGCCTCTGTACATAATTCCTGTAGGTAGGAAACAATAGCAACCATAATGAACTTCCGTTTATAGACAAACAAAAAGACTCAAGTAACTTAGTTTCTTTTAGAAGACTCAAAGGAAAGTCAGCGAACAAGATACCGGTTTATTACCCATTGCATTACCTCCGTCCTACCCTCCTCAATGTAACCTGAGCTAGGGCATGGGCTTCCTTGTTTTCGGAGCCGTCAATGTGGACGATGGTCAGATGGAAAAGCCGGTTCATCAATTTTCGAGCCTCAAGGGCTGGGGTCTTTAAAGAAGGACTCCTAATCCGGTAAACACCGGTCAATTGCCTGGCAACCAGCTCTGAGTCAAGATAGAGAGTAGCTTTGGCAGGTCCAAGTATTATAGCCACTTCCAGAGCAGCGATGACGGCTCTATACTCGGCTTGGTTATTAGTGGCTATACCGATATAGCGGGAAAAGTGAGCCAGCTTTTTGCCGTTTTCGTCTTTGATACTGACACCGATGGCTGCCGGTCCGGGGTTACCAGAAGAAGCCCCGTCTGTATAAATTTTGAGGTGCATTTAGGTCTCGGTCTTCACTCTAAATGGAGTATCCTGCCACAATTGCTACAGTGGACAATAACACCAGTACGGACTCGTTGCCACTCACTTACCGCTAAAGTAATGCGACACCCCTGACACCTCCCTTGCTCTACCCTGGCTACAGCCTGTCCCTTCTTTGATTTGACCTGCTCATAAAGCTGAGCCACTGGGGAGTCAATCTGAGAAAACAGTATATCTCGTCTACGGTTTAACTCAGTCAGTTGTTCTTTTAGTTGAGCTTGCTTCCCTAATAAGACTTTCTGCTCTTGTCCCCATTTGCTTTCGATTTCTTTAAAGCTCTGAGAACTCTGATGAAACTTGTCATGAGTTGATTCGGCTTCAGCCATTAGGTCGAGTAAGCAATCCTCTTTTTCTTTTAACTGCTTCTTAAGGATTTCCATTTCATGCTCGAGGTTAACCAATTCTTTGGGATTCTTTACAGTGCCGCCATAAAGTTTATCTTTAAGCCGCTTGACCTTATTGCCTAAATCTTCCACCTCCCACTCAGCATCCTTTTGCCTAGTCTCAACTTCAGTTAAATGGCTTTGGATGGATGTAAGTTGGATTTTCGCCTTGATTAAGGCTTCACTTTCTGCCAGATTGCGCTCAGTTTCATCTAAAAGGTGTTGCTTTTTTTGAAGCTCGAGGTCAATTTGTTGCAGTTCATAGAGGGACTTAGACAAATTCATGCCAAAGCCCATTTTAGAGCTTTAGCTTTGCCTTTGTCAAAAGGTTGTACTCGTCCAGTACATTAGTGACACATAACCTCCTCTCCTTGTTTTTGTTTCCATTGTTCTAGAAATTTAAGTGGTGTAAGGTAACCCAGAGCTTGGTGTGGTCTCACTGTATTATATATCT
>Ga0315312_1001511_pt1 | contig 17897 bp, 13 predicted proteins | sample TDP7_MG_FD_203629 | JGI IMG/M metagenome (GOLD analysis project Ga0315312, IMG submission 203629) | Freshwater sediment microbial communities from Lake Towuti, South Sulawesi, Indonesia - TDP7 | ecosystem: Environmental > Aquatic > Freshwater > Lake > Sediment | place: Indonesia: South Sulawesi... | reverse complement strand
CTTCTATTTTCTTAAGAGCCCTCCCTATCGATTCGGATGCGGATTCTACCTGCTCCAGACTTGTCGACCCATCCTGCCGACTTGGCGTTCCCACCGTGACGAAGGTGATATACGAGTTTTTTAAGGCGTTTCCAAGGTCCTCCGTCACTTTGAGCGTTCCAGCCTTCAGAGCCTTCGCGATCAAATCCTCCAAACACGGCTCATGAACCGGAGATTTCCCAGCGCTTATAGCCGCTATCTTTTCGCTATCCACATCTACGCCTATAGCTTCAAAGCCTCGCTCCGCTAGACAGGCCGCCATCGTCAAGCCTACGTAGCCTAAGCCCAAGACTGCAATCTTATACATTGTTTCTGTACAACCTATCTTGTTCTTGAAGAAGTTTTACTCCAGTCGCAACTTCTCAAAAACCAAGAAATCGTTCGCTTCAAACCTCCATCCAGCGGGACCTCAGGTTGCCAATTCAGCGATTTTCTCGCTTTAGATATATCCGGGCATCTTCTTCCCGGGTCGTCCTGCGGCAGGGGGTGAAATGTTATTCTTGAATCGCTTCCGACTAGAGCTTTTATCTTCTTCGCTAACTCAAGTATCCCGATTTCTTCAGGATTTCCAATGTTGAAAATCTCTCCACGAGCCTTCTCATTCGTCAGGACATATAGAATCGCCCTTATCGTGTCCGAAACATAGCAGAAGGACCTGGTCTGAGAACCGTCACCGTATATCGTCATATCTCGCCCTTCAACTGCCTGCGCTATGAATCTGGGGACTGCACGGCCGTAAAGACCATCAAGCCTAAGCCGAGGCCCGTAAGTGTTGAATATTCGGATGATTCGGATGTCAAGGCCTTGCTTTCTCTCGTACGCCTTGCATAATGCCTCACCGAACCTTTTGCTTTCGTCGTAGGGTGAGCGTGGCCCTATCGGATTCACATTGCCCCAATAGCTTTCAGGGGTCGGTATGACCTTCGCGTCTCCATAGATTTCTGAAGTTGACGTGAAAAGGAATGTAGAGTCATGCTTTCTGGCGATTTCCAATGCCTTCAGTGTTCCTACAGAGTTTGCCATTAGAGTCTCCACTGGATGGGCCTGATAATCATCTGGGGAGGCTCTGCTGGCGAGGTGGAGGACGAATTTGAACTCATGACCATCCGGAACTTTTTCCAATTCCTCGATGTCAGCTTGTACAAATTTGAAATTGCGGGATTCTTTAAGATGCTCTATGTTACTGGGAGAGCCTGATGAAAGATTGTCAACGCAAACCAAGCCGATGTCCAGTTTGACCAGCGCGTCAGAAACCCAGCTTCCGAGAAATCCAGCACCCCCGGTTATCAGAGCGCTCTCGTTTTCCAGGCGGTTGGCCTCAGGAACTCTACACGCGTGTTCTAGGTCCTTTAGGATTGTTTCATCAAGCATTGAGCATACCCGAACTCTTTATGTAGGCGGTTCAGACTTGGTGGCGTAATCACCGAGATTTTCACTCGTCATTCCAACTACACCCGTTTGCCCGTTGCATACCGATATGAAAGCTTGAGAGCCTCCCAGTATGTTTCTGGAGTTCCTATATCAAGCCTGACTTCCTCAGGCTTCAACTCAATCGCGTAAACCTTCAGCCCCCAATCGATTAACATTTGAATAGCATCCGTAAGCTGTATCTCCCCATCCTTCCCGGGCGACGTTCTCTCCAGAGCCTTGAATATGATGGGGCGGAACGTGTAGATAGGCATTATAGCGAATTTTGAAGACGGCTTCTCCGGCTTCTCCACAGCTCTTTTCACTTTGAACATGCGTTCATCAGTCTCATCAAACTCTATAACGCCGTATTGCCTTGGATCTTCAACTTCTTGAACGATGAAACTAGCGTCAGCATCCAGTTTCTGATCGAGATTCATCAGCCGGCTTAGACACGCGTTTCTTTGAGATATTATGTATGTGTCGCCCGCGTGGACTAAGAATTTCTCATCGCTAGTGAATGGTTGAGCCTGCAGAACAGCGTCTCCGAAACCCTTCGGCTCAGCCTGGTTCACCCAGATTATCGTCGATTCCTCAATCTCTTTATAGAAATTCTCCAAGTCTGTTGCCACAGCATTCTTGCCCTTGCTCTTCAATCTCTCTGCGTAACTATATTCCGGGGTAAAGTGGTCTTCTATCGCTCTCTTGCCTCGGCCTATTACGAAACAATATTCGCGGAGCCCTAGGCGGTATAGCTGCTCAAAGACAAGCTGTAATAGCGGCTTCAGGCATTCCTGCCCATCGGCTCCTCTGGCAAAGACTGGGAGCATCTCTTTCGGCTGCTCTTTGGTTGCAGGCAGCAACCTAGTTCCCAGCCCAGCAGCCGGCACTATCGCTTTACTCAACATAGAACTTGATCATTCCGTTGTTTTACAAGTGAGTTCGCGGGAATAGCCTAATATCTCTTTTGAATACCTTACGTTCTCGAGAGAAATTCCTCTTCTTGGTCTATTGGATTGTTCTATGAATGATGAAGTTCTCAAGCATGTTCAGAATCTTCTCGAGTTGATGCGGAAGTGCTTTCTTTAGGAGTTCGAGGTCTCCTCTCCCGACGATCTTGAATAGCCTCAAGGAGACTATATAGATTATGAGGAAGGAGATTCCTTCTAGGATGAGTCTTGTTATCGGGTTGATCGGGTACAGATGGGCGAGTGCGTAGTCGAGTGCGGTGAGCGGTAGAGCGACGATTGCAGCCAGAGCCATCGTCTTTGCGAAGTGGCTAAGGTCCATCTTGATCTGGGCTTTCGAGGCGAGGATCTTCTGTGTTAAGAGGAAAGCGGTTAGAAACATTGCTGTTCTAGCTAGGGCTGCTCCATTCGCTCCTAAGGGTTTGACGAGGATAGTGACGAGTGCTATGTCGATTATGGCTGAGGCTGAGATGATTAGGATGAATGGGATTGTGTATTCTGCTCCTCCGAGAATGAGTGTCGAGAGAGACGGGGAGAGCAGAAGGACTGCTAAGGTTGGGAGTGTGAATAACGCTACGATCGTGAAACTGAGGCGTGAGACTGAGGCTGCTGCGCCGAGATCTCCTCTTCCATAGTTTTCTGAAACATACTTCTGGGTTGCCACCGGTAGTCCTAGAAGTGTGAGGGTTGTGAAGACAGCTGTTGAGGCTGCCAGTATCGACCATAAGCCCACCTCGGCTTGCGTAATGAATCTTGCGACTCCGATGTAGAAGATGAAGGCTGCGACGTATTGGATTGACTGCTGGACAGTTAGGTATAAAGTGGCTCTCGCAGCCTTAGCGGATTGCATATAGGATCGGTCTTCTTAGCAGTTTCTACTTGGAAACTACCATATGAGCCTTCGCAGACTATTTGTTGCTTCCTATCGAGATATCAGAGGCTAGGATTCAGGCTTGAAATCGCCTTCAACGACGCATGCCATGTTGCGCTCGCAAAGTGACGTAGCTTGACGCAATACCTAGCCCTAGCAAAAAATCAAAATGATACTATTTTCAGCATCGTCCTTGACGTGCCTCTAATTCGATCTTCGTCGGATGGAACATATGCATCATTAGACGCTGAAACCACACTCCCGTCGCATAGCACTGCTTTTTATTCGCGCTAATCCTAAGCACCTGTTGATTACGGCTAGAATATTCTGAATCCTGAGATGCCAATTGTTATTACTTGCAAAATCAATTCTAAGCGCGGCCTTCTCAATCAATGTATGCGATCCAGTCTGGGCGGTAGGACCGTCCGAAGTTAAAAAGACCGAAAACAGGATTTGGTACTCGAAAACAGGTTGGGCATGAGGGCGTTCACGATTGTTGCCATGTGTGGGCAAGGTTTCGAGGAAAACCAGAGTTTTGCCATAAATTTGAATTGAACGCTAAAGAAAATTAGAAGTTAGAGAGACGAACGACTGTTATGGGTATACCACCCGCAAGAGGGCCGCCTCGCCATGATTAAGAGCCTCATTCTTGACAGAGTACTTCTTCTGTTAGGTCCTCTCTTCGATGAATTCGCTTATGCAGTTTGCGATATATTCCCTTTCTTCTCTACCTATAGCGTGATGATTTCCAAAGAAGAATGCTCTATCCATTATCATCTTGGAGTTCTCTAATTTTCCGACTTTACGATGTTTTATTAGTTTGATCACAGGTTGTTGAGTAATGTTTCCAGCCATAATAGGTCTAGTTTCAATCATCTTTTTCTCTAGGAAGGCGGTAAAATCTTCTCTGCTGAATGGCGCTTCGGGCTTGACGGTAATAGGATAGCCAAACCAGACATGTCTAGTTCCTTTCTTTTCTTCAGGCAATATGAGGTAGTCGCTATATTCATCCAACCTTTCTGAGAAGAATTGCGCGTTCTCCCTTCTTATTTTTATGAATTCTTCCAATTTCTTGATCTGATGTATTCCAAATGCACCTTGAATCTCCGTTGGCCTAACATTGAAGCCAAGGTTGATGAACAAGAATCTGGGATCTATTTCTTTGTGCCTTCTAGCGATTTTATCCTTATCTCTTAAGTCACGGATCCATCCAAATGCTCTCAATGCTTTTGCTAGCTCAGCATATTCCGGAACGTTCGTAACAATCATGCCGCCTTCTATTGTTGTAATGTGATGTGACATGAAAAAGCTGAATGTCGCCAGATCGCCAAAGCTTCCAACTCGTTTACCCTCGTATTCAGCGCCATGCGCCTCACACGCATCCTCGAGAACAAATAAATGGTTATCTTTAGCAATTTCCATTATCCTTTTCATATCGCATGGATTTCCCAGCAAATGTACAGGCATTATTGCTCTCGTTTTCTTGCTGAGCGCCTCCTCTATCTGATCGGTGTCAATGTTGTAGGTCTTCAGGTCGACATCAACAAACACGGGTACCGCTTCGACATTGGCAATTGGGTATACTGTCGTTGCCCAAGTTACTGCCGGAGTTATGACTTCCTTTCCCCGTAGGGTCCTCTTTTTTGTGATTCTTGGATTTGTCAAGATGTGCAGGGCGCAAAGATTTGCTGAAGAACCAGAATTCACCATTACAGCTTCGTTAACTCCTATATATCTAGCAAACGCAGTCTCGAATCGCCTTACTTTTTCTCCCATGGTCACCCATGTTGAGAGGATAGCTTCAATGGCCTCGGTCGCTTCTTCCCAGCTGTATGATGGCACGGAAAGCGGAATTTTTGTTTTCCCAGGTACAAACTCCTGTTTAGGTCTAAGACAATAAAAGTATTGTCGAATGAGTTCTCTGATTTTTTCAGTGGTCTCTCTCTCCATGTCTAAGACGCACCAAATACTCCATGGAAGCAATGCATCTATGTGTTAGCGATTCGAATTAAAGATCTGCGGTCGATGTTGTCAAAGCATAACCGCAACGAATCTTTTAAGTATGATTTGCGCGTATGACTGCTTTAGTGAGAAGCTTGTTCTGGAAAGGCAAGAAGATCCTAGTGACGGGCGCAGACGGTTACACCGGATATCACCTTTGTGAGACGCTACTTAGGAGAGGGGCGCATGTACGCGCGCTAGTCAGAACAGGTGCTCTAAAGAATCTTTGCCAATTGAAAAACCATATTGAGATAATTACGGGAGATTTGCTCGATTATCCGAGTTTGCTTGCCGCTACAAGAGACATTGATGTTATTTTTCATATGGCGGCGATAACCCTAATACCCGAGACAAGGGCCATGGTGGTCGGCACATTCAATGTCAACGCTGGCGGCACATTAAACGTGCTCATGGCCGCGTTAGAGAATAGAGTCAAGAAGATAGTGTATACAAGCACATGCCATGTGTATGGAAAGCAAGAGAAGTTACCTATTACTGAGGAACATACTCCTGTACCTATTGATATTTATTCAGCGAGCAAGCTAGCCGGAGAGCATCTTTGCACGTCATTTGTTGAAATGTTCGGCGTAGATGTTTCTATATCGAGAGCCTTCAATCACTTCGGGCCATGTCAACGAGACGAGTTTTTGATACCTACGGTGATCACAAAACTGCTGAGAAATGAAAAACTCGAGTTAGGCAATCCGAAACCGACCAGAGACTATTCGTACGTTACCGATATTGTTGAAGGTTACCTGCTAGTAGCGCAGTACGGAAAATGTCGCGAGGTCTACAATCTTTGTTCAGGCGTTGAGAGGACCGTTGAGAGCGTTGTAGAAAACATCATTAGAATTGGCGGTTTCAAGGCAGATCTTGAATGGAGTCCGACTGCAAGAAGGGTCGATATTCCTAGGAGTTACGGCGATTACTCAAAAGCGCAGAAAGAACTAGGGTGGACGCCGAAGACTACGTTTGAAGAAGGCGTCTTGAACACGATAGCCTGGTATAGAACACATTTGCTTAATGCATGATCGGCCTTTCTTTCGTCGGAAGCTCTCTTTGTTGTCAAATGCCCAAGAAGTATCTGAAGTAACTGTTCTGATATCCCACGCATCTTGCCGGTAAGCTATCACGTTCACCTTAGTCTCGACTGTTCATGACTGATTGAGCGATGAATCTTTAGATCGATCTAACGGCTCGGGGATAATCCGTGGCTATTTCTCATGGATGATGGCTGGATGCTACATTTTATTCTGGAGGGAGGAGCATCCTTAGCGTTCATCGAAGCACTCATTGCTTAGTTTAGATATCCGAGATCGTACTTGCTTTTTCCTTATGCCTGTTTTCTAAAAGCAGTCTAAAAATCTTGAGCATTCCCGTCGCGTATCTTTTCCACGAGAGATTTTCCCGGACATACTTACGTGCCCTTTCACCTATGCCCTTGCGCAATGACGGATCGTCGATGAGCATCGTCACATATTTCGCGATATCGCCGGGACATCTAGGAGGAACCACGTACCCCGTAACGCCATGCTCTATGATCTCAGAAACCCCGGACGCCATTGACGCTATGACCGGCTTAGAGGATGCCATTGCCTCAACCGCGGCCAACCCCCATGTTTGCTCAGACGGAAATATGAGAACGTCACAGGCCCCATAGTACTTCGGGAGGTCAGACTCTTCAACGCTATCAACGAATACTACTCTCTTCTCAATGTTCAACTCATGCGCAAGTTTCTCCAGCTCGTCACGCCCATTTCCGCATCCGATTAGCATCAATTTGACATGGCCTCGTTTGCTTAGAGATTCGAGCACTCTGAGAGAATCAATTTGCCGCTTGTAATGGGTCAAGGCGCCTACTTGGAGCAAGATGAAATCTTGCTTTGTCAGGCCATACCTCCGGCGTATATCGTCGCCACTATTTCCGTTAAAGTGTTCTACGTCGACACCGCTTCTTATAACTACTGCTTGCCTACGATAGATGTTTCTTATCCTTCTCATGTTCAGGTTGTCCAGCGTAACTATTAGGTCAATATGTCTGGTCGCAAGCTTGTCCCACAATTCGTATAGCGGCCAGCTAAGTGGATTGTAAGGTGATTTGTGATAATACCAAAAGGGTGGTTCATTGCACATCCAGACTGTCTTGGTGCGCATGTTTCTTTTTGCGATGAATGCCGCCCACTCGGATGGAAAATTATGACAATTCACTATATCGAAATTAGAAGAAATGTTCATTCCGAGGTTAATCATATCATAGAGACTCTTATAGTTTAGTCCCACATCTAACGCCAGCCTCCAGACGGCACGTTTTCTAGCCAACCAAGAGGCCAAGTTCTTTGTACGCAAATGCTCAATCTTACCATAGAGTGATTTTACTTTAACTTGTCTAAGCAAGGCGGGGAAACATCGCTCGTAATCCACGTAGGTCGTAAACAATTCGACGTTACAACCCATTTTCTGAAGCTCGATTGCTAGCGTTAGTACTTGCCTTTCTCCACCGGCAGTTGCTGCAAGCGAGGGTTGCACGCATGCTATCTTCATGTGTCAATCCTCAAAGCTATGCGGACGAAGCATACAATGAAAGCAGGCCCTCAGGTAATCCATTATTCATAAGAATCGTTAGTCACTTCTGCACTTCCAGACTGAATATTTCTTTTATCGGATGTGACTTGTGAAATCTTTCAGCATATACTACGAAGACCACCAACACCGCGAGGCTGAGCGTCGAGATCACTACGCCAAGATCGAACAATTTCTGGGGCCAAAACTCCATCAGTATTCTAAATGAACCGCTACCGTTTAGGAACCATGCATTACTGTAGCCGTTGGCAAGCAAGTGAGGTAGCAGAACATTGTCAAGTTTGGCGGTCCAGTTCGGGTGGAAGCTTTCAGACAATATAAGGAAGAATGGTTCGGTTGCATTAACGTCAACGAGGTATTTCGTTGAGTCGATTTTTTTGAACTTTACTTCGGGAACAATGCTATGAGGCTCTTCGTTAGTCTTCGAGTGATAGAGGAAAAATCCTTTAACTTTCGATGAAAACAGGTATGTGTCATCGAATATAATCGTATGCTTCCCGGCGGTAGCGTTTACCGTTCCTACTTTAACAATAGTGGCCTCCGTTTGATTGCTTGAGACCGTCGCGAGACGCCAATTCTCGTTGTCAATTCTGTATCTGAGCGCGCCTTTTCGTATCTTCAAATTCACTTGAGCATATATGTCGTAGCTTCCTGAAATTGGAACTGTCAGATCATAACCGTCGGCCCCGCGATTTACGGCGTGAACCATCACGCTTTTCGACATACTGGCAACCAAGCTTGTATTTTGCTCAGTACCATCAGAAAAAAAGAATGCCGGCCGATCATCAAGCTCTATGAACGATGTCAGTGTTGTCAATAGCGGCAAGACGCTTACATTACCCTGAACAAAAATGATATCACTTGATGCATAAACAAGTGGTAAGTAATCGCGAATTCTATAGAAGGCGAGCTTTCCAAACGTTTGTTCTAGGTGGATGTTATTTTGTCGCCTTAAGACTTTCTCGAAATAGGCAGGCTCCGGTATGTAGTACACATACTTGGTATTGAAATCACGATGTACTAAAACATACTTTATGTTCATCAGGCCAAGTAACTTTCCTATGTTGCTGGATGGCTCGAGTTCAAAGAACAGGTCTATGACTTCTTTTTGAAATTGATCTGCATACACAATTCCAGTTGGGCCGCCGACAAGCGGTCTCTGTAAAAAGTATTCGTCCAAAGGATCGCTGCCAAAATACCCGTAATCCCATGTATACGCGGCGGTTCTCGTATAGTACAACGGAGGCAAGTAGAACAGCTTGAATTCGTCCTTCTGTGCGTTCATCCAAGCTTCTGCCTCATAGTAATATTCGGGAACTTGTATTCGCATTGAAGGTATTATTTCTCCGCCCGGGTAAATAACGTCGCCAGACCAAAATGGAAATACCAAAACGAATCCTAACGTCAATTGCAGAGAAATTAGCAATAAGGAGGGAGCTAACTTTCTTAAACGTACACCCATTCTGCTGTAGCACTTCTTGTTTCTTGGCAGACTCTGCAGCGTTCGGTTCAAACACAGCACCAGCTCATCCACCCCATTTCCGATTAAAAAAGCATAGCTTAATGCAACTATAATTCCAAACTTCTCGTATGAACTTCTAAATACTCCCCCCATTGGAAGGTTACTTAAGACCCATACGTTAAGTTCTCCCAGCGGAGGAGCCGCTCCTTTCATCAGGAATAAACCGACAATGGAAAGAACGGCACAATAGACCAAGTTTCTTTGACTAAATCTACGCAGCAATGACGCACATGCAAGAAAGGGAATTAGCAGACTCATCGCGACAAAAGGCAAACTGAAATACATTTTCACCCAAGGAAAGTATGGGTCTGAAAGGTAGCCTCCATAAAGCGTCCAGTCACCAAGAAGTCGCATCGAGTTTAGCAAGATTGCGGACTTGCTAGTCCACAGAAAAACGTCAAGATGCTCACCTGAAACTCTGGAAAACTCATATGTTTGAGTCACATGAGGGAAAAGAGGCAGAAGCCACCATAAATTCGAAAACGACCAAAGTGCTACCAAAGTAAGCGTAAACCGCAACGCGTGGATGCACCTAGTTCTATGTACGTGATTCGTGATCACAAAGAATAATAGATACGTGAACAGCGCAACCCAGACCGCTACAACGTAGCCCGGATTGCTCATGGACAAAGGAAACACCAACCAACAAAGCAGTATGAGAAGTATATACCTTGAGGAGTGCTGCTTCGCCTCAAGACCTTTGACGAAGAGCGTCAGCACCAAAGGGAGTAGAGAGTAAGCAAATACTAATGTCGTCAGTCTTCGCCATATAACCGTGAGCGTGAATGGATTCATCATGTAAAAGATTGAAGAAGTCAGGCAAACTACCCTTCTGCATTTACCCCCGCCAAACGTCAGCGATAGATAGTACATTGCCAAACCTGAAACCGAGAACAGAAAGTAAAATTCGATTTTCTCCAAAGACACTAATGATAGACCAGCAGATTGGAGGATCATCATAACCATGTAGTACGGAAGCCCAACTATGTTCATGGGCATAGGTGCTCCGGTAGAAACGGGGACCCATACGTACCTGCTGCTTATCATCGCATTGAACGAAGGGGATAGCGAAAAATAGCTATCCCCACCTTTAACAATGAAGTCGCCTCTGAACCAAGTAACTGAAACTAAGCCAATTACTAGTATCACAGAGAGATCGACAATCGTGTCTGCATTTTCTCGGGCCTTCCTCTTAAGGTAGTGTACGAGCTCTGCTGTTTTCGTTAGCACTTTCTCCTTCCTCGATTATCTTTAAGCGACTTTATGAAAACGATTGTTTCATCTGCTTTCCGATCCCAATCCCAGCTCCTTGTGGTATCTAGTGCGTCCTGTCTCAGCTTAGTGTATAGTGTGCCGTTGATTAGTTGCAGCACTCGCGTTGCGAATGACTCGCAGTCCTCTAATGGAGCTGTGAGAACGCCTCGTGGATAAGCCAGTGTTAGTGCAGGTATGTCAAACATAACAACTGGCAAACCGCAGGCCATCGCCTCAGCAGCGGCCATACCGCAGTTATCATAGATCGAAGTGTGCAGGAACACTCGGCTAGCTTTTAGAACTTGGTACTTCCTAAGTCCGTCGACAAAGCCAAGCATTTGTATGTTTCCGTCCAACTTTCTTTTCTTAATCTCTTCTGCTACTTTCCGTTCATACCTCTTCGGCCCGTTCCCTATCACCACAAGTCTTGCATCTGGCTTGATATTTCTGACACGATCCCATATTTTGACCAGATAGATAACTCCCTTCTGAGGGTGAATCCGACCTACAAAGCAACCGTCATAGACAATCTTCTGCGCGGGGACTTTCGCAATTTCTCGTAGGTCGACACCGCCATAAATAGCTCTCATTCTTGTTTGTGGCAACCCCTTGTCCATAAAGATTTTCTTGTCCAGATCATTGGTGACGAGAACCCCATCAGCGTATCGCAAGAGGAGCAAATTCGTGATTCTTTCCATCAGATAGGCGCCAACGAGTTTAGGAGCGAGCAGCGAAGCCCATTTTTTTCCGTAAGCGAGTTCGTAACGTTTTAAAGGATGGGGACTAACGAGATAGCACGTTCCGACCCAAATTGATCTTGGCATAGTCTTTTTCATAAGAAGCCCTGGGATTACATCTGGCCAAAAATTGGAGGAGGAATAGATGACAGCATCTCCGTTTCGAAATGCTCGCAGGACAGCTATGCACGTCGCGATTATTTGTACAACGTAGAAAATAGCGAGACCGAATCTCATGAACCTAGACGTAGGTACGACGGTGTAACTCACGTTTGTCAGGCCGTAATCTTGGCAAGTTTTGAGCCCCTCTTCATATGTAATCACTTTCACGAGGTGACCCGCTCTCGCCCATCTCCTAGCGAACTCGAGAAAGATTTTTGTGTTACCCCCCATGGTGCCGCGTGGACTTATCGTGTTAGCAAGCATGAGAATCGTCAACACGCTCAAGCCCGTTTTTACCTCGCTTTTCCCTATAACGCCCGCGTTTCCGTCATTCACTCAAAGCCCACCATGGAAGGCTGCAGAGTCGTTTGTCAATTAGCCCGGCCAAAAGCTTTCCGTTATAGTCTGTCAAGCAAACGGGCGAAGTTCAGAGCGGTAGTATCCCAGTCAAATGCTTTCGCCTGTTCATAAGCCTCATTGGCCAACTCCAATCTTTTGTCCTCATCGTTTAGAAGGTTCAATACCGTCTCCGAGAATTTTTTGAGATTGAGAAACGAGACCGTAATGAATCCGCGTTTAAAGACTGTTCCAAATATCTCCAAGTCATAGGCTATTACAGGTAGTCCGCACGCCATAGCCTCGCATGTCGCCAGACTCCAACCGTTTTCATGGTCTGTAAACAAGAAGATCTTGCTTGACTTAAGGATCTCATACACTCTCTTGTCATCAGGGACGAAGCCCAGCAGATCCACATTTTTCTCAAGATTGTAGCGATTAATTTGTCTGGTTACCGATAAAATCATATTGTGATCTCCCCCTCCAATCACGGCGAGTCGTGCGTTTTTTTTCCTATATACGACGCGCTCCCATATATCTATCAAATCAAAAATCCCCTTATTTGCGTGAAGACGGCCTAGGAAAACGCCGTCGTAAAGCGCCGTCTGTCTTCGACGAGCGCAGATTATGCTTCCAAAATTTATTCCGCCTCCCGATATCCCAATTCTTTCTTTCGGAAAACCGATTTGAACAAGTTCTTCTCCTAGCGACTTGGTGAGAACTAAGATCAGATCCGCTTTTTGCGCGATTATCCAAAAACTGAGTCTCTGTCCAACGAAAGAGAAAACGTTCAAGAGAAGGTTACCGCGTCTCCTTCCGGGACCGGGAATAACGTGATAGATCCTGGCAATCCAGAACGCATTACTATTCTTCTTTTTCATGTACAGAGATGGAATGGTGTCGCAAATGTAATCGCTTGAAGAATAGACAATAAGTCGGTTGATCAATTGGATTTTCGTTCGGCATGCCCGTATGAGACGCACGAAGTACATAAGAGGAACGAACGCCCGAATACATAGGCGATCGAGAAAAGACGTTTGCAGCTTTATGATTTTGTCGCTTGGTACAGCCTCTTTCCAAAGCTTATGTCCGACCTCCGTCGTTACAACAGAAATCCTGTATCTGTTCGTATCAAGACGCTTACAAATCTCAACGAAAATTCTGTCCCCTCCACTTATTGACTGGGGGTAAACCATGCTGTTGGCCATTACCACCACGAATTTCGGATTTGTAAGCGCCAAGCCCATAGGGTATACTCTTGCTTGACCGTTTATAAATGGGATTCTCACGCCCCCTGCTTCCTGTCTACCAGAAAACTGCAAACGAGATTTCTGGTCTAGACAGACGCTTGCATGCAATGCCGAATCTCGGCTCGTGACAAAACCCGAGCTTAGAAATCAAAGCCAGAGTCTTGGTGTTCACATCTTCGCGGTACTGCATTTTACCTTCACAACGCACATGCCATGAAATTAATAGCATAGGTGAAGAGAGTGAGCCAGCAAGATACCGGGTGAAAGAGCCACGCTCTATCGGGAAGTTTTCGATACCCTCTCAATGAGCTTCTAACTGTCGGCGCTAAGATTAGCGTATACAAAATAAATTTGAGGATTCCGAGCTTGTTTACGCTTCTCCAAGGATATTTTCTGGCTTGAAGCTCCTCATAGTATAGATAGTCTACGATCCTTCTTCGAGTCTTCTTCATATAGGTTGCCAAGCTCTCCGCAAATATGTGTACTATAGCCATTTTGACCTTCGCATACTTGTTCCAGTCAGCCATGACAAGCTGATAGACCATGTCTACGTCGAACAGGTAAGGTTTGTAATCGACACTCTTCATGGCTTCGGTTCTAACTAGGAAGCCGTTGGCTCCCATAGTCGGTATGTTCCTCTCATCCAATTTCACTAGTAGGTAATCTCCTCTATCCACAGTATCCACTCTTAACTCTGTCCACCTTCCAGTCATGTAGCTGTATCTATCGTAATTCCCGAGAAAAAGGCACAGAACATCATTCATGCCCATCAAGGCGCAATACCTAGTTATCAGTGGGTCCCTTTCTCTACGCGCGTAATACAGTGGTTCAGTTCCGGCTATCTCTTGATCCTTGAACGGTGTAACCATGGCCTTAAGCCAATTTAGAGAAGGAAGAATGTTGTCGCTGTCTATGAACGCGATTAACTCATTCTTCGCCATTTCAGCCCCAACAGCCTTCCCAGCCTCACCCGTCCGTAGAGGGTTGCGCAGTATTTTGACAGCGCGATACTCCCTTGCAATGTCAGTCGTCTTGTCGAAGGAACCTCCGTCCACAACTATCACTTCAACTTTATCCTTAGGGTAGTCTTGTTCGAATATGCTTTGGAGGCAAGGACCTAGAGTTCGAGCTGAGTTGAGAGTAGGTATGACTATACTTATCGAAGGTAGATCTTCAGTCATTCCTTCCCCAGCTCGCTACCGTCCTGACATTTCCAAGTAGGTAAGCTACAGGCTACTGTTTCCTGATCTTGACTGTAAGGAAGCCCTAAGCTGTGAATTCAAGATTCCTCCCGGCATACCTTTACACTAAATCCTCCATCGCCCTCATCCTCTATCGGCCCACAACCAAAAGATATCAATTAAATTTCTCCAGTTAATATCAATCTAAAACCGCGGAAGAGTCCCTGCATTCATCTCTATAATTCCCTAAATCGCTCCTCGCAGCCTCTCATCTCTAATTCACTTGAAGTCTTTTATATGACCTATCACCTTGCGAGCTCCGCGAAAGCTGAACTTCAGGTCTTCAAACGATCGAATAGACATCAGCCTTCTCAAAGCGTACTTCGGCGACATAAAAAGCTTGTAAGTCTCGTCACATAACTCCTTAACCTCTTTGGGTGACATATCAACGCTCTTCATAACGGGTTCAGACATGTCCCAATGATCCCACTCGCCAGGCGAATAGCGTAACCAACCGTTCTCCAAAGCCATCTCATACAACCGGCTTCCCGGGTAAGGCATCAGAAGCGTACTCTGCAACGTATCAGCCCATCCTTCCTCCATCAACTTTCTAGCCAATCGATAGGTCTGAAGCTCCTCCTCCTTAGACGCATTTGGATAACCAAACATAATTGTGATGTGAACATCCAAACCCGCCTTCTTCGCTTTCCTACAAGAGTCAACCATCTCCTCGACGGTCAAACCCTTGTTAATCTCATCCAAAATCCTCTGACTTGCAGACTCCAAACCGAACAGCAGCATCCTGAAGCCAGCTCTCTTCATCAACTGATAATCTTCTAAGCTCATTGCGCCGAAACGCATATTGCAACTTAAATAGATCTTCTCGTTCAATCCCCTCTCAATCATAAAGTTACAGAATTTTCTCAACCATTCTCCAGCCGGGAAGGTTCCAGTGTCATCAAAGACCTCGCGAACTCCATACTTCGCCACCAACATCTCTATCTCATCAACAAGGCTCTCTGGATGTCTGACCCTAAAATTAGGATACAACGTAGGCCAAGAGCAGAAGGTGCAACCTCCATTCCTTCTATACCAGCAGTCACGGCCGACCATAGTATACGTTCCAGGAGTCCTCTTGTAGTTCCCATTCTTGTAAGCGTAAAGCTCCCATCTCGTTAAATCCCTATCAACAAACGGCAGACTATCCAAATCATGTTTAAGCTCGAAGCGCCCAGTATTCCTAATCTCTCCGCTCTTCCTGAACCAGATTCCAAGCTCGAGATCTCCACGTTTGCCATCAAGGTATTCAACAAGATTGAGCAATAAGAAGTCGAAGTCGCCACCGCAAAGAACATAGTCAACTTGGCTGTTCTCCATAGATTCACGGGGAAGAGCAGTAACATGATCCCCCACAAGGACTATCTTAACGTCTGGAAGAATCCTCTTCACATCGCCTATGATCTTCCAGTGCTTCTTCACAACCGGAGTCTTCGTCTCAACCATCACTACGTCTGGACAAGCTTTCTCGAGATCACGCAGCCAACCATCATAACTTTTCTCCTCAGCGATCCCATCATCCCAAAGAACCTCATACCCAGCTTGACTCAATAGAGTCGCCGCGTAGGCTGGGACCATTGGATATATGTACGTAGGCTCCGAGAACACTTGATACTGTCTATTCTGTAAAATTGTTGGCGTGCCTTTAATACCGGGTATTGGCGGGTTTGAAATAGATATCTTCATGACGAATCCATTAAGGCTATTTTAACTAGTCTTGGTTTAACTGCATGAAGAACCTGATTTTGTACAGTTCGCGGCGGTATGTTTAACTGACGAGAAACCTCTCTGCGGTTCTTAACTCTATCATAAAGCGAAACTCCTTTTTCATACAGGCTTAATGTGTATTCTCCTTGTGTAGCTCATCCATGACATCTAGTTTCAGGTTTTCCAAGTCAGCCTCTGTCGCAGTACGTACACGCTTAGACCCTGCCCAAACCCTGGGGTTTCCAACTCTATTCCAGTTTTCTTATCCTGACTTTCTTCTCTGAGGCTACCAAAATACTTCCAGGGATAGCTTTCCTATGCTTTCTTATGATGTGCAACACCATCTTAACCTTATTCTCAGCTCTTTCATCTCTTAATCTCAGAAGGATTATGCCGGGCGGCTTGTAGAATGAAGCAAGCCAGCCGAAATCTTTATCATTCGTAATAATTACACGGTTCTCGTCAATCGCCTTTCGTATGATCTCTTCATCACCTGCTCCCTTCATAAATTGTATAGCAGAGACAGCGTCCAAATTCATCTGCTTCAGCTTTCGGGAAACCTCTATACCCGCACTTTCATCGACTAAAAACTTCACGATTCCGATCTCATTCAACTGTTACAGGGTAGACTTCTTCTCTACCAGTAACCTTCGCCGCGTAAACCAAAACCGCAGAAATATCGTCCCTCGTCAAATGGGGATAATCTTTTAGGATTTCCTCAACAGTTAATCCCTGAGCTAACAGCGTTAACACATGCTCAACCGGAACCCTTGTACCTCTTATCACAGGTTTTCCAACCATAACCTTAGGATCTACCACGATTCTCTCTAAGAGTTCTTCCGTAGTTTTCATTATCGCCTAACCGCCAAGTATAGTGCCTAAAGAATTCCCACTAATAAACTTGAATTGCCGTCTGACTCGTGAAGGGATTGTACATTGGAGTATCTGTAGGTGCCTTCTGAGAACTACTGAAACTATCTGTCTGCGAAGTAATGAGATGCTTAGAGATGAGTGGATCGATAGCGTTGTAGCCTGTGTCCATAGCCAGCAGCGGTCTTCCTTCATCGCAGGCATCTATCGCATAGGATTATTCTTCGGCCACACTGCCGAACAGGCATACATTGACCATCCTAGTGGAGATCCTATCTTTCAAGCGATCAACGAACTCTTTTATAGCCTCATCTCTAACAGTAAACCGCAAAACCTATTCCTCAATCAACCTTATGAGCCAATAATCCAGATATGAAACCGACCCCGTAGGTTGCATGCGTAAGAAAGATTCCCACCGGAACTATGAAAAACAGTTTAAGATTTTTCGTAGCAACGCCGGCAACTACTAAGCTAAACAGGTACGCTCCGTATATAGCTGTGAACACGAACCTGAGGACAGGAATGAAGGACAGCAGAAGGCTGACGACCAGGCCTACAACGAATATCGAGGGAATAAAGTAGGTCAAACGCCTGGAAGTCCTAGGGAAGATTTTTGCGAACAACCCTCTATGCCTAGCATAAGTCCAGACCTGCTTAAGATGCGGCTTGAACAAGGGTCTACGATGATGGTAAACAACAACATCAGGTGCGTAAACAAGCTTCTTGCCCTGACGATATACAATATCCATGCAAGCCCTCGTATCCTCACCTGTAAGAAAATTCTCGTCAAAGCCGCCCGTCTCCCTGAAAACTGAAGCCCTAACTATCAGATTGCATGACGGCAAGTCATCCGTCTCCTGAAGCCGCTTCGACGAGTACCTGAAGGCAAATCTGAAGCCCCCCATCAAACTTGAGTATACGGCTCCGCTCGCCTTCTGCATCAAACTATCGCCCT
>Ga0315312_1001510_pt1 | contig 17904 bp, 25 predicted proteins | sample TDP7_MG_FD_203629 | JGI IMG/M metagenome (GOLD analysis project Ga0315312, IMG submission 203629) | Freshwater sediment microbial communities from Lake Towuti, South Sulawesi, Indonesia - TDP7 | ecosystem: Environmental > Aquatic > Freshwater > Lake > Sediment | place: Indonesia: South Sulawesi... | reverse complement strand
ATAATTTTGTTGATTTTAGAAATGATCCTCAGGTGAATACGTCTTAACTCCTTTCTAGTCCACATTTCGTGCAACATCTGCTCCCCCTCCCTAGGAAGAAAAGCCTACTGGGAATGGAAACAGAGAAAAATCAAAGACTATTCCGGCCTATACCTCTAGCAGCAAGAAATAGTCAGATGCAAATTCGCCTTGGACCAAGAGCGTTCAAATCTCTGTTCCATCGAAAATAGAAATATATATCGAATCTTTGGAAGCTACTTATGAGGGTTTGTCTTGTCTGCACCTATAATTGACTACAGTCGGCTTAGAGAGCATGCCGCGCTATCAAATAGTCCCATATTATACTGGTTAACCTACGAAACCGAGCACAGAATCGGAATAATGTGGGCATATCAATGGCTAATAAACTTCGTAAGAGGCAGCGAGTTCGTTGCCTTTCATCCATATGCTTTGAGGCTTATCAGAGAAAATCTTCTTAAATGGAAAGGCCCCTTCTCAGAGAAGAATGACTACGAGCTGTTCATCCAAGGAGCTTTTGATAATCCCACGGAAGCTGAGCAGCTCATAACACAGGCAATAACCCAGGATAGAGTCCTCTACAAGCAGTTCGGAACGTGGATGCTCTACTAATCGCTCCCTGCCGTGAGCTAAATTGGTACTGAAGCTGCTCATCTGCACTGACAGTCGAAGAAGAAGTTTTATGGACTGTATAAGAAGAATCTGTGATGAATCAAAGGGCAAGTACGAATTTCATTTCCTGCCTGATGAAGTTGCACCAGTAGAAGAAAAAGATCGACTTGGCAGGATGCTTAATTTTCTAGATGCTGCAGACCTGATCTTCATGGATATCACTCCTAAGAAATACGGTCTCGAAAAGCCAGAGGGGGTTGAGCCTGCCCACCTAACTAACCAAGGGGTGCTCATTGAGTACGGAGCTGCGATTGAAGACAAGAATACACGATGGAGGGTCAAGTTATTTTGCGAATCATCCGTTTCTCGACAGTTGCTACATCCGTACTTCCTAAAAACAGTCGAGGCTTATTCTGACGAACACGTAAACGACGAGAATGATCCGAACTCTCTTAGGAATAAGGTTCTCGTAATCATTAAAGATCTTGAGAATAAAATCTCTGATATGCAGCGTAAGACGGAGAGAGAAAATCAGGCGTTGAGAGCCATTCTTGGGCTCCAGAAGTAAATTTAAACATGGGCGAATTAAGAATCCCATATCCAATGATTGTCAGTCTTCCCTGAAAGAATCCTCTATCACTTGCAGCTAGGTTTGTAGCCGCAGTTTGGACAGGACAGTCGGGACCATAAGACGCTGGAAGCTCGAAGCCGCAGTTCTCACAGGTTATCATTGAGTCAAAGCATCGCCTTCATTGAGTTTATGATCGGGTCTCTGGCTTGGGGACCCAGCCATGAGAAGACCCAAGTCTACAAAGCCGGCGACGTTGTAGTTCTGCCAGAAGACGTTGTGAAGCGCCTAACAGCTTACCGGCCGTATGAAGTTGAGATCCTGCCTGAAGACTGAATAGACCACACTTATATCATAGCTGGAAAATACGATTGTTTGAGAGCCAATGTCGATCAGAGTCTTGAGAGTCAAGGATCCTCGTCAAGCGGGTGCTGCAAGAGCCTATGGTATCGCGATTGCCCTTATTGTAACTATCCTGTTCTACACGGGGATAGGTATAGCATCCAATGCAGGTGGAATAGTAGTATACGATGATTTTCCAAGAAACCCCTTCTACCCAACTAAAGCTTACACTCTAACGATTAGAAACAATAACGCTCTAAACATCAACCCCACTATAACACCTCTTTTCTTGGCATACATCGAATCCACAAACGCCACTTGCACATACGCATGGGAAGGAAATCCTGAATGCAATCAGAGCACCATTGACGTTGGCAAAATAGACCCTGGCCAGTCGTATAGGCTCCCTATAAATGTGCAACCTGAAAAACGAAACTTCACGATCAAGATCAGTGTACATTTGAATTTATGGAATGTTTTCAGGATTTCTGCCGGAAGTCGCAGCATTCATTTCAAATATCTCACAAACGGTACGTATCTTAAGGAATAATGTTTTCATTGGATACGGACAATTTGTATTAGGATCAAGAAACAAGGCCTCTGATGCTTTCTCTTTCTTCGTTGGACGTTTGGCAATGCGGACGATACTGGAGAACGTCACTCATTTCATTTGTTCAATTTTCTTAATGATCAGTTCTGAGAGCTTCGCGCAATTCTTGCCAAGGTCGGGTAGAATCAATGCCTGTGGCTTGTAATCCGCATCAACACGATAGTCGAATAGAGTCCCTAACTTGTTCCCTGCAGTCGAATCACGTTTCATTATGCCGTCAATCACATCTTTATGTAGTCTATGTACCTCAGCGAAAGAGCAACCCCATTCTTCAAGTCTTTTCTTGGCTGTCAGAAAAGCTGCATAGTACGCTCGACTGATGGCTGTGCGCCATCTTGGCTCCTTTTCATAGTTCGAGTCGTTCAGGAGCCTGTTGGCAACCTCAAGAAATTGATGGGGCTCAAGAACCAAGTAACTACCAGCCTAGACCAGTTCCATGTGAAGAAAGAGATTCTTATTGATAGATTCCAAAGCCTCTGTATCCTGAGGCGAATAGTGCTTCAAATCACTGAGGCTTCCTCTAACAATAGCGTCTAGCTCATCCCAAAGTCTGATCTTCTCATCAAAGGTTGTTTCCTTTGAAGCGATTTTGACGACGAGCCGCTTCCATTCTGGGATCTCAACGTCAGCTTGCGTAACCAAGTCATACTTCGAAACTTTTCCCGTCTTCATCGCGAATTCAACAAGCTTCACTTCCATAGTCCTAGCAACATCGGCAAATAGTCTGTCTGCAATGATTCGTTGCTGAGTCGGAATGTCAATAGTCACTTGAGGAGCTAGCGGTTCCTCTTTAACCTCCGAAACGGGAAGATAGGGTTGGAATGAACCAGGTGGAGGCTCAACTTCAGGTGATTTGAAAAGTGCTTCCTGTTCTGTTTCAATCTTGGGAAACCGTCGAAGGTGAGTTAACCCGTTTTGATACCCGGCAAGATATCGTCTTGGTCTAGGTGAATCGGCATTACCATTAGATATAGTGTATTCAGAAGAAGTGCATGAATCATGAAATCCGTCTAACTGCCTCTTTATAGAAAAAAGCTCGCTGATGAAAGTGTCATATTCGTTGTAAGCCCGTTCAAGTCGAAACTTCTCACGTCCTCTACGTCGTTTCATTCTTAGGCTTTCACCCTTTCTTTGCGCCAATTCCACAGGAGACGGAATTGGCGGTAATTCTAGGGACCTTAAAATCTCAGGAAGGGAAGCTTCCAAGTGTTCGACCAAGGCATTGTACAAATCATCTGACGAAGCTTCTGGAAATGCCTCGATGAGCTCATCAATTATATTAAACGACTCGCTTGACATCTCCTTTCCCCTACCTCTTGGGTCTGGTCTCTTTCTCAAGAGCCTTACTAATTGATTCACTTATCTTCTTTCTGGTTTCTTCCGTAAGCTGAACTCCTCTCTCAGCAACAAGTCCAGGAGCGGGTCTGAGCTCCATGTAGTGGATGAACGCTTCCCGCCATTTATATATCAGTTCATACAGCACTTCGTCAACTTCGGCAGCCAGGGGTTCTCGCTTCTCATCTTTGAAAATAGTTACAATCCGGTCAATGAAAGGAAAGACTCCATCTCTAATATTCTTCTCATCAAGGCGACCATCTGACATCCTGGACTCCATCTCTACATAGTCATAGACACGGTCAAGCGCGATTAGAAGACAAAGCACGTATAATTCTCTCAGATCTACACCATGAATCTTGTAGATGCGGCCGAGTTCGTTTAGAACACCTGTCAAGAATTGGTTGCTCGGTTTCAGTAAAACATCTCTGTTCTTGTCGAGATGTTGTATTATCCAGTTTGTGGCTACACGCATAAATTCTGTACTGTCTTTATACACTTGCTCTTCAATATCCATCATTGTGTACTTACGAATCTTGTTGCTAAAGTCCAGATAAAACGCCCATGCTTCGGCTTCTTGAAAATCTTTCTTTTGGGTGAGTACCTTCAGTTTATCAACAAATGAACTTGCCAAAACTTTGGCCGTAGTTACCGCCGTAGGTTTTTTCTTCGCGGCTCTTAGATTCATCAGCTCTAACGCAACATCTTTCAAGAAAAACCCTAGAAGGAGAATATTCCTATCGGGACCAAAAATTGCATTAGCCATTGCTCTATTGGCAAAAATGTTCATGTTCTCAAAGTCGTCTTTATCAAGCGCCCTGATTGCGGCCGCAATATCTTGTTGGACTTCTTCGCGGACCACCGACGCCAAGCGAACTCAATCTTCCCTGTAATTCGTTACTTCGAGGACGCTAATTAAACCTTTAGCGTTGCGGACATGAAAACGTCTTAACTTCTTCTGCTTGCGTGGTGTCTTGTCTAGGTCGATCCATCTCGAAAAGGACCATACGACGTGGGAACTCGAAACCACAGTTCTCGCAGCGCGTCAAAGCGTCTCCTCCGTTGCGAGTTTTTCCAGGAATGCTTTTTTGAGGCCTAGCTTCAGGGCGTTCATGGCCCGGTCTTGCCAGATGTAGATGATGTTGTCCTGCCGTAGTTTTCGGATGGCTTCCTGCAGGATCTGGCTGGGATAGTCGAGCTGCAGGTCCTCCGCGTAGTTGATGTATTTGAATGGTGAGCCTGTGCGATTATAGTGGGCGAGTAGGGCTTCTACTACTTCTTTCTCGCAGTCGTTGAGGTTGAGGCGTTGAAACGCTTTTTCAAGTGTGAGCTGCTTGGCAACTGTTATCTTAGTGTTATCCTTCTGTAATCGAAGTGTTATCGATGTGTGCCCCTGTTTCGAGTTACCGGTACATGATTCTGAAGAATATGATTTTATATTTGGAGGGTCCTCTAACCGTTTGGAGAGTATTTCATCAGGCTTCTTTTTTGAGGATAGTAAGGAGAGTACGTAGAGTCCTTCATTGGTTGAGGTCCAGAATACGCCGTCTCCCTCGATTAAACCATACTTCTTCAAGCGCCATAGGTAGACTCGGAGATGCCTCAGAGATCTATCTGTGATCTCGCTCAGCTCAAAGATGGACATGGCATCATTGGATAGAAGCTTGAGAAGCTCAACTGTGAAGCCTCTAAGCCTAGCAGCCGAAAAATTCGTAGTAGTAGTAGTAGTAGATATAGCGGAGGTCCCTGTCAAGCTTTCCTGGCTTTCTCCTTCAGATACTTCTTTGATAGTCGAAGCAGCTTCTCTCCGATTCTAGCGGCGATCGGAATGGGGAGTGAAAGATAGAATTGCGTGGTCTCAGTCCACTCAGAATTCTTATGGCGGACTCGAACCGTCGGAACAGTAAATATCAGTTCGATGAGAGCTTTCCCTCTGACCTTTCCTAGAACATCGTTGTAGCCTTTAGGATCCGCTTCAGCTCTGAAAGGAATAATGCGAGGGTTCTCCAAACCTCTGGCTGTGAGATCGAACATCGGCGGCTTAACCCAGTTCTTCGGAGCCTTAACCAAGCATATCGAATCATCCTTCTTTCCAGTCATGTCTTTCTCACTCGCTCCTTAAAGCTTGGGCTGGCAGAATACATCCACTGATTCGCTTTCGACTCTCGTTCCAGGATGCCTTTCGAGCAGAGCTCTTCGAGGGCCTTCTGCACCGCGTCCCTGGTCCCTCCGCTTGTACGCGAGGCGCTGTAAACTCTTTCAAGCTCACTCATGATCGCGCCGAAGCCCTGTTCCTCACTGAAGAATCCAGCTAACCCTCTGGCCAGGATCTTGCCTATCCACATGCTCTCATCTACCTCAAGAACTTCCCTGCTAACAGGAACATTGAACTCGCCTAGGGTCCTCTTCAAGGTGACGTCGACAGGGATCCCAGATCCGCTTCGCGCTGAGAACTCTTCTCTAACGATCTCACGGACTCTAGACTCATCAAGTGGAACTGGTAGAGGAGGACCCTCTGTGAAGCCCATCCTTCTCGAAGGCTCTTTCGGTGGACCAGCCGGGATTTGAACCCGGGACTCTACTTCCTTCAGCCTCTTTGCGAATTCGTCTCTCTCTTTGATGACGAGTTGAAAATCCCGATTGAGCTTAGCATAATCAGCGTTGATCGTTTGGATTGTGTTCTTAAGATCCACGACCTCCCTCATTCGATCAGCTAGTTGAGCTCTGAGCGATTCAATCTCTTTCGCTTCAGCTTTCAGCTCCTCAGTGACTGGAAAGAGCTTTGCGAGTCTGCTGACGTATCGTCCTTGAACATTCTCGATGAGCTTAGGTATCTTACGATTGATATCATACACGAAGGTAGGCACGTTCTTCGGGCTGGTTTCGAGGAAGAGGCTGACATGTTCTGCGTCTTGAGGTCCCTTGGTCTCTAGAAGTTCAACGAGGCCTCGCTGTTTCGCATTCAGTTTCTCAAGATTCTTTTGGACAAGAGGATGCGATAGTAGATCAGTGACCTCACCTTTCAATGCAGCGTGTCTAACCGCTTCATCGAGCTTACGCTTTAGATCTGCGATCTCAGTCTCATACTTGGCTTCAAGCTTATTCTTGATGGACCCGAGCTCCTTATCCTTCCTCGCCAGCCGTGCCTGCCATTGAGCTTCAAACTTCTCTTTGATGCGGCCTTCTATCTCCGCGACCTTAGGAACAGCTGGCACAAGCTTCTCCTGGATGATCTTCGGCAGCCTCTCACTCAGCTGCGCAAGAACATCCTTCAATTCCTTCGGCGCCGGAGGGACCACTAGGGGCGTAGCTCCTAAATGCTGGGTTTGTACTGGACCAACCTTAACGATCTCGGATCTCTCAGCGAAGTCTCCGGTAACGTAGAATTCTCCTTTATCCAGACTCTTCAACGCGTAAGGATCCCTAGACTCAGGATCTGAAAGTTTCTCAGGGATCCTACCGAATTTGCGGAGTACAGCCAAATCGTCCGGCCACTCAGTACGTCCGATGATCTTGTTAGGGCATTGACTGATCACGAACTTGGAGACGAAGGCAGGTCGTTGCGTAAGCACCATGGTTCCAAGCCCTCTCTTCCCTCCTTTCTTCACGAGCTTCCGTACTTGGCCGAGGCAGATGCTTCTCGCGATCCCAGTCTCCGGGGCGAGCTCATCCGCCTCCTCGAGTATCCAGAGGTACGGTTTTCGAGCGTGAGTTTCAACTGCGATGAAGCGGTCGATGAATCTGGCTAGGAACTCTTGGAAGGCTGCGACGTCGAGTTGCGGGTCGCTTCCGTCTATGATTGCGGAGAGATCATGTTCAAGGATTTGGTCAGCGAGGAACTCTGCGCTCTCAGGGACCAGAGGCACATCCTTCCCAATGATCAGGAAGGGGAACTTGTCTCGAAGCGTCGAGTACTCTCCTTCCACATCGACCAGGATCAAACCTGTTTTACCGAACACCTGCTCGACTATGCGCCGCGCGGTCCAAGTCTTGCCGTAGCGACTGATGCTGCAGAGCAGAGTCCGCCCTGTGATGAGCTCCTGCGAGTCCAACTCAAACTTCTTCTTCGACTTCACATCTTCACCTAACAGAATCTTCTCAACCATTTACATCACCATGATTCTGAAGTGTAGAGAACAAATTGAGACGATGACGTTCTCCGCCTTAATGGGAAGAAGGCCTTTCGCTAGGTCCTTCTGAATCTCTTTGGGTGGAATGCCGAACTTCTGCGAAAGCTTCTTGATGAGGCGTTGTTTCTGTTCTTCCGTGAGTTTGCTCGGATCTCCATGGTAGACTTCCATTCCCTCGAAGGGACCTGACTTGACAATCGAGGATAACGGATGCTTCAGAGGAATTCTACCGTCTCCAGTGACATACTTCCAGATCTCACCTCGAGGATCCCTCTCAGAGATAGTTGCATAGCATTCACATTTCTCAGTCAATCTTCCTTCTCCTCCAATACTCGTGAACGAATAAATTTCGAGACATTCATCTTCGCGTCTTCAGCTCTCGACCGGAGCAACCGCTTCTTCTCAGATGGAATTCGGAAGACGACGAAGGCGTTCATCTTGGAGCTCTCAGCCAGCTTCTCCGCCCGCTGCTCGACTTTAACGCGGAACTTCTGCTGCTGAGCGAATTTCGGCATCGGACACCAGATTCTCTCACGCATGCTTCCCGGCAGTCTTCGGTAGAACAGTACACCTAGTTCAAGGAGTTTCACAATCGCATCATTATCATGTCTATCTGCTCCGCTAGCGATCTCATGGATCTCCTCAGCCAGTTCCTCCGGCATCCTCACTCCTCTCGCTCTGGTCCTCATCTTCTGTGCACTTTCAGTCGGTAGCCCTGATCTTTTGTTTTGGCGTGGCTGGTGCAGGCGGACCGGTGGATCCGACGCCCCGTTTGTCGACCTGCTTCGGAGATGATGTGCATGTGGGCGACCAGCCAACTCGCCTTAAATCGGATACTTGCATTCCACATGCGTCTTCCCAACCCTCCTGCAGAGTGAGCATCCGCTGCATCTACTCTTGTGGACTAGGGCGCGTTCCAGAGGACATTTCACGAACCCTTCAAGATTCAACCAAAGCTTAACGGTCATGTCTGCTCTAACGCTCCGATCGGCGGTTCGATGCATTCCATCGGCTGTTCGCAACAGGTGGGAACCTGGTCCGTAGGCTCGACAAGCTCGATGCGTTGACAGATCAAACACTTGTAAAGATCCTTCACGGAGGCACCTCCAAACCGAACTCCTGTGCTAGCCTAGCCCTCCATGCGTTCCGGCCCTTCTCGGTGAAGAGTTCTCGATCGGGGATCGGAATCGTCTTGATGTTTACGGCTGCTAAGGCTAGGGTTCGAAGCTCATCCTTCTCGATACGCGAGTTGCTGCTGTGAGAATCACCTTGGACCTCAAGGGCCCAGAACTTCGCCGGATCCGCCGGCATCTGAGAATTCTTAAGCGTGGTTACGTAGGCGTCCAACTGGAATCTGAGGATCCAGTGAGCGTTTCTTGGCACAGTGATGCCTTTTCTCCGGAGAAGGCTGACAGGTACGGTGATTATTTTGCGGGTGTCGAAGTTCACCTTCATGCTTTGAAGCAGCGCGTAGAGTTCTATCTGTCCTCGAGTATCCTCCGGATCCACTAAGCCCAGTCGAGCGCCTACACGCCAGCCACTCAACGATAGAATCCTCCGCTTCTTGGGTGGAAATCAATGCATGATGCGTCATGGGGTTCGATGCTGTCTCTGCGCGAGAAGAAGGTGCAGCGTTCAGTCCGGTAATGCTGGCAGCTGCCACAGTGCTGGGGCGGGCTCTCTTTGCGTTGAATAATGTTGACCTGCCACCAGCTGGGAAATTCCTGTAGGCAGGGTTGGCAGACGGTGGCTTCCGCCTTCGTGTCTTGAAAGATCACGTGGCATTCTTCAACAGTGTTCTCAATCGGTCGGCGGCAACACTCGCATTTTGGCTTAGGTTTCTCAACAGGGACTTCCACCGATAAGCCGTCTTCATCGCCGAGAGCTATGTCACCGTACTCGAGGTATCCGACGCATTCACGATCATCCGCTAAGGCTTCTTGCAGGATTGTTTCCGGGTTGAGAACTGCGATCGCGTAGCCGCTTGCGCCTGATTTCGGGTCGCTCAGCATCCGCGCTACTGTTTGCTTAAGCTTCTCGTTGAAGATGAGGTAGGCTTCCCGACGGACCAGTCCGCCTTTAATCCAGACTGCGTCGCCATGATGCCAAGCAAGGAATCCACGTAGATACTTCTGGTAGAAGGCTACGGTGTCGAAGCCTCTATCGTCGCCATTGTGCATATAGCTGAATCTCATAGCCATGAGACGCTTAACGCTCCCAAGGCTGAAGGTCTCTGTCAAGCGTTACGCCTACGGTTTTATGGCAGTAAGGACATTCACGGGGAATCAAGTCGCGTACAGCTTTCGCAGTCTCGTCTAATCGGCGGATAAGCTTCCGTCGGAAAGCCTCGGTCGGAGCGGGATGCAGAACGCCTTTAGCCTCAGCCTTCAGATCCTTCGCTATTCGACGGGCTTCACGTTCAACCTTCTCAGGCGGAACGGTGGCTACAGCTTCAGCAAGCTGCTTCGTCTGCTCAGGGGAAAGCTTCTCCTCGCTGACAACCCTGGCGACGGCTTCTTGGACCTCAGGTTTTTCCACAGTGTGGAAAATTGCCTCAGCGTGGCTTGCAGGGAGTTCTCTCTCTTCAACAAGTTTCTGTACAGCTGGGGCTGTGTGCGCTAGGAGACCTAGACGTTCACTCACATGTTGGAAGCTGCATCCATACTTGTCCGCGATCTGTTCCTGAGTGAGTTTGCCTTTGCCGTCCTTCCAATCATCGAAGAAAAGTTCAGCTTCCTTGATCGGATTGAGTTTCCCTCGTTCCCGATTCCGGCGATAGTTAAGGACCTTAGCCTGCGCCTCAGTCATGCCGTCGTGAATTTCAGCGCGAAGCTTCAGCCACTTCAACGCTTTAGCAACGCGGAAACGGTGATGGCCATCCGAGATCTGGTAGATAACTTGGCCTTGAGCCAACCCGACTGGAAATATGTCAATAGGTTTTATTCCGTAAGCTCCGTTCTCATTCATATCTTGCTTCAGCGACTCGAAGGTTTCAGGCTCCATCTCGTTAGGATTCCAAATGCTCTCCTTGATTCGTGTAAGCTCAACGAATTCTACTCGATGGCTCATCTAGGCTTTCGCCTTCCCAAGCCGCTCGATCTCCCGCTCGTAACGAATGTCCTGCAGCTTCGTCCAGACTCGGCCGATCGAGAATCCAATCGGTATGCCGATCATGAGGCCGGCTGTGACGCCGAGCCAAAGCGTCTCAATCATGGGATCCGCTCTCCACGAAACATCTGGCGCCCGCAGATTGGACAGAATCTCGGAGGATCCTCCGGCTTACGCGGGTAAACTACGCCGGGATAGCAGTCGCAGAAGTGAATTCGCTCCGGGATCTGGAGGCTCATTTGGGAATCTCCCAGTGCACAGTCTTGGGATCCTGAACCTTCTCCTTGCCGATCCAGAGGCCCTCCGGGAAGCTTAGGACTAGGTCGTTAATCTCAGCCCAAACGTTGGAGCCGATCCATTCGCGGGGAAAGATGAGAATAGTCTTAGGTAGCTCTCTGAACTCAAGCAAGCCCTCGTACGGCTTGAGCGCGAGTTTAACCTTTTCAAGGCTTGTACCAGTCGGAGGCTTAGGTTGAGGCGCTGCAGATTCAGGAGGCTTTGAAGGCACTGGGTAGGCTGTTGCAGGCTGATATCCAGGTGGCAATGGCGGAGGTGGACCTGGAACTTGTGCGATGGGCTTAGAGGTTTCCGGTTGAGACGGCGAAGACTTATGCTTCTCTTCGAACTCAGCCAGAGCCATATTCACATCCATCTCAAGGTCCTTCTGAATTTGGAATGCATCGCCTCCCGGAGGCACCTCTGCCTCAAGCTCATTCTCCCCGGTTCGAAAGTCTCCGTTAGGCATAGCTATCGCAATCCTCCTTAACACGCGAGCTTTTACCATGAAGCCACCTTCCTTTGATGCGCGTTCTCTTCAGCGATCAGAAGCTCAGGCACCCGGCGGAACTCAGACGCAAGATCCCTGTTGATGCAGGCTTCACAGCGCTTCTGGCTACGAGTCTTAGCCTCGAACGGTTTACCGCAATCAGAACAATGCTTCAAGTATGAGAACCTCCTATCCGATATCCGCATTCAGCGCATGGAACCAATCCGTCCTTGGAGGGCCCTCCAACCTGTTGACCGCATCTAGGGCAAGTCATGCTGAACCCTCCTTCTCGAGCTGACGGATCTTCTCCGCGATCAGTCGCTGTTCGCCTTCCAGCTGGCCCTCCACGACGCCTAGAAACTCGCCCAGCGGGACCAGCTGCTCGCTTTCGCTGTGGCGAATTTCCATGAGCGCATCGTTCAAGCGATCTGCTATCGTCTGCAGCAGAAGCTTCAACTTAGGCCGACATGCTGGACAGAAACCTTCAACGTCTAAGCTCAAGAGCCGGCCCCCTTCTTCCTATGCTTGTTGAGAAATTCCTTGACGGCTTGGGTGACGGCATCGGTCTTACTTGTAAAGACTGGCATTCCGTACTCGTCTTTGGCATTCTTGATTAAGTCTTCAAGCGGGTCTATGAGTTCCTGGGCAATTCTTACGGTTTGAGTTTTCTGTGCCATGCGAATCACATATATGACACAATTCCTCCGGACAGCCTATTTAACGTTTGTGTCACCGAGAACACAATATTTTTAAGACGGCGCATTCAGAATAGGCATAAATATGTGTGTCTTACTAGACACATGGCTGTAGGGACCAAGATGTCGGAGAAAAAGCATAAGACCGTTAGAATTCCTAGGAAGATGGTCGAGGCCGTAGAAGACTTTCTGAAGACGGATGAAGCTAAGAAAATGGGATACGACAGCAAAGCCGACGTAGTCACAGCAGCCGTCAGAGAACTCCTGGCTAAATACGGGTTCTACAAACCTCCCGCGAAGAAAGAAACTGCCTAACAGAATCCCTAACGAACTCCTCAACACCCTGATATCCTAACTCAGGACGCTCACGAACGAAAAGAGACACAGAATCAACCAACCCGCGATCCAGCTGCAGATCCTCCACATCAGCATAGACCGCCCCACAATACAACCACAGCAGAAACTCCTCTAGGCTCATTCCTCGGTACTTCGCCTCACCAGCAAGCTTCCTGTATAGGTCCCTGGAGACCGGGATCTTAGGCATGAGGCCCTCCCTCCGGGACCTTGGCTTTCAGCAGCCGCCTACACTTCCGGCACCAAGCGTACACGTACTCACCGTTCTTCCAGAGAAGCCGCTTAATCAAGCCGCAGACAGGACATTTAATTCCAACCGGCATAACTCATCGAATAATTGAACCAGCCTACCGGAGTGGCATAAGCTTTAGAGGGCCCCCGCGTAATCTAGGGCCTCGGCAAAACCTTTTTCCAAACAAAACGTCCTAGGGAAAAACTTGGACCCGCCGGAAAGATATATGCGCATACACAAGATCATGCAAAGAAACCGGTGAAAGTAATCGTGTTTTACCGAGGGCTCAAACCCGCGAAAACAAACTTTCCCATAGCACAAAACCAACCGCAGACAAATGAAAGTAATCAGCTAAAACCCGAAGCTACCAACAAAAGATTTGGAAACTCCCTCAAGAAACGAGCTTTACAGCATCATGCAGTAGAGATAAACCAAACTAGGGGTCAAAGTAGTCCTCGTCGACGAGCTGCCGTACTGCACGCTATTAGGTCCTAGTATAGGTTTTTGAAACTATAGTTTGCGTCGTCTGAGCTGTTGTATGTATTCTCTGATCTCTACGTCGCGGAAGCTTTGAAGTGCGGTGGTCCTTCTGAAGACGTATGTCAGAGTGATGAAGCAAGGTATCCTTGTGAGGTCGACGGCCTCTGCGAAGCATCCGATGAGAAAGAAGACTTGAAGGTAGTTGGATAAGGCGATGCCGATTACGCTGGCGGCGAACATACGTAGATCGCGGGAGAGCGACACATTCTTCACGGCATAGCTCGCGAGGAGGAAGATGCTGGTCGGATAGATAAGGAAGGCTACGAAGCTTATGGAGAGGGCGGCTATATGCTGGCTCTCAAGTATAGGCACATACACGCCGACTTGCGATGCTGGACAGCTCCTCAACGCCACATTAAGTGGGAGAGCCCAGCCTAAGATGAAGAGGATGAAGAGTATGGAGGTATAGGATACGAAGGGTAGGAATCTGACTGCGTCCCCGTAGATATCCCTCCAAATAGATGACTTCGGCCTCCTGTAGATGATTGTGGCAGCGGATCCCATCGTAGCCGCCGTGAACAGCGTCAATGAGTACATCAGCCTTAGAGCGATGATCGTCGTGGCTTCATCGAGCGGCGAGAAACGTCTCACCAAGAAGATCACGTCTATCACGATGAACGCGACGAGGGCTTCTATGAAGAGACGCTTCACAGCTTTGATGTAGCCGTACGCCTGCTGCAGCCCTAAAACGCCTACCAGAACTCCGGTAACAACCACGGAGACCAAGCTGATGAGAAGCGCAACGAAATCGACGATCAAGGCAAGACGCACCTATCTCCATGTGCTCATAAAGACGATGTAACCGAGGTTTCACTATTCCGGTGACACAGCCCATATCTAGTCGAGAAGTATTCGTTTTCTACTCCCTTGGCAAGGTGGACCGTCTTGACATTAACAACCCCTCTATACGGACACTGCCCATTCTACGAGGAGATGAAAGACCTGATAGAGATGGGCGTAGAATCCACATGCAGAAGACAGGGAGAAACAGACATCTGCGAAGAATGCCCCCTCAACCAAACTTAGCTGAAACGAAACAGTGATAGAGCTCGAGTTTCTCATCATTTGTAAGAATGGTGTGTTAGGGATGAGCGAGCGAAAGTGTCTTCGATGTAAAGAGAAGAGAATGGCTCTCTTAGGCAATGCAACGATCTCTGTTACCAGTGAGAGATCTTCGGCAGAGTTTGGTTCTTCGGAAACCAGAGATTTTCTATTCCAGATTTACGTTTGCCCGAATTGCGGATACGTAGAGCTCTCAAAATAGCGTTATCAACACCGGAGTTTTCGATGCCTCTCTAATTGGTTAACATGAACTCTTAGAATTTGACGACTGAAGGTTAGGCCGATCGAATTGCAATATCTTTCAAGAACACTTGAGGAGAATCTCGGCGAGAGGTGGGAAGACCTCGACATAGCTTTGAACTGGCGAACATGACCAAGAATTCTACGTAAACACACCTCAAAACTACAGACTAAACCTCAAGCTTAGAGAAACTAGGATAGACGCGAGAAGGTGCTTATTAGACGTAATCATTAGCTACGACAATGGGTATCAAAGGAAAAGAGGTTCTATCTAAGAAACAACTCAGTCCACATTATGGATTTTGAGTTCGGTACGATCCACAACCTATCCTTCTCAGCTAAACTCTCTTAGGTTGGGACTATGATTGTTTCACGGTATTTCAATACCTCTATTCGTGATCCGTAGTTCATGCCAGGAAGTATCGTGTCTTCCCATTCTCAAGGAGTATACCCGTATTCTCCTCTTCAGTCTTCCCTCATCTTCCGTGACGCCCATCTCGATAACCCCGTCGAAAATAAAACGGAGAAAGTTGAGAAATGTCTCGTCCAGTATGCCAACGTCCAAGACACATATGCCTAAGGCTTTGGCGGCCTTAAGCCTGCCCGTAACGGTTTGCATGAACTTTTGACCTAGACCAGGACCCGTATTCAATGTTAGGGAGGTTATTGAGTCCATAGCAAATCGTAGATTTGAGATTCCTTCTCTAGCCTTTTCAATCTCGATGGAAACGTTTGTTAGACTCTCCGGATCCTTGATGTAATACTTCGATTCTGAGGGCTTATCGCTCCTGTAGGAGAAAGCGTCGATTATCCTTAACTTGTCATTTCTCAAATGGTCTGAGATATCCCAGCCGAACTTTCCCATAGATTCAACTATCATTCCCGGGGATTCTTCAGTAGTTAGGTAGACAACTGAATTTCCGTTCCTGAGAGAGTCGAATACGCTCTGTTTGACGAAGATGGTTTTACCAACTCCTGGCGGCCCTGCTAGGAGCAGCAGACCGTAATCTATCTCATCGTAGATAAGGCGGCTTGAGCCGGGAAATATCTCAGGTCTTTGAACTGCTTGCTGTAAGCTCATTTCAAAGGCTCCGCTGCTTCTTGAATCGGCTGGGCTTTCTCGAAGAACTTTACTTGAAACCTACATTGTGAGTCGCCTTTAGCCTCGCATAAGACCTCCTCCGCCTCGCAGACCATATCTGGATTCAATGCTTGGCAGATACCGGCCCAGAATCCACGTTGAAAGTCGCAGAGCGGGGATAGGCTTTTACGTCCGAAAGACTCGAAGCTTCCTCCAGTGGAGACTGTTACTCGGCTTCCAATCTCGAAATCTTCTACCTTGATCCATTCCGCCCATCTATAATTCTGATTACGTTCAACAATTTGATCGAACAGCGCCTTCCCTTCAAGACCAGTCTCCTTAGCTGCTTCTTCTGCTAAGCCGATGCTCGCTTCTTTTCCCGCTCTATACAACATCAGTGAGGTGGCTTTGCGCTCATACATCTTCTCCAATCCATCACGAAGCCCATGGAATACCCTCAATGACAAGCCGATCGGCCTGAAAGCAGAGTATAAAGGAGCCCTCACCTTCTTAACGACAGCCAGATACAGCATCAATACTGCCCCCAAAAGTATCGCTGTCCTAGGAATACCCCAAAGTACAGGCTGCCGCAGGACATCCAACCAGCTAATCTTCCACCACCATTCATTACTCCAAGATAACCCATAATAGGTGGTGGCTAACAATTCCGCACAAACAGCGATCAAAAGGATGAGGAGAGCTTGAGCAACTGTTTCCTCACCATACATTCTTCTAGATTGGAGATACCTCTTCAGAAATATTAATGCCAAACAGGCCCAAGCGACGATCCCCAGATAATACACGATCAAAGTATAAGATTGCTCAAAAGTAATCAAGACCAATCAACCCGCAAAAACCTATTCCAAACGTCATATTAATCATTTCTTCCTCAGATTGACCAAAAATGAAAGTAAACGCCAAACTCTCAATCATCTCACTGTTACTCAACACTTCTAGAAGTCTATGTTAGATTATTCAGCTAATGCTAACTACCTATCTATAAGAAGATATAGATTTAGTTTAACACCCTAAACTTCTTGGGCAGGCGTCTCGAAACAAGATTAAATCCTACGCTTGTACCATATCGTGAGGGAGAAGCCCGCTGGCTTCTAATGGGGAGCTGAAACTCTTGGACGATAAAAAGGCTAAAGCGTTCAGCTCATTCTTTCTCCAGTGCTTCGAGGATACTATCTCCGACATTTTAGGCGAAGGGGCTAAGACATCTTTGCTCGAGTGCTTAGAGAAGCATAAGGGCCTCAAGCGTGATGAAATGACTATTCAGGTCAACGTACTGAGGAGATGTCTCAAAGAGATTTTCGGTGGAAGTGCTCTTGTGCTGGAGAGGATGATGGCGAAGCAGATCTATCGAGAGCTCGACTTGGGTATTCCTCCCCAAGACTTTGAAGTCGTAATCGAACAGGCTGAACAGGCTTATATGAAGGTTAAGCCGAAACTTCTTGTAAGCCGATAGCGAAGGGTACATCTATTGAATGAAACTGGCTTACATGAGCTTTCTGAAAAACTGATTGGAACCGAGATCAAGGCGGAGCTGCTCCGTCTTTTTCACATGAATCCAGGCATACTGGACACTGTTGAAAGTATCGCTCGAAGAATCGGCAGGATGCCGAAGGATGTTAAGACTGAGATCTCGACGCTCGTGGAGCTCGGTGTTCTCCGTAAAGAGCGTTTCGGAAAACTCGATGTAGTGAGCTTAAACACGAGTAAGGATAGAGAGATCCAGGAGAAAATTGCTGCGTTAATTGAAGGAGGCGCGAAAGGTTGAGAGCGCCCACTGGAATCTCTGAGCTCGATGCAATGCTTCACGGCGGCCTTATGCGCGGAGACATCGCCTTAGTCGTTGGAAGCGCTGGAACAGGGAAGACAACGCTTGCTCTACAATACCTGGTAAACGGAGCGACGAAGTTTAATGAGAATGGGCTCTACATAACTTTTGAGCAGATGCCGGCTCAGATCTACCGGGACGCCGGGAGCTTCGGCTGGGATGTACGGAAGCTTGAGGCTGAAGGGAAGCTTCGAGTTGTTTGCACTAGCCCGCCGGTTCTGGTTCAATTCGTTGAACAGCGGAATCCGATAGATGCTATGATAGCGGAGATAAATGCTAAGCGTATAGTGATTGACTCGATCAGCCATCTGGAAAGCTTTATTCCAGCTTCAGAGCTCCGAGGTGAACTGTACCGGCTGATCAATCAT
>Ga0315312_1001509_pt1 | contig 17931 bp, 21 predicted proteins | sample TDP7_MG_FD_203629 | JGI IMG/M metagenome (GOLD analysis project Ga0315312, IMG submission 203629) | Freshwater sediment microbial communities from Lake Towuti, South Sulawesi, Indonesia - TDP7 | ecosystem: Environmental > Aquatic > Freshwater > Lake > Sediment | place: Indonesia: South Sulawesi... | reverse complement strand
AAAAATTTTCTGGTTTATCCTTATTATAAATAACATTTTTCTCCTACCAATGGAAGCAAAAATGGTAAAATCAATTGAGAAGATTTATCTTACCACAATCAGTGAAGTTGACCTTGACCTTCAGAAACTCATCCCCCCACTTAAAGATGCCTACAATTGCGAAGTTGAAATAATTCGTAGTTTTTCAGATATAGAATTTGCTTACAATGAGAAAAGGAAGCAATTTTTTGCGCCGACTCTCCTCAGGCGGATGGAAAATTTAATTCCGGGGAAGAGACGAAATATTCGTCTCGTAGGGATAATTGACCGTGACCTTTATGATGAAGGACTAAACTTTATCTTTGGTGAAGCAAGCGGCATAGTAACCATTGTTTCTATCTGGCGGTTTAAGCCCTGTACTAGAATTGATACTCAAGAAGAAGAAAAAATTTTGCTTGAAAGGACGGCTAAAACTGTAATTCACGAATTAGGACATACACTTGGACTCGGACACTGTAATAATCGCAAATGTGTAATGTTTTTTTCCAACTGGCTCGGTGACACTGACTACAAAGAAAAAACTTTCTGTGCTAAATGCCAGAACAAATTGACTTTCTATTTACAAAAATAATCCTTGACAATTTTCCTGTAATATTGTAAATTTGTCATATCTAAATGATAGAAAGGGATGATTTTGTCATATGGACAAGGGAAAAATAATAGAAATCCTCAATGAGTGGAACTTCTGGAAAAAAGATATTGAAAGCGGAATACCAAGAGAAAAATATCTAAATAAAATTCTTGAGTTCATAAAAAGTTATAAAGTTATTTCCGTAGTCGGAGTAAGAAGAAGTGGTAAGTCAACTTTAATAAAACAGATAGCAAGAACACTTATAGAAGGGGGGACTCCGAGGAGCGACATTTTAATAGTAAACTTTGAAGAGCCACAATTTGAAAATGTGGATGTAAGTTTTCTTGTACGGATTTATCAGGCATACCGGGAAATAATCAGACCGGTGGGCAAACCTTATCTATTTTTAGATGAAGTTCAAAATGTGAAAAACTGGGAAAGGTTCGTAAGAAGTACAAATGAGAAAAAAGAAGCGCATTTGGTAATTTCTGGTTCTTCTTCCAAACTTTTAAGTGAAGAGTTAGCCACAGTTCTTACTGGAAGACAGTTATACTTTGAAGTTTTCCCATTATCATTTGAAGAGTTCTTAAACTTCAAAAATTTAAAAATAAAAGAAGAGAAAGATATACTTCTTAATGCACTAGAAATTAAAGGATTTTTCCGAGAATACCTATCCTTCGGTGGATTCCCGGAAATTGTCTTAAGTAGCAATGAAGAGTTTAAGCAAAAGGTCCTGATTAGTTATTATGAGGACATCATAAATCGTGATATAGTCCAGAGATTTAAAATTAAAAAGATTGAACAACTAAAAGCGGTTGTTCATTTTTACTTAACCAATATCTCTTCGCATATTAGTTTTAATAGTGTTTCTCGATTCGTAAAACTGCCAGTGGAAACGACCAGAAGATTTTCTTCTTATATTGAGATTTCTGACCTGGTATTTTTTGTAAAAAGATTTTCTTTTTCCGTCAAAGAACAGGAAAATAGTCCTCGGAAAGTCTATTCAATAGATGTAGGTTTATCTAATATGGTGGGATTTAAGTTCTCTAAAGATTTTGGGAAGGTGGCGGAAAACCTTGTCGCTTTGAAATTGAAAACATTTGTGAAATTGTCCTCGGGTAGAGAAATTTATTACTGGAAAAATCATTATGGTGATAAAGAAGTTGATTTCGTAGTAAAAGATGGGCTTGAGGTCAAAAATTTAATTCAAGTCTCTTGGGATATTAGCAATGAAAAAACAAAGAAAAGAGAAATAAACGCTCTTCTAAAAGCAATGGAAGAATTTAAACTTAAAGAAGGGATAGTAATTACCGAGGATTATGAAAATGAAGAAAAAATAAAAGGCAAAAAGATAATCTTTACTCCTATCTGGAAATGGTTATGTAAATCTTATGAACAGTGAAAAACTACCCGTTCACAGCGAATCTGTTCAGGGTAAATCTGTGAAAAATGTAGAAAAAAACTTTAGTGAAAAATATTCGCAGAGATAAGGTAAAAAGTCCGTTCCTCGCTCCATAATCTTTTTCCTCCTCCGATGTAACATCGGAGGGTCGGCAAAGGCGTCAACTTCTTTGGTAAACAAATCTAAACTTCCCCGATGTAACATCGGGGTTCGGACAAGATTTGTTTTTCACCCTTCAGGGTGAACCCTACGAAGTTTTGCCTTTGCCTAAAAACATTTAAATTGCGCTCGGAACTATGACTTTTTACCTTGGGAATCGAGCACATTTGAGGACACTGTTCACTTTGGATTATCTCTCCAGCAAAAAAGTAGAGGAGGGAATATTCACAATTAAAAAGATGAAGATGTATCGCTGGTTTTTGGTACCTTGGATTATCCTTCTTTTCTTATTTACAGTTTTTCCTTTGTCGCTGGCTCAGGAAAATTTGCCAGAGATTGTGAAAAAGATTGAGCCATCCGTCGTTGTTATTACAACCTACGATAAGGAAGGGAAAATTCTCGGGCAGGGAAGCGGATTTTTTATCAGTAATGACGGTGATGTCATCACCAATCGGCATGTGCTTCAAGGAGCAAATCGTGTTGAGGTTAAAACATCGGAAGGGAAACGCTACTCTATTACCCGGGTTCTGGCTGAAGACAAAGAAGGAGACCTCATTCGGGTCTCAGTAGATATTTCTACTTCCGCTGTAAAACCTTTGGGGGTAACTCGTTCTTTACCAAAAGTAGGTGAACAAGTAGTCGTGATTGGCAACCCACTAGGTCTTGAGCGAACAGTCTCGGATGGTATTGTTTCGGCAGTTCGTGAGATTCCAGAATTTGGAAAGATTATTCAAATAACTGCACCCGTATCATCCGGCTCAAGCGGTAGCCCCGTGCTCAATATGAAAGGTGAAGTTATTGGCGTAGCAACTTTTCTAATGCTTGAAGGACAAAACCTGAACTTTGCTATCCCCGCTGAGAGAGTAGCAAAACTTACACCAGGTGAAGGTCAAACCCTCGCCGAATGGCAGGCGGGCAGAACAAAGGAATGGTTGACTTCAGCAGAAGGACTTTACTCGTGCGGGCTTTTTTTTCTTTGGGTAGAAAACTATGAGAAAGCCCTTCCCTATTTTGAAGAAGCAACCAAGAAAAATCCCCGCTACGCTCAGGCCTATTTCGCGGTCGGGTATTGTTATGGCAGACTTGGACGCTACACGGAAGCGATTGAATCCTACAAGCAGGCAATTCGTATCCAGCCCGACTATGCTGAGGCACACTGCAATCTGGGCTTGGCTTATGCCATTCTTGGACGCTACAATGAAGCAATTGAATCCTTCAAACAGGCAATTCGTATCCAGCCTGATGATGCCGGGGCACACTTCCATCTGGGTAATGCTTATGCCAATCTTAAACGCTACACTGAAGAGATTGAAGCCTACAAGGAGGCAATTCGTATCCAGCCCGATTTTGCTGAGGTACACCTGTGTCTGGGCCTGGCTTATCTCTCTCTTAATGACAAAAGTTCAGCACTGGACCAATACAAGATTCTGAAAAACCTGGACAAAGATTTAGCCAACGAGTTGTTTAACCTGATTTACAAATGAAATTTTGGAAGAAAAATTTAAAAGGAATGTTAATCAACGGTGTCAGGCTTGGTATTTGGCATAAACAAGCAATTCCAAAAATTCGGTGATGAACTTACTGATGAATGCCGAAAAATAGAATCCGAAATCCAAAAAACTGATAAAGAAATTGACGAGTTGGTCTACAAACTTTATGGATTGACAGAAGAAGAAATAAGAATAATTAAAGTAGAAGTAGTGCAGGTTTAAACCCGCATTACTTGGTCTAAGAAAGTGTAGTCGGGACTTAAGTCCTGCTTACTTGTGGGGTATGAGTTCGGGTCAGGAAATTTGACAATGGGTGGAGATAGAAAAAATTTGATAAGCCTGAGACGAAAAATTGAATCCAAAGAATTGAGAGGAGAATCTTAAATATGAACTTTCAGGAGGATGTTTCTAATGCGTGATTGTGTTTCAACTGGTAGGTGCCCTAACTTTTTTCTGACTAATCGTTGGTCAAGTGTTATTATTTTACCAACTTTAACGAATGATTGTTTGGGTAAACCTGCTAATTTTTGTTCTTTCGGTGAGAGTAAATATTCATCTTCTTCAATCTTTGGAGGGATATGAGAAGTGATAGCCGCAAGAATAACATCGGTCCTTTTTTTATTGAACCAAGTAGATGAAATTACAACTGCCGGTCTTTGTTTAGAACCAGATAAATCAGTAAAAGGAAAACCGATCAAAACGACATCACCTGAATTAAAGAGTGTCATAAATGGAGTCCTCTTTATTTTCCCAGAACTTAAAGGACTGTTCAGCAAGTTTCAAAAGTTCAAGGTCTTCAAGTTTGATTTTCAGCAGACGGGGTAGTTTGATGAGTAATTTTCTTTGTTTTTCAGGTTCAAACCTTTTTATTGCGCGTTCAACTTCTAATAAAGTTAAGGTGGATGTTTGCATTTTGTTCACCTCCGAGACAAATCTTATCATAAGGAAAAATATTTGTCAAGGATATAAAAGCGTAAGCGGGACTTAAGTTCTGTTTACTTGTGGGGATTGGTTCAGGTCAGGAAATTTGACAGCGAGAAATGGCAGATAGAAAATGCATATTTACTTAGATGAGTCAGGTGATTTAGGATTTGATTTTAGCAAAAAAGGGACTTCAAAAAATTTTCTGATAACTGTTTTACTCACCAGAGAATCAAAGAAAATAGCCAATTGTATAAAGCACTTAAAAGAGGATGCACTGCAGAAAAAATACAAGAAAATACCTGAAATAAAATTTAACAATTCTCCTGAAGTTTTTAGGAAAAGAATTATTCACAAATTATCGCAGCAAGAAATTTTTATACTCGTATTCTGCTTGAATAAGAGAAAGATTGTTAGCAAGTTACACGATAAAAAAGATAAGGTTTATAATTACATTACAGGTTTGTTATTTGACAAAATCCTTAATGCTACAAATCCCAATGAAGAGTTAATAATGACGGTAGATAAAGTCAAGGTAGGGAAGATCCAAATAGAAGACTTCAACTTTTATTTAGGTCTCAAACTGTTTTTGGCAGGACAATCAAACCGGAAATTAGTAGTTAACCATGTAGATTCTCAAAAAGATAGATGTATTCAAGCGGTAGATTTTATTTCGGGGAGTATTTTTCGGAAATACGAATTTCGGAATTTGAATTTTTACAATTTAATAAAGAGTAAAATTATAAGTGAGATATTTTGGCCAAAATAAAAAAGGAAGCGGACCCTGCGAGCGACTATCTTACAGATAGCTTATGCCACCTCAAGGTGACACACTTACGCAGGTCTTACCCACTTCCAAAAGCAATTATACAATATTTCATAATTTTGTCAAGTATTTTTTGAAAGGACTTTTTAATACAGAGGAAATGAAAAGATTGTCAGGCAAAAGGTAAGTCAAATAGATGAAAGAAAAAGTGTAGGCGGGACTTAAGTCCTGCTTACTTGTGGGGTATGGGTTCAGGTCGGGACCCTCCTTCGCTAAAGCTTCGTAGGGCGAGCATTTGACAATGGGGAAGAGCAACGGCTCATAACGAATCTCAGGGGTAGTGCCTGGCTTGGTATTTGCAAATTTCTAAGAAACAAGTCCTTAGTCTTTCACTATACGTCCATTCGGAGTTACGGTTTCTATAGAACCAGGAAAAAATTGGGACGGAGGTAATTTTTACAAAAGAAGCGGGTTCAATAAATTGAACCCCTACATGGAAAATATTGAAAAGTAGGGTAGTGCAGGTTTAAACCTGCACTACTTGGTTTAAGAAAGTGTAGGGGGTATGAGTTCAAAGAAAATGGGGACGGAGGTAATTTTTAGACTAAAAGATATTGTAGTTATTTTCATGGAGGTAGGTTATGGAATCTATTTTAACCGCAATTAGCAACTGGGCAGAGAATATCAGGAAGACTTATAATGTAAGTCCGTATATTTTTGGTTTACTTTATCTTTGTGCAGCGCCATTTTTCTGGTTTTCTATTTATAAAATTGTTAATAGCATAAGGAAAGGGCAAATAGATAAAATTGTTACTTGGGGAGTTGTCCTTGGTATAGCGGTTCTTTTACCGTTTGGTTATGTAGCTATCTTTGGCAAAAATTTACCGGGTTGGTTCTGGATAATTGCACTGGCGTTAGTTTTATATTCAGTAGTTTCTCTATTAAGAAATATCCGCAAAAAACTTAAAGAGGTATGACATTGGGAAAAGAAAATTCTAATAAGGGGTCAGTAATAGGTTTTACAATTAGCCATTCTTTGGATGTGCGGGAGAGGGGAAGAACTGGTTGGTTGAGTGGTACGAAATATCTTACAGCAAGGGAAATGAGGAAAGAGCATGAATAAAATGATTCCATCTGAGATTATTGAGAAGAAGATTTTTCTGATTCGTGGTCAGAAAGTGATGTTGAGTACCGATTTGGCTAAACTTTATGGTGTTGAAGTCAGAGCGCTGGTTCAGGCAGTTAAGCGCAACATAGAACGCTTCCCTGAAGATTTTATGTTTCAACTGAGTGGCGAAGAGTACAAGATCTTGAAATCACAAATTGTGATTTCAAGTTGGGGAGGTAGTCGGCGGGCCAATCCTTACGCATTTACCGAACAGGGGGTCGCTATGCTCTCTAGTGTGCTCCACAGCAGAAGCGCAATCCAAGTTAATATTGCAATTATGCGGACTTTTGTAAAACTGAGAGAAATTCTTTCAACCCATAAAGAACTGGCAAACAAATTAGCACAACTGGAAAGAAAAATTGAAAAACACGATGAAGAAATTAGAACAATTTTTCAAGCAATACGACAACTTATGACGAGACCACAGAGACCACAGCCCCGGATTGGATTTCACATAGAATAAAGGTAAAGTAAGTTGAAGAAGGCATATATTGGAACAAGTGGGTATAATTATTGGCATTGGTGGGATGGGGTATTTTATCCGGCGGATTTACCACAAAGCAAGTGGCTTGAATATTACGCAAAATATTTTGATACAGTTGAATTGAATGTTACTTTTTATCGTCTACCCCAGAAGAAAACTTTTGAGAACTGGTATAAACGGACAGCAAAAAATTTTCTTTTTGTGGCTAAAGGAAGTCGGTTTATTACCCATATTAAGAAACTTAAAGATTGTGGAGAGCCACTAAAGATTTTCTTTACTAATGTTTCTGCTTTGAAAGAGAAACTCGGTCCGATTCTTTGGCAACTACCACCCGGACTTAAAGCCAATAAAGAGAAGTTAAATGACTTTTGTCAGTTACTAAAAAAAATAATGCCGAAAATTGTGCAAGCGTTTGAATTTCGTAATGAAACTTGGTTTAATGAAGAAATATATGAAATTCTAAGAAAGTATAACTTCACTTTATGTATTGCTCATTCACCCCGCCCTTCATACGAATGTTTCGCTATTCATGATGAGAAGGAAGTGGGGCAAACCCGTGAAGGGCGGGGTTCACCGTACTGGCCCTGTGTTGAGGAAATTACTGCGGACAGCATATATTTAAGATTTCATGGGGGTGAAAGTCTTTACGGGTCGAATTATTCGGATGAGGAACTGAAATCTTGGGCGAGAAAAGCAAAAAGATGGCTTAAAGAAGACAAGACTGTTTACGCATATTTTAACAATGACGCTTATGGCTATGCGGTGAAAAATGCTTTAAGATTGAAAGAAATGATATCAGCGATGTGAAACACGATACCAGCGATAGATTCAAAGGTGATTTATCTCCGTAATCGTTGCTACTATCGCCGTAATCAATAAATGTGGAAATGGATATTTTGGAAATTATTAAGAATCGCAGAAGTGTAAGAAAATTTACTGCTCAGGAAATTGAAGAAGAAAAGATAGAAAAAATACTTGAAGCAGGGAGGTGGGCACCGTCAGGGAAGAATAATCAACCTTGGAAGTTTTACCTTCTTAAAGAAAAAGCGAAGTTAAGTGAATTAGCGAATTTGACAGTTGATGCACCAATTATCAAAAATGCTACCTTATGCGTTTGTGTGTTTTTAGATAAGAACTTGATGTATGACCGAACAAAAGACTGTCAGGCAATTGGTGCATGTATCCAGAATATGCTCCTTGAGGCACATTCACTTGGTATTAGTTCCTGCTGGTTAGGTGAAATTTTGAAGAACAAAGATAAAGTTAACCAACTATTGAATTTATCTGACCGCTATGAACTAATGGCAGTGGTTGCTTTTGGTTATCCAGCAGAAAAACCAAAATCTACCCGTAAATTGTTCAAAGAATTAGTTCTAAACACGAACAATACAAATGATAGCGAATAGTGCGAATATCCCCTCACCTTAATCCTCTCCCTCGGAGGGGAGAGGGAAGGGTGAGGGTGAAGGAGGTTTTTAAAAATGCAGATTAGACGTAGGTATCCAAGAATAGCACCAAAACTTGACATTACACCGATGGCAGATTTAGTCTTCCAGGTGTTACTTTTCTTTATGCTTACCAGTCCGTTTATGTTGCAAGCAGGTTTACGGATTAAGTTACCGAAAACAGTCACTGCTAAGGCTGAACTCGGTGATAAATTGATTCTAACTATAACGAAGGAAGCGTCAGATAGACCGGAGAAATTTTTTGTTGAAGGTCGAGAAATTAAATTTAACGATTTAGAAGACGAGTTACGGTTAATGCTTATGACCCGGCGGGAGCGAGTATTAATCTTACGTGCTGATAAAGATGTCCCGCATGGAATAGTTGTAGAAGTTCTTGATAAAGCCAAACTTGCTGGTGCTGATAAATTAGCGATTGCTACTGAAATCGTAAAGAGCGCACAAGTAGAGAAACGTGAAGAGCGCCAGAAAGAAAGCGCAGAGGGCGCAAAAAAGAAAACGCGGAGAACACAAAGATAGAAGACGGGGAGAGGTATTTACGAAATATGTATGAATTCAATTTACCGACAAGAATAATTTTTGGGACAGGTACTCTTACTCAACTGGGTAAAGAAGCAAAAAAATTTGGGGGTAGTATTTTTTTGGTTACAGGACGGAAAGCATTACGTGAAAATGGTATTTTGGAAAAAGTAGAGAAAATGTTCGCTGAAGAAAGTTTAGGCTATTATTTATATGACCGAGTCAAGCCGGAGCCGGATGTACAAATAGTTGATGAAGCAGTGAAATTATGTCAACAAAATGATGCGGATTTAGTGGTGGGGATTGGAGGAGGGAGCGCAATTGATGTAGCGAAAGCAGTGGCTGGTTTAGGCAAAGTGGAGAATTTTACCTCAGTCGCTGATTATCTTGAAGAAGTTCGTCCTGAGGGTGAAAAGATGAAGACCCTTGAGAGTGAGGGTTTACCCTTTATTGCCGTTCCAACAACAGCAGGCACAGGTGCAGAGGTAACCACGAACGCAGTGATTGTGAACAAAAAACTGAAGACGAAACGCAGTTTCCGCAGTCCATACCTTTTTGCTAAATTAGCGATAATTGATCCGGAACTCACAATTTATCTTCCTCCCCAGGTGAGTGCTTCCACCGGTGTGGATACTTTGGTTCATCTTCTTGAAGGTTATCTTTCCAAAAAGGCAAATCCTTTCACCGATACCTTAGCCCTTGTGGGTGTAAGCCTGGTCAAAGAAACACTTGAGGAAAGCGTGAGAAATGGTCATAATCTTGACGCCCGGACAACAATGGCTCAAGCAAGTCTTTTTGGTGGGATAGTAATTGCCAATGCTGGTCTTGGACTTGTCCATGGGCTGGGTTCTTTCCTTGGCAGTTTGCATAATGTTACTCACGGTTTGGCCTGTGCAGTAGTCCTACCTGCTGTCCTGGAGTATAACCTTGAAACCAACCCGGAAAAAAGAGATGCACTTGAGTCGGTTCTTGGTGAGGAACCAATCAAAGCAGTTCGTAACTTAATCAGGGAAGTTAATTTACCGGAGCGGTTAAGCGAATTAGGAATTAAAGAAAGTGATTTGAAAGAGTTAGCCGAAAAATCTTTAACTGCAAGTTCAACAAAAAATAATCCCCGTGAAGTAAACTACGAAGATGTCTTAGATATACTCAAAAAAGCCTTATGACACGATTTCGGCGATTAAAAGAACAAGATACCAGCGATAAATACTTATAATAATGATAAATTAAAAATAATTATTGTCATCGTTTTTATCGCTGTAATCGTATTCTAAAAATCGCTGTAATCATTCATGAAATGTTTGAAGAATTTTTTGAACCGAAAACAATTGCTGTAATTGGTGCGTCTCGTGAAACACATAAAGTTGGGCACCAAATCTTTAAAAATTTAGTCCAGTCTGATGCGTTTAGTAATCTTTACAAAGTCTATCCCGTAAACCCTAAAACAACGGAAATTCTTGGCATAAAGACCTACCATTCAATCAAGGAAATTGAAGAAAAAATTGATTTAGCCGTCATTGTCATTCCCTCAGAGTTTGTTGCTCAAACACTCATTGAATGTGGTGAAAAAGGAACAAAAGCAGTAATCGTTATCACTGCTGGTTTTAAAGAGGTCGGTGGTGAAGGATATAAACGGGAACAGCAAATCTTAGAAATTGCTAAAAAATACGGGATACGTATCTTAGGTCCAAACTGCCTGGGTTTGCTTAACCCGCATTACTCTTTGAACGCTTCCTTTATTAGTTTTCTACCTGAAAAAGGTGAAATTGCTTTCATTTCGCAGTCCGGTGCATTATGTAGTGCAGTGCTTGACTGGGCAAAAGCAGAAGAGGTAGGTTTTTCTAAATTTGTAAGTCTGGGTAATAAAGCCGACTTGAATGAGATAGATTTCTTACTTGCCTTTGTTGAAGATAAAACAAGTAAAGTAATCATTGCCTATCTGGAAGGGATAGAAAATGGACAAGAATTTATCCGTGTAGCAAAAGAAGTGACAAAAAAGAAGCCAGTGATTGTTCTTAAACCGGGCAAGACTGATGCTGGTAAACGTGCCATTTCATCGCATACAGGTACTTTAGCTGGCTTAGAACAAGCATACGAAAGTGCATTTCATCAGGCAGGGATAATCCGTGCAAGAACAGTTGAAGAACTTTTTGATTATGCATTAGTTTTTGCCTATCAGCCTGTACCCAAGAACAAACGAATTGCCATAGTTACTAACGCTGGTGGACCGGGCATAATGGCTACAGACCAAGCAGCAAGTTCGGGTTTAGAATTAGCCTTTTTCCAAAATGAAACAATTGAATTTTTGAAAAGTAACCTGCCTCCACAGGCTAATGTTTACAATCCTGTTGATGTCCTTGGTGACGCTTCAGCAGAAAGGTATAAGTTAGCCTTAGAGGCATTACTTAAAGATGAAAATGTTGATACAATCGTTGTTTTGCTTACCCCACAAGCGGTCACTGAGATAGATAAAACAAGCGAAATTATTGTTAAATTTTCAAAGGAGTATTCTAAACCCATGATTGCTTGTTTTATGGGTGAAGCACAAGTTAATCAAGCAAGAAAATATTTGAATCGTAATAAGATACCTAACTATGCCTACCCAGAGTATGCAATTACGGCAGCGAAAGCAATGGTAGATTATAGAATCTGGCAAGAAAAACTTCCTCTCCCCTCATCCCTTCCTTCTCCCCTGCGGGGAGAAGGTGAGGTTGAGGGGAAAAAGAAAGTAGAAAAAATATTTGCCCAAGTAAGAGAACAAAAAAGATTAAATCTAAGTGAGTTAGAAGTATATGAAATTCTGACGAGTTACGGGTTTAGAGTGGTCAAAAGTAGGTTAGCGAAGACAGCCGATGAAGCAGTAACCCTAGCTGAAGAATTGGGTTATCCGGTCGCATTAAAGATTTGTTCCCCGGAAATATTACATAAGACTGATGTAGGTGGGGTAAGATTAAATTTAGAAAATGAAACACAGGTGAGAGATGCATTTGAAGCAATGGTCTTACGGAGTAGGCGCCATTTCCCTGAAGCAGAGATTTATGGTTGTTTAGTGCAACAGATGCTTACCGCAGGTAAAGAAATTATTCTTGGTTTACATCGTGATGTCCAATTTGGTCCGCTGATAATGTTTGGTTTAGGAGGAATATATGTAGAAATTCTAAAAGATGTCTCATTTCGTGTAGCACCAATTAGTCTTGACGAAGCAAAAGAAATGATTAAAGAAATTAAGGGTTACCCTTTACTTCAGGGTATACGTGGTGAAAAAGGTGTTGACATTGAAGCGATTGCTTCCTGTGTAATGAAACTTTCACAACTTGCAGTTGATTTTAAAGAAATTATGGAGTTAGACATAAACCCATTAATTGTCTATCCTGGAGACAAATCTTCCCCGCCTGACGGCGAGGCAGGTCGGGTTAAAGAACCAATAGTTGTTGATGCAAAATTGACTATGAAATAAGATTGCAGCGATTAAAAGACCGATGTCAGCGATAAATCATGACCGGTTATATCGCTGGAATCGGCAGTTTATATCGTTGTAATCAAGGAATGCTTTTGGAGGGAGGAAGAAAATGGGAAAAAGTATTTATTTACTTTCTGCTGAACCGTATTCAGGGAAAAGTGTAATAATTGTGGGGTTAGGGTTGAAATTCAAAGATGAAGGTTACAAGGTAGGTTATTTTAAACCTTTTGGTACAGGGACAAGAGAGTATGATGAATCCGGGAGAGAGATTCTACGGGACGAGGATGTCTACTCTGTAAAGCAGGTGCTTGGTCTGAAGGAGCCACTGGAACAACTCTGCCCGGTTTTGGTTACTACAGATTTAGTTTCACAAATTTTAACGAATAAAACTGAAGAAGATTTTCTTAAAAAAATTGTAAGTACATTTTCAGTCGTTGCAAAGGATAAGGATTTAATTTTTATTGATGGTGTAGGTGATTACACTGAAGGCTATATTTTTGGTGCATCTTGCCAAGAGATAGTAAATCAGACAAAAAGCAAAGTTCTTTTTGTTTTGAAATATGCCGGAGATACATCTATTGATGCAATATTGTCAGCGAAAGAAATTTTTAAAGATAATTTTTTAGGCGCGATAGTCAATTATATTCCTCAGGATAAAGTTGACTATTTTGAAAAAGTAATCGTGCCGTATTTGGAAAGAAAAAAAATTGAAGTTTTTGCATTATTCCCTAAGGACATACTGCTTGCCGCAATTTCAGTAAAAGAAATTGTTGAACATTTGGATGGTAGAGTACTCTGTGCAGAAGATAAACTTAATGAATTAGTAGAAAATTTTGTAGTTGGTGCAATGCATCCGGAACAGGCATTAAAATATTTCCGTAAAATAACTGATAAAGCGGTGATAACCGGTGGTGACCGTGCGGATATACAAACGGCTGCTTTAGAGACAGCAACTAAATGTTTAATTCTTACTGGCAATCTCACTCCCGACTCTCTTGTCTTAAGTAAAGCGAATGAGTTAGGTGTACCAATGATTTTGGTTGGTTATGATACTTTCACTACTGTAGAACGGATTGAAGAGATAAGCAAAAAGATACCGTTCCATGGGGAAAAGAAAATTGAGCGGGTAAAGAAACTATTTGCGGAAAGGTTTGATTTTAAAAAATTTAAAACTTATGTTGAAGGGAAAAATTAGAAGAAGTATAAAGTATTCTTTTGTTGATGGTATATTCGCCTCAGTGATGCAAGGTATTGCGGAAAACTATCTTATTCCTTATGCCTTAGCATTGAAAGCGAGTGCACGAGAGATTGGTCTCCTGATTTCAATACCAGGTTTAACTACAGCAGTGTCTCAACTTAAGGCAGCGGATATAACTGAAAGGATTGGACGAAAAAAAATTATTGGGGTAGGTGTCTTCCTGCAGGTGCTAACCTGGTTATCAATAATTCTTCTACCGTATTTTTTTAAAGACAATTTTGCTTTCTATCTCATTCTTTTTGTTACTCTCTATGCGTTATTTGGCAATATTTCAGGTCCAGCCTGGGGAAGTATAATGGCTCAATACATTCCTATGTCAAAACGAGGGCATTTTTTTGGCTGGCGTAACCGTATTTTTGGTTCAGTAGCCTTAGGTAGTGTATTCTTTGCTGGTTTTATTTTGCATCTATTCAACAGAAAAAATTTAGTAGGCTTTTCCCTAATTTTTCTTTTAGCCATGGTTTCACGTTTCGTTTCCTGGATTTATCTTCTTAAGTATCATGAACCAAAATTGCGAATTAACCCTGACGAATATTTTAGTTTCATAGATTTTATCAAACGAATTAGAGAAAGTAATTTTGTTAAATATGTTCTTCTGGTGAGTTTGATGAGTTTAGCAGTAAACTTGGCGTCACCTTTTTTCCCGTACTATATGCTTAGAGAAAGGCATTTCAGTTATTTATCTTACACAATCATCGTTATGACGCCGACAGTCATCACTTTGTTAAGTTTGCCACGCTGGGGTAAACATGCCGATGTAGTAGGTAATCTCAAGGTGATAAAATTAACCGCAACGCTTGTTCCTTTTATTCCTCTGCTCTGGCTTTTCAGTGCGAACAAATTTTATTTGGTAGGGATACAAATTCTTGCAGGTTTCCTCTGGGCGGGATATAATTTATGTATTGTCAATTTTATTTATGATGCAGTAAGTCCAGAAAAACGCACCCGTTGTCTATCCTATTTTAATTTTCTTAACGGCGTAGGTTTATTCCTTGGTGCTACATTTGGTGGTTATTTACACAGTCATTTACCAGAAATTTTGGGTTATAGAACATTTACTTTATTCTTGATTTCTGGTTTAACTCGTGCAGTTATTGTGCTTATACTTTTGCCAAAATTACAAGAAGTACGTGTAGTTAGAGAAATAGACAGCCGTGACTTATTTTTCAGTGTTATTGGGATTAAACCGGCAATAGGTATCTCTCGTGATACTTTACGATTGGAATAAGAAAAGTAATGTAGTGGCAGACCTTGGTCTGCCGAGAAGCAAAGCAAGCTTTGCCACTACTAATTCAGGGAGGTAGCGAAAGATGAAAAAATCTAAATTTGCAATAGTAAGTTTAGTGCTTGGCATTTTTTCTTTTATTCATCTTTTAGGTATGGAGAAAGCAGGGTTAGCCATAATTTTTGGTTTCTTAGCCTTAAATGAAATTTCTAAAGAGCCAGAACTTAAAGGTAAGACACAAGCATGGGCTGGCATAATTTTGGGAACAGTAACGTTGGTTCTTACGATTACCTTAGTAAGCATAAAATTTCCGGAATTCAAACAACTTCTTGAAAAAATGAAGTAACTTTTACTAAGTTACATTGATGGCAACGATAAAAACAGACGATTGCGGCGATTTACCGAGGGGAACTCATCACTGTAATCGGTGCTTCTATCGCCGTAATCAAAGATTGGTTAGGGTTTTTTAACAATCTGATGATTGAAATTGATGGAAGTTATGGTTCGGGTGGAGGACAGATTTTACGCACCGCCGTTGGTCTCTCGGCGTTGACAGGTAAACCTTGTCGCATAGAAAATATACGTGCCAAGCGTGGTAATCCAGGCTTACGGGAACAACACCTGCAAGCGATTTCGGCGGTGAATAGCCTTGTTGAAGGCAAACTGGAAGGTGCGGAGTTAGGTTCAAATATGGTAACTTTCTATCCCAGTGAAAAACTGAGCAACCGGTCAAAAGCGAAACGTTTAAGTGCAAATATTTCTACAGCAGGGTCAATTGGATTAGTTCTTCAAGCATTACTTATCCCCGGAACGCAGTTCCCGTCTTTGGATATTGAAATTACCGGAGGTGCAACCTGGGGTAAATGGGCACCACCAGTTAATTATATTCAAAATGTTTTTTGTCCTTTAGTGGCAAAGTTGGGTTACTTAGTAAATCTTAGTATTTTGAAGGATGGGTTTTATCCAAAAGGTGGTGCACAGGTTAAAGTGAGAGCAAAAAAGGCACAATTTATTCCCTTAAGGTTAACAGACCCAGGTGAAGTCCGTTCCATTCGCGGGGTATCGGTTGCATCTGTTTCCCTAAGGGAACAAAAGGTTGCTGAAAGACAAAGGGATGCTGCTGAACAGAAACTTGTCGGCTATTTTAAACTTCGGCCATATATTGATGCAAAGTATGTTTCAACAATCTGTCCTGGTTCTGGTATCCAACTGTGGCTCAGTTGTGCAAATACAATTCTTGGTGCTAACGCGCTCGGTGAGAGAGGTAAGAGAGCAGAAACAGTCGGTGAAGAAGCAGCGAGAAATTTGATTACTGAATACGAATCCGATGGAGCGATTGATTCCTACGCAACTGACCAAGTTTTACCCTATTTAGCATTAGCCGGTGGCGAAATTAAAGTAAACAAAATTACTGAGCATTGTAAAACAAATATCTGGGTAATTGAAAAATTTTTACCTGTAGAGTTTAAGATTCAGGAGAAAACTATTTTATGCACTTCTCGCATCTAACTTTAACCCCGATTTTACATCGGGGTTTTTACAAACATAGATGTAAAAACAGGTCTTTAGACCTGCTGAGGAAGGGTCTACTTCATGTATTTTTCCTGTTTCTCTGTTCTACTGTATTTGCTCAAGAAATAAAGAATTTCAAAGTTATAATTGGAGACTATATCAGTTTAACTTGGGATAATCCTTCAGTTACATATGAGGGTTATGATATTTATAGAAGCACTTCTTTAGAAATTCTTGGCAGAAGACTGAATCGTAAGATTACTAAACAGAACAAATATACTGACTATAACGCTGGTGTGGGAGAGACCTATTTTTATCAAATCCATGCTGTAGATAAAGACAGGACTGCGGTCGTTATTTCATCAACCGCAACTGTTTATATTTCACCTTTCTATTCAGAGACAGTTTACACACCGACTGCGTTCCAAACCAAACGAAAAGCAGGTGAACATTTTGTTAGGACAAAATACCTTTTTCAGCGTAGTCCACTTTTTGGATTTAATATTGATTTCATCTTGAATTATTACATTGGACGTCTTTTTGGTCTTAACAATCCTGACAAGTGCTATGCAAAGGACAAGTACGATTATCTGACGCGTGTAGGTATCTGGCTACTGAGTGGAGATTTAAGAATAGTATTTCCCTATCTTGAGAAAAGACTTTGTTCGCTTGCTGTTGGGGGCAGATACACCTATATGTTCCGTGATATCCCTCAACCTCAGCCGGGTGCTGCGCCTGAGTTTGTAATTAAACCAAGTAAGAGTAAAGGGTTACCAAGTGTATACGCAGTATTAAGCAAATCGTGGACAAGAAATACCTTTCATCTGGGTCTCATCCAAGGTAAAGAACATGAAATCATACCGCAACTATCAGATTATATTTATTGGTGGTACTACCGTTTGGAGCACTGGGAAAGTAGCGAGCGGACTGTCTTTTTTGGATTTAGGACGCGAATAATCCCACGAATAAACCTCAAAGTTGAAGCGATGCATCCTTTAAAAAATTCTTTAGACCCCTGGCTTTTTAATATTGATTTAGGGAGGTTTCTACCAGCAAATTTTCAAATTGCTTACTTGCGTTACAAGTATGGCTGGGATATCTTAGGCTATTTCAATTTTCGTCACACATTTTATCCACCACAGAAATAAGAATTGATTTCAGCGATGAACCCCGTTAGAAATCTTTGTTGTTAATGTAGCGGTCGGATTTATCCGACTATTTCTAACGGGGTAAACTAACCGATGCCAGCGATAGAAAAAAATTACCTTGATAGCGGACTTTATCGCCGTAATCGTTCACTTTAATCGCCGGAATCATTTTCTAAACGATGAAAACCTTAATCCTTACTGCTGAAGAAATTAAAAAGATTATTACGGTAGAAGAAGTAATTAGTGCTGTTGAAAATGCTTTCGCTTTCCACGCTAAAAAAATGACGCTGATGCCGGTGAAGGTCTACCTGCCGTTGGAGAAATATCAAGGTGACTTTCGGGCAAT
>Ga0315312_1001508_pt1 | contig 17934 bp, 15 predicted proteins | sample TDP7_MG_FD_203629 | JGI IMG/M metagenome (GOLD analysis project Ga0315312, IMG submission 203629) | Freshwater sediment microbial communities from Lake Towuti, South Sulawesi, Indonesia - TDP7 | ecosystem: Environmental > Aquatic > Freshwater > Lake > Sediment | place: Indonesia: South Sulawesi... | reverse complement strand
TATCGACTCAATGCAGTATAAGTTGGTTAAGTCAACCTGAATCGAGTGAGAGGACCGCATAAAAGATAAGATGATGAGGTGGAGGCAAACACTGTAGACTCCTTCCAGGGGAAAGCTTAAGTTAAGTACTATCATTGGATGTAAGCTCAAGAGGGAATCTAAAATGAGAGTGTTAGTTTTCGGGGCTCATCAAGATGATGAATCCATAAGGATGGGGGGTACGATTTTCAAACACATCCAGAGAGACGATGAAGTGAAAGTCGCATTTATGACGGATGGAAGCGGCGGGGCCTTGGACGTCGATCCAGAGGAGCTTTCGAGGATAAGAGAGAAAGAAGCCATCGATGCATGTAAGGTGCTGGGAATTGATGACATAGAGTTCTTCCGATTTAAAGATGGTTTTCTAACATATGGCTACGACACTCTCGTCAGGACCGGACAACTGATAAGATCGTTTAAACCTTTCAGAATCTATGTCCACCATGCCGATGCTCCAAGTGGGGAAGAAAATCTAGATCATATCAATACATACAAACTTGTTAAAGAAGCGACCTTCAGGATTCAATACAAAAACTATCCTAGCCTCGGAAATGAGATCTGGAGGACGCCTGAACTATACGCTTATGAGGTAGGCTATCCGCTGCATGAACCCAGCACTTTCGTTGACATCACAGACGTTATCGAAGTCAAGAAGAAGGCGATAAGACAACATGGATCTCAAATGGCGGCTCAGCCCTATTGGGAGTAAGTTGGGCTATCCCTTAATAGATGGAGGGGAGTATTGACTGGATTGGGCGAATATGTGGAGGCTTTCAAGGCAGTAAGGACGTGCCTATTCTAGTTGGTTATCCTATAATGTCGAGGAGTTGAAAACTATTGAAGGTCGGACATTCGGAAGAGAGATTCTACGATCCTAACTGGCAACGCCCTGAGGTTGTATATGGGGATCACCTCATCAGTGAGGTCGTCAAACCCGGAGAGAGATTTGCAGTCGCCACAATGGAAATTCTATGGAATCTGGTGAAGGATCTACTTCCTGCAAAGCCAGAGGCAGTAGTGTTCGTCCGAGATATGGAACTTCGGACGTTGGAGAGCTTGGAGAGGGCCATACCCCCTGTCGACGTGGTCGCTGGTATCGGAGGTGGATCATCGCATGATCTGGCGAAATACATAGCGCTAAAGAGGGACGCGAAGCTCGTGCAGGTACCCACTATCTTATCGGCTGATGCGTCTGTCACGAGCGCGATCGGGATCAGAGAGGGCTGGAGAGTGAAGTACGTTGGCCATGTTATAACGGACCGAATACTGGTGGATTTCTCTTTGATCAAGCAGGCCCCGAAGGAGCTCGTGCGGTATGGAGCGGGCGACATACTGTCATCTCACACTTCCTCTTATGATTGGGAGCTTGCGACGAGCAGGGGTAAGGAAAGGTTCGACCAAAGTTACTACGATAGGGCTCGTGACATACTCACCATGCTCGAAAAGAAGCGCTTTGAGATAGGGGATGTTAGTGATGAGGGGATCAGAACGATCGTTGAGCTATATCTCGGCTTTGCAGAGATCGCTGAGAAACTTAAGAGCGACAGAGCTCAAGAAGGTTCAGAACATTTCTTCGCCTACAACGTTGAATACGTCACCAGAAAACAGTATGTCCACGGTAAACTTCTCGCGATAGGAATTTTGGCAATGTCCTATCTCCAGAATAATCAGTTTGAGAAAATAATGCGGTTAATGAGTGACATGGAATTGGAACCAAAGCTATCGAATGTCAGTCTTAGAAGAGAGGATTTCTCGAATATTCTGATGACGTTGAAGACCTTTACTGAGGAAGGGGGGTACTATTACTCAATAATAAATGAGAAAGAGTTTACTAGATTAAAAATTGAGGAGCTCTACGAAACACTCTCATAGAAGTAACGAAACCTCTTGGTAGTAACATTAGCTTATTATATATATCCAACGCTAGATATAAAATGTTCAATCAAAATCGTTGTCAATTTTGGGCGAAGCTGAATGCCTTTCTCTAGAGCCTGCTGAGAAGTAAATTCGCGTTTATAGAAAGGAGTATGGCTGGTGGGACTCATCCTTAATTTGGGGTGAGTCCCTTCGATATTTCACCTGAATTTCGCAAGGAATCGGCAAAAAAGGCCAAATCAAAAGGATAATATGAGCACAGCTAATGCAAACTCAGGGGAAGTAGTATACTCATATGTTAGTAATTTGATAGTCTAGATGCTTGGTAAGTATAATCTAGACCTGATTGCCAGTAACCTTGTTCATCAAGCTTGCTTGCTTGACTATTACCTGAATTAAAGAAGTCTCCACATGAGGTTCAGTCTCTATATGATCTTTTGGTATTCAGCCACTAGGTCTTGCCAAGTTCTTTTCAATCCCTCAAGTATCTTCTGATGGTGTTCCTGATCAAGTGGTATCGAAGAAGAGAGAGGATATACGCTATGTGCGTATGCATTCCTCAGACTGTTAACGATCACGAGGTCTTGAATCAATTGAGCGGATACTTTTTTCATAAAACATTTTTTAAAAATGCCTAAAGTCATGCCTAAGGTCCATTTTAATAGAATATCAGCTGAGAATATCAATCCGCATTCGGTCTTCTTTGGTGGCCATATAGTATTTTTATTTCGGTATTTTTTGAGTTTCTCTGGGCATCTTGTAATAATCATCGCCAATAAAACTACATTTACGAAGGTACCAAATCTTATTAAAGCAGCGACGTAATCCCCTCTATTATAGCGTTCAAACACATCCTCCTCTATGCTTTGGTTGATAAGACTAATAGAATCCCCTAGTGGAAATGTAATCTCTTGGTATTGAATATCTTCAAGACGATCCTTTAACCAAGGAATGGAAAAGTTACCCAATTCATGACATCCCTTAATGATGTCCTATATGCCCTTAATAAGGAATGGGGGTGCATATGTCTTCAATAAGCGACTTATGACGCCCGCTGATCTGTCCTTCATATAGAGTCGCTTCGAATGCCACCTTTTAGTCTTGAGGGGGGATAGATCGTTATTGTCAATGGCTAGGCGGATGGTTGGATGGTGGGACAGGAGGGACATGGCTCATTATCATACAATTATGTAAGGTCTCTATGAAGTTGGATACTGCATTAGAGAAAAAACTGGAATTGAACATGGTACTCGATATGAGATAGGCGACTGTCTTCACTCTGAGATGGAAGCAATACTACGTTGTGCTAGAGAAGGTAAGTCTTGTAAGAATGCTAGCATGTATATAACCGGTATACCATGTTCAATATGTGCTTGATATATTATAGCCTCTGGAATTGAAAAGTAATTATAAAGGAACCTAACAATCCGAATGTTTATCCTGTTACGAATGGGTTATGTCTATTTAAAAGTGTAAATCTAAAAGTTATCGTTGGGTTTGGAACTAATTGAAAGATACATAAGTAAACCATTTGATCATATATATATGAAGAATATTTTCTTTCCTAAGATATGGTTCTATTCAGGATTTGCTATTTTTTGTATTATATTTATCTCATATCTTGCCTATAGCCTAAGAGCGTGGAATAATCAACAACATTGGCATAATTAAACCTACAACAAGGTAACTTAGTTTATATATACGAATGCTCGGTTTTCTATTCCTTTTTAGTGAATAGAAGTCTATTTCATAATCTAGTTTCTATATCGCTTTTATTGTACTATTAATTTGTAATTTTTCTTTCTTTTTGAAATTAAGTTCTTGATGATATCCAAATTAAATCCCAACTCCATAAGGAGGCACGCTTCAACCAAAGCCTTAATTTTTAATGTCAGATTAAATAGTTCTTCCCCTTTAGCTGATTCTTCTTTTAATTTTTCATCGTAATGAGTTAAGTAATTTCGTGTTATTACGATCTTATGAACGAAATAATCTATATCCGTACCGCCTAATGCCTCTGGAAAGTTATCAATCAATTCTTTTAATCTGCTGCGAAAACTACGTTCATTGCTATATTTTAGTTGTTCTTCTGTCCATTTTTTATATTGTCCTGGTATACAGTTTAAAATATCAATTAACATTTTCTGATGTTCTTCTTCGGGTAATTCAAGGTTGTTTCTTTTTCGTCTATGATATGCTTCTATTGCTTGAGTTAGAAATAATAATCTTCCTTCAACATGCATCATGGGCGTATATAATAAGCCAAAGTATATGTCATATATAGGTTCCAATACTTCTGTCAAAGCGAACCATTTTTGTAATATCGATTCAAATTGTTGTGAAATATCGTAGTATGAAAATAACATATCATTTCCCCAAAATCTCTTTATATCATTCGAGATACGCCAAAAGCTATCAAAGATCATTACATTATGATATATAATTTTATCCTCCTTATGATCTTTATCTCTTATCACCATTTTTGCTGCTTCGGTTTGACCATAAACTGCAATGTGATACACCGGAATTGAGATACCAAAACTTAAAAATCGTTCAACATCTTCTATAATATTGCGGTAATAATCGAATTGCTTTTCCATTATTGGTTCTATCCGAATTGAAACCTGCTGTCTTAAATAAACTTCCTTCATAAATTCCATAAATTCTTTTACGTGGAACTCTATACATATTTTTAACTCTTCATTAACTTTCGCAACAATATCATTAAGGATCTTATATTTATGAACTATCTCTCCATTAGTTCGTTTAGGAAATTCAAAAACAGATATATTAACCCAATCATCAAGGTGCGTAAAACAGACAGATATGCTATTAAATTTAATTTCTTCAACTTTCTTAAAATGTGCATCTACAAATACAGTACGAATATATAATTTTGTAATTAAAATTCGAGATGAGGATATTGTTGGCTCAATATTGTAAATATCATATAAAGTAATTTCTTTACCATCTGAAGAACGCCCTAAGATAATTTGTGGTCTTGAAATACTTTTAAAAGTCACATCTATAATAGCCGATTCTCCTCCTTCTTGAATTTCTGTTTTCAAAATGCTACTTATGTCTGTTGGATAATCCATTAACTCAAGTATTGCACTTTTCGAAGGGATATATTGGAGAGTCCCAGTGAATTGCGCGTCTTCTTTTTCTGGAAGCCACCAAATACCCTTATACTCAAATCCCTCAAGCCAATCTTCATATATTCGTATTTTTCTACTCAATTAATCCCCCACATCTAAAATAACTAAAACTACTATTTAGCCTATAAAACTATCTATAAGCTACTAATGCTCTCGATTAGTCTAGAGGCTCATCTTCCTTGTGGACTACCGTCCATTCCCCTTGCTCGTTCCGTTTTTCAACGAGATAATACTTCCGTTTGTTCTCTCGATCTATAACAATTCCCATTATGTCGGAGGTTATTGCAGGAATTGGTGCTGGTACAGCAAGCCGAAATTAACCTACATGATGGGAGAGCCAACGCTGGAAACCGATAAGAAGTGGCGGATCTGCCCAACCTCCCAATATTGCGCTGCTTGCCCTGACTACAACGAAAGAAAATAGGTAATAGATGAACCATGCCATCAAGACAACCTCTTCGCCAAGTCTATCTTGGGACTCGAGTCAGCCCAACTAGTCAACCACGTGAACATGATGATGGACGCTTGCGCCAAGTTCCATGGAAGAGGTCTTGCCTGGCATAGGTTCACCTATATATCGATGAGAAGTGGATAAAGTCTACAAAAACCATTTTGATACATGAAATATGCCATATATGGGAGAATAATCTATAGTTGGAGTATAGAACTCTTATCATTTGGTTTAAAGGATTGTAAGGAAACTTCGTTATATATTCCATACTCAATATCATAGTAGGTCTCAAAAAGCTTTTTTAATATAGGTCTTTAGACTTATCTTATGACGTTCTTATTAGCTACTAGATCTGTAGAAAATCTAAAGACATCCTTTATGGATAATATATGGGGTTTGAAGAAACGATATAAAGGTATATGGGAAAATACCACAAAAGGGGATATCCTAATTTTTTACGCTTCAAAACCAATTGGAGGTATCATAGGGATTGGCACTGTTGAAAGTAAGAACATAGGAGAATCACTTTTATGGCCAGATGAGGTTTTTCTTGGTAGAGTTCTATATCCATTACGCATTAACTTTAAGACGATATATCTCTTGAAATATAAAAAGTGGGAAAAGGAAAAAATATCAATAGGAGACCTTAAGATTGCCGTACAAGCTGGCATTAACAACTTAAAAAACGAGATCACATTAAATTACCTTTTAGAAAGAATTAGTCATTCTTGGAGTATTAACATGTCTTATTATATTGTCTAGGCTCAAGGCAACTTAATGGATAAATCATACAAATAGAAATTCGATTGCTTGAGGAGAATGCCTCAAGGTTCTTGAACATCTAGAACATATCCATAAGTCCAAAACGAAGGAATTTTGACAGTTTAAGCTCAATCTTTAGGATAGGATAATCATTAGATATAACGAGCTTATGGGTATATTTATAGGCTAAGTTGAATGTTATACTAATCATGTTAAGAGCGAGGAATGATCTATAGGTGATTCTTATGGTCCGGCGTAAGTCTAGCCGAAAATTACCGTATAAATATGAAGAAAATAACAAGATCCGAGATTATCGGTTTTTAGAAGACAAGCGTAAGAATATCCCTGATGCGGGTTTAACTTCTTATTACAGGGAGAAGCGTGAGAAGAGGCATTATGAATATGATCCGCATTTAGATCCGCAACTTGTATGGTCTGGAAAAGCTGAACATGCAAGCTTTGAAGTTGATACTGTTGCATTGCATATTCATGAGAGAATTAGTACAAAAGCTATTTTAAAGGCTGTCGAAAAGAAAGAACTATTCAAGCAATTGAAGTTATTCGGTGAACCTAATCTCCCTTTAGACAAACGGATTGAGTTTTATCAACATGACATGGATTGGACGAACCGGCTTATTCTTGGAGATTCGTTGTTAGTTATGAATTCGCTGCTCGAACGTGAAATGATGGCTGGTAAAATACAAATGATATATATTGATCCGCCGTATGGAGTTGCTTATAGTTCTAACTTTCAACCGTCCATAAATCAACGCGACGTAAAGGATGGAAAGGATCAGTCATTGACTAGGGAAGTTGAACAGATAAAGGCTTACAGAGATACATGGGAACTAGGTATTCATTCTTATCTTACTTATTTACAAGATCGTCTTTTATTATGCCACGAATTATTGAATGAAACTGGTTCAATATTTGTGCAAATTGGAGATATCAATATACATCATGTTAGAGAATTAATGGACGAGATATTTGGTAAGGATAATTTTCTATCTATTATATCATTCAAAAAAACGGCTTATCAAAGCACAGGTTTACTCGCAAATATAATGGATTACATACTTTGGTATGCTAAGGACAAAAGAAAAGTGAAATACAGGCAACTTTACATGCCCAAGGAAGAATTGCAATCATCTTATTTATTCAAATATATTGAATTGGCAAATGGAAAAAGAAGACTTATGACAAATGATGAGATGAAAAACCCGAAATTATTACCAACAGGCAGTAAGAAATTTGCTTTAATTAGTTTAGTATCTCAAGGTTTCACTGAAAGTGGTTCCAAACCATTTATCTTTAAAGGAAAGGAATACAAACTGCCGCCTAACGTTCATTGGAAAACAACCCCAAAAGGACTGGAAAACCTTGTAAAAGCAAATAGAATAGAAGTATCAGGAAAATCATTACGCTGGGTTGGTTATATCGACGACTTTCCAGTCTCACCAATTACAGCCATTTGGCAGGACACAATGACGGGTAGCTTCACAGAACCGAAAACATACGTCGTGCAAACGAATACAAAAGTAATTGCAAGATGTGTACTCATTGCCACCGATCCTGGTGACCTCATTATTGACCCAACTTGTGGGTCAGGCACGACTGCATATGTAGCAGAGCAATGGGGAAGACGTTGGATTACATGTGATACGAGTCGCGTAGCTCTCGCATTAGCAAGACAGAGAATGTTATGTGCAGTCTTCACATATTATAAACTAGGTCACCCTGAAAAAGGTGTTTCTGGTGGTTTTAGTTACGAGACCGCCCCTCATGTTACAATGAAAACAATAGCACAGAATGAACCAGCGAAAACCGAAACTCTATACGATAAACCTATTATCGAACATGATAAAGTTCGTGTCTCGGGTCCATTCACTGTTGAAGCCATTCCTGTTCCCTCTATGGAAGACCCATCTTTACACACGATTTTAGAACCAACGAAATCTGGTGAAGGATTAACTGCAAATATAGCAGAGGATTATGTAAGTACGATGATTGACTTGATTAGAAAAGATGGTGTAACTTTTCCTGGTAGTAAGTATATGGCACTTGATAATGTAAGACCCATTGGGTCAGCGGGTTTCATACATGCGGAAGCCCAAATTAGACAAAACGATGATATTGGTAGAGTTGCAGTATCTTTCGGACCTAGATATGGTCCAGTGACAGCTAGACAAGTAGAAGAGGCTGTTAGATCAGCCTATATGATGGGATTCAATGTGTTGGTCTTAGCAGGATTTTCATTTGATCCAGAAGCTTCAGCTACGATACAGAAGAATCCGCATCCTAATCTTCAGATTCACATGGCTAGCATTCGCCCAGATGTGGAAATGAGCGACTTATTGAAATCGCCAAAAGGAAGCCAGCTTTTTTCAGTATTTGGTCAACCAGATGTGAAGATCAAGAAAGTCGGTGATGAATATGCTGTTGAGCTATTGGGCGTAGACATATACGATCCTGTAAAGGGGGAGGTTCACGCTTCAAGGCCCGAAGATATAGCAGCATGGTTCCTAGATCAAAATTATGATGGTTACACGTTCTGTATAACTCAATCATTTTTCCCAAAGGAAGCTACAAACCGAAACCCATGGGACAAACTTGAAAATGCACTACATGGTATAATTGCCAACGAGAGAATAGAGAAGCTCAGAGGAACGGTATCTCTATCGTTCAAAGCAGGTGACCAGAAAAGAATAGCCGTTAAAGTAATTGATCAAAGGGGCAATGAAGTCATTGTTGTCAAAAAACTAGAAGTAAAAGGATGAGAATGAAAATGAGCACAGAAGCCCGTCAAAATTTAATTGTAGACAACCCAATAGTTAACGACCCCTTTCAAGAACCCACTCAATATTGGCTCTACATCGAAGGGCAACCTCAGCTAAAACCAGGACGAAGACCATCGGGCTACTACCTTGCAGCTCGAACGACAACAAGAATTAAGCCTCTTGCCGAAGAAGAATTCGTAGAAATGGATCACGTGAACCAGATTCGAGAACGAGTCAGACAATGGCGACAACAGGGCTATCCAGGAACGACAAGAATTACGCTAGAATTACTAAGGTATTGGAACGAACCAGAAAGAGAGGGAAGGAAGAGGCTATTTTTCTGCGAGAAAGAGGCAGCTGAAACAATCATCTGGCTGACCGAGGCGACTCCAACTGCGAAACAAGGGATATCATTCCCGGCAGACGAGCCTAACGATCCAGTTAGCATCGCAAAGGGCTACAAGGCTCTTAGACGATATTGTTGCAAAATGGCCACTGGTAGCGGAAAAACCGTAGTCATGGCAATGTTGATTGCATGGTCTGCACTCAACAAACTCCAGAATAAACAAGACAAACGCTTCACAGACGCTTTTCTAGTTATTTGCCCAAACCTTACAATTAAGGAACGGCTCCAAGTGCTGCAACCGTCTGAACGAAAGAATTACTACGAGGAATTCGATTTAGTTCCCCGATCATTATTCACTATCCTATCGAAGGCCCGAATATTGATCACAAACTGGCAGGCCTTCAACCCTCAAGATGATTCCAAAACCAAAAGCGTATTGCAAAGAGGCGAGGAAACTGATTCAGCCTTTTGCAGACGTGTTCTTCCAGGACTTATAGGTAAGAAAAATATTCTCATAATAAATGATGAAGCCCATCATGCTTATCGCCCAAAACAAAAAGAACAGGGAGAACCAAGCCAAACCAAATTCACTAAAGAGGGTACATTGGAGCAAGAAGAAATCGAAGAAGAATATGAAGAAGCTACAGTCTGGATAAACGCTTTAGACCGAATCAACGCTACGCTTGGAATTAACTTCTGTATCGATATGAGCGCCACACCTTTCTACATCAAAGGCAGTGGTTATCAGGAAGGAATGCCGCACCCATGGATAGTATCCGATTTTGGGTTGGTTGATGCTATAGAATCTGGAATAGTTAAAATACCACGAGTACCGGTAGACAGTAACAGTGGACGCTATATACCAGAATATTTCGAACTATGGAAGTGGATCAATGAAAAACTTCCCTACGCTGATAAGCAGACCGTGAGACGTAGAGCCAAACCAGAAGCCATCTATAGGGAAGGAGAGGGGGCCCTAGCAATGTTGGCTGGTGAATGGCAAAAAACGTTCAAACACTTTAAGGAGAACGGCGTAAAAATCCCGCCAGTTACGATAGTCGTTTGCGATAACACAAACCTATCCGAATTGGTAGCAAGGCATATTGCAGATGGCGATATACTTCCAGAACTAGAAAACAAAGATAAGGAGTATACTCTCCGCATAGACACTAAACTTCTTGATGAAGCAGAATCCAAGATAGAAGAAGATAAGTCCAAAAAAGACAAGGCTGAGCTTCTCCGCAAAACAGTGTCTACTGTTGGTAAAGAGGGCGAACGCGGTGAGCAAATCCGATGCGTAGTATCAGTAGGAATGCTCAATGAGGGATGGGATGCTCAAAACGTCACCCAAATCCTTGGTCTACGTGCTTTCACTTCACAGCTATTATGCGAGCAAGTTGTGGGCAGGGGATTAAGACGTACGAACTATGACGATTTCACACACCCTGAATATGTGGATGTCTATGGCATACCTTTCGAGGTCATTCCAGTAGCTAAGAAAATCCAAACAATTACGGAGCAACAAAGACTTTCCACATTGGTACGTGCACTGCCAGAGAGAAAGAACCTAGAGATTAAATTCCCAAGGGTTGAAGGCTATGTCTTTGATATTAAGCAAAAAATCAAAGCGGATATAGATTCCATGCCTCGACTCATAGTGGATCCTGCAAGGGAACCAACAGAAGTCATTGCAAAGGACTTTGTCGGCTACAGAATTGGCAGACCAGACAGGCTGGGGCCAGGGCTCGAAGTTGTACAAGACAGAAATCCCTTCCATTCATTTCATCGACTTCAAACGACTGTTTACCAAATCGCTGCAGAAGTAACAGACAAACATACCCAACTTGGACCTGAGAAAAGACCTTTTATATTTCCTCAAGTATTGGAAATAGTTTGGGGATATATCGAAAAAAGAGTTAAAGTAAAGCCTGAGGCAAAAATCGAGGAAATCGCTCTTCGTAAATATATGGATTGGATAATATCAAGGCTATGCGATGCCATTCAACCAGACACTGAAGCAGGAGAAGCACCGATACTCCCAATAATCGAACGCTATCGTCCGGTGGGTTCTTCTGGAGAAGTGATGTTCCGTACTGTCAAGGAATGCTATGGAACAACAAAGAGCCATGTCAGCCACGTCGTAACCGACAGCAGATGGGAACACTCAGTTGCCTATCAACTAGAAAGAGATCCAAACGTCATTACATATGTCAAGAATGACCATTTAGACTTTGAAATCCCTTATGAATTCAGTGGGGTCATGCATGGATATCGTCCAGACTATATAATCAGATACAGACATAATGACAAAGAAGTAAACGTCATCCTAGAAGTCAAGGGTTATGAAGGAGAACAGGACAGAGCGAAGCAAATGGCAGCCAAAAAATGGGTAGACGCAATAAACTACAATGGTGGATTCGGAATATGGAAGCTCATACTCTGCAGGGATCCACACAGGCTTCTAAACATATTGAACAGTCAAACTTCATAATGCATCACCATTCATAGAATATATGGATAGAAGATAGACTAAGAATACAATCTACACACTCATCAAGATACCTTCATAAATACTATCCCTTAATTATACATACTATACCTAAAAAGAATAACACGCTATATAGCTCGTAGACACCGTTAAACCTCTCAAGTTGAACCATGTGATGCCCTACAGTATACATCACATAGCGGTTTTAAGAGCCTAACCTTGGCATTTTTTAAATTTTTTCCTAACACGACCTCACGGTTGAATGAGTAAGCTACTACCTACTAGTCTATCTCTTCAATATAGGCTCAATTTAAAAAAAAGCAAAATTATCTATCTATAGATAGCTGTCTACAGAGTATGGCTTATGTTTATTATGAGATTAATTATATACAATCAACACACATATATAGGGTAATACCTACTAAATGGCATTTTGCGCGGGGATTTTTGAGGAGCTTTCCTATCTTTCCCCTCATTTTTGAGTGCCTTTTAGACTCTATATGTGTAGCATTATACTATTGAGAATAACATGAATCCTGAACAGGATTTGGCTAAAAGGTGGTCTAGTCTCGTCCTTGAAAGCCTGGTTTGGCCTATAGCAGATAGTAAACCTCCACAGAAGGCAAGAATCGTGATTAAGTTCGTGAATCACTGGACACGATCCCATAGCAGATGGGAGAATGAGTATGACACTTACTGGAAAGCCAGGCATTATCCTGAATCACAGCGCACAGGGGAGGGTTATGTCAGATGCCCAGTCTGTAAGGAGCTTAGGCGGGCATTAGTGATTCATCTATCCGAATATGAGTTCCTGAAGGCCGAGTTGGAGTGTGGGCATACGCGAGACTTTGAAGCGGAGAAGGAGGAGTAGTGAGTGGTTAATGAACTCAGAAGAAGAGGTCAGATTAGCGAAACTTAGGAGAATAGCAGAGTTAAAAGCAGAGATCGAGAAATTAGAAAAAGAACTTGAAGAAGAGGAACTAGAAGAGGAAGAGGACGATTTTGAGGAATTAGAGGATATAAGTGGTGGCATGATTTGAGATTGTATAAGATCCTTAATAAAATCTTTAAGCTAGTCTGTATATATCATAAGAGGGGTAATAAGTTTGACTAAAGATTATGGGCATAAAGGTTCGGATTATAATTATTCACGTGGGTTGATTCCACTCAAGGACGGACGACCCATATCGAAGAAGGGAGCTAAGAAGTTACTCCATAGCGAACGTTCAAGATATGGGAAAAATGGGAAAAGGGGTCTCTTCCTCTACGAAATAGATTCACATCTTGTATGGGCGCCTAATAGAAAGGCCGCTCTCAAAGAAATTCAGGGATACCTGAAGGGTTGCTCTAAGGGTTGGAGAAAGCTCGATTAGCCTTTTGCTATGCTATTTCATATAGTATGTCTTGGTGGAATCTCAAGTTCCATTTTCCTTTTAACCATAACTTTAATTTATCTTGATGTTCATGGAAGGAAATCATTGTCAAAAAAGGGTAAGGTTGAAATTTGAGGCTGTCCTATCAAGTTTGAGGCTGATTTTCCTACAGCTCATTGTCAAGAACATGTTACCTATTCTATCTCCTCATTTTAGGCTCCTTAAGCCTAATTTAGCCTATCTCAAGCATATAATCGTGAATTAGACACGGTTCGACCCACTACATATTGAAAATCACGGTATGGAAGCGTGTTAGAAGCGTGAATTGTGAAAAGTATGACTCGTGGAGCCTAGCCTCGATTGTAGCTATATCTAATAGACTTACTCAGATAATGAAGATCGGGTGGTTAAAACCACCCGTACTCCGGATCTGTGTCTTTAGGCGTTCTAACTCAAGGACTCTCTCCAAAATTGCCTCATCAGTCGATTTTACCTTAAACCGTTTGTATTCAGCTGAAGAGTTCTTGGATTGAGGCCAAGCGGTATCCTTAGTAGTTATTGACTGCGTTTCTTTATCATCCTTATCGGATGATTCCTCATGGATCATAGTAGATCCACTTTTAATAATGCGATAACCGATAAATAAGATTGCCTATAAGACGCTTATACTCAAGTCTACCTATAAGCTCATACCTAATAGTCTATAATTCTACTCGTGCCATCAACCTCCAATGTTATTAGACCATCCAGCTCCTTTTGTGGCCACTGGCAGTCTGACTTGACCATTTCCCTTAAAAATCCATTATCAATATCCGATATAAGCGCCAATGAATGCTAAATCTAGAATAAATCTGTGGCATAATAGAATCTATCTTTTCTTCTTTAGGAGTGCCAAGAGCTCATTGCGCTGCTTCTCTAATGCAAGTCGGGACTTTACGTCCCCTGAGTGTTCGTTTAACTATTATTATTCACTCTTTTATAGAAACTATTTGGACTTCATTCGACATAAATCACCATTAATTGCCTCCTTCGTTAAAATCTCACCTCCATATTCACCGACCCCTCCAGTACTTTTCGTTCCGTCAACCTTATGATGAGAGACAGCGTCCCCAAATACATGTTCACCTGTTCCGAATGCGGCGAGGACTTCAAGAAGTTGAGCGACGCCTGCAGGCACCTTAAGGCCTTCCACAAGGTCCACCAGAGAAGGGTCTGGAACTACCTCATATTCGATGAGCCGCACAACCACGCCAAGGTCGAGTACCCTTGGATCCTGGCCTGACATCCGATGGCAACTCTGACGAAGTAAACAATCTCTCTGTCAACACCCCTCCCCCTCCCTCACATGTTGCCTCAATGCCTTATATACCACGAACTGTCAGTTTGAGCCCTTTTAAAAGACCAAAATAATAACTGTTCCTCTGTAAGTAAGAACATTTTCACGTCATAAATCATATTTCGTTTTTCTTGTATTACGTTGAATGAACCATATATGTTGTGATTTTCCTTGCAAACATGATTTACTATGATTTGTACAGCATAAAATCCATTCCGTCCTGTTGTAACGTTAAGTGTTCCTGACAATATTGAGATGTCTCTATGTATTAAGGCCATTTACTTCTTTTCTATTAATAAATATTAGGTTAAAAAGTCTATCTAGTCCTTAGACTTTCCTCATGTTATTTCCCAGATTCCAATTAATTCATACTTGACTGTCTTCAGGTGTTCTGAGCAGTAGTGAGTTTCGCAGCCACTAATCCTTAATGAAATTTTTTTTCCACAGATAGATAGCTTATAAGCAAAAGATCAGCTTAAAAGGCGTTTATCATTAAATCTATTATTCAAAAGAGAAAATAAGTCTTATCGGCAAGCCTTCTCTACACTGTCGTACTGTGACTAAGTGCGAATCTTTTAGTAAGCTCTCCAATCTAGTCATTCCACTTTCATCCGGTATTATCAAATATTTCTTTCCGTAGCTAAGGGTTAACACACCTTTTCCTGAGGGTTGTATGCTAAACCCGTAAGTTTTTACTTTGCACTCTATGGTTAGAGCCTCATCATTTACTATTGAAATCTTTGTTCGTTCCGAATCTATTGGAAAAATTCTCACGAGCTCTAGAAGGCCTGATTCCTTTACCTTTGTGACGATTCCCATATCATAGCGTACACTAACCAACGGAGCATATTTCATATCTTCCATAATGAGACGAATATTAGCTGGCGTATCACGCTTGGCTAGTTTCATGTCACTTGCCTCTAAAGATAGTAATTCGTTAAACCCAATTTCATATCTCTGAAGAATATTTTTCAAATTTTCTAAAAGCTTTTTATTATCAGGAGTACGTTGTATCAGAGACTCATGAGTTCCAAGGAAATGATCTAGGAATATTGATATAAAGAACTTTGTCAAAAGACTAGCCTTATTATATATCTCTATAAAGGCACCAATGCCTGTTATATTTACTATATATGATAAAGTATCACATATGCCATCATAGAGACGAAATGCTTGTATGGCTCCACCTTGATGATAATAGCTATTTCGATTATTTGTCATTTGTAACATCCTTAATGTCAGTTCATAGAGAAGGCATTCTTCAAGAAACCTGCAATCTTCGATGCTCCTTTTCTTATCATAATCAGAGTTGGTCCTCTTATTGAAGACATCCTTGAATAATTTCTCATAACTCTCGGTTCGATTTCTCCCTAAAACATTTCCTGCTGTAAGCTCGCAACAATTGTGTGCAAGAATATAAGCCATTCTTGCATAGCTATAAGCGTCTTGTTCTCTTCCTAAGTCGATTAACCTTATGCATGAAATGTAATTTGATATACCGTGCCGGAGTGAATCCAAAGCTTCTGAGAGCAATTTACTGAACTGTGAGAGAACACACTTCTATAATAATTCTTCGCTTCACAACCTTTTTTTATGTCCTCAATATCTTTACTGTACTATCATATCCTTCGAATACTGGCATATCGTCCCTTTTATATACTTAAAATCTATGCTTCCAAAGCCCCTGAGTACTTGGATGGAAGTACTTATGAAATCTAAAGGACTTATTAACCCAGATAAATTGATAAGCTCTAACAAGAAGTAGTATGCTCAAAGGTTATTTTATTTATGATATTTTAGAGTAATCCACCTTGTAACCCGCCTTCTCAAGTTCACTTGCAAGTTTGTATTTCCATTTTTCTTTGTCATCATAAGGGATATACTCAACACCATGGTAATCCGAAGGCATCTCAAAGTCATCCGCCTCTTTATGCAGTACAGTAACCCCTTTCCTTCCTAAACAACCTGTAAAGAAACCTAATTCGAGAATTACATTTTGCCTTGCCCTGAACATAGCATTATCTGGAAACTCATCAGCCTTGCATCCCTTGTCGTCTGGTGAAAGTAGTACTATGGCATGTTGAACCTTAGAGTGCTTCTCGAATTTTTCGATTATTGTAAGTCCCTCGCTCCTTTGGCCACCTAAAATAATAGGCTCTAATCCGATTTGGTGGACTAGTAACTCAACCGAAGTGAGCATTTCCTTGTCGTGACCGTGGACCAAGAACACTTCGATTGGAATTGAAGACTCTGCCCTAACTGTGGGTGTAATTGGGGCTTTTTTAACCAACTCTGCTTCAAGGGTATCTAGACCACGACTTAGGTATCGAAACAGTCTTCTGAAAATATCGTTAACGAACTCATAGACCGCATCGTCGTATTTTGTAGTACCATAAACACTGATTGTGAAAGCTCCAAGATCAAATTTACCAGAATGGATACCAAGAACGAATTGATATAAAAGCGAAGCCTCTAGTTGTGGCTCTGGGGGAAGGGCGTAATGCTTGCTCCCAATCATCGAACCTCCAGTTTTAAAAATATCCTCATACCACTTACTCACATCGACTCCCTTAATTTGTATTAGTGGTTGTGTAATTTTCCTCATCACTGTATCATTTTCACAGAACTCAACGAAAGCGTTGAGGTTGTTCTCGATATCGTGGTACTTTGAATGCATTAGGTCCGACTGGATGTCATAAAAACGTTGTTTTGCTGTCCTCACTTGTATAAGATCGATTGCCATATCAGCTACCTTCTTTAGCTTTTTCCTCAACTATCTCAATGAATTTCCTGAAAAACGCACGCGTCGTAATCGGCATATCTGGTAAATACCGCCTTATGGTCTCCCCAACTAGACTAATAAGTTCTGGCGGAGAACTAAATTTTATCTCAACATTCCCATCCGCATTGGGCACGGCTTCCATTACTAAACGTTCAGCTGTCTCCAACGATGTGTTAAGTTTTATGTCGTTTACAATCCGTTTACACCAGAAATCGATTGCCTCAAATTTCAGACCTTGCTCCATTGATTCAAGTTCTCGTTTCAATTTGTCAATACCGTCAATATCAATCGTTATACTCATGGTAAGAACATAGATTACAGAAGATAAAAAGCTTTACTTACCAATATGAGAACCTAAAAGTCAACATCATAGATATAAATTAGCCTACTAGCTCATTATAACCCCAATGCGGGTGCTTGCAATTGCCAAGTTTCCAGTATAGGAGCACACTTGATAAGTAGACTGCCACCCCCCTCTAGTAACAGCGAAACTAATAGTAAAACTAACTCTATGATGGGTAACATCGTGTTTTATAATCACTATTGG
>Ga0315312_1001507_pt1 | contig 17937 bp, 19 predicted proteins | sample TDP7_MG_FD_203629 | JGI IMG/M metagenome (GOLD analysis project Ga0315312, IMG submission 203629) | Freshwater sediment microbial communities from Lake Towuti, South Sulawesi, Indonesia - TDP7 | ecosystem: Environmental > Aquatic > Freshwater > Lake > Sediment | place: Indonesia: South Sulawesi... | reverse complement strand
TCCTGGACCCTTTCCTCTAAGTCCGCCATTTTTTGTTTTTGTACGGCATTTTTCGTTCATCCCATGTAGGTTGTTTGGTGTAATTCGCTTATGTTTTGATACATTAGATATCAACTGGTCGTCGGGTTTATGTACCGACAAAATAACCAATTGGTAGTCGTGTTTAATATGAATTTAGCTATGTCCAGTTAGATGGATGTCCGTTCAAAGCGCGTTAAGGATTCTTGTTTCAAGTTTTAGAATCGATCTAATTATTGAGTAGATTGTGATCTCCTTGGTGGATTCGTGGAGGTTTTGGATGTCCGTCTTGTTTACTATTTGACACTGAACGCGGTTCCCGTATTTCGAAGGTTTGGTGCCTCCGCCCAATATTTTCTATTCAAGCATTCTCATCTCACCAAAATCCTTATTAATCAATTATGATGAGAAAAAGTAAGGGTTGAGTTTTATGAAGAATCACGTGAAGGATTCTCTTAAAAATGGAAAGACAACGATAGGTTCATGGATATCTATATTATATCCTGATGCAGTGCGTGCTGTAGCCGATGCCGGATTCGATTGGGTTCTCTTCGATACCGAGCATATGCCTTATGATCTAGAAACCACCGACAAAATGATTCAGGTTTTGAAGGACGCACAAGCTATTCCCTTCATTAGAGTTGTCTGGAATGATATAAACGCGATAAAGAAGGCATTGGATACAGGGGCTTACGGAGTTGTCGCGCCTTGGGTATCTAGTAAAGAAGAAGCGATTAATGCGGTGAAATTCTGTAAGTATCCTCCGGAAGGGCTTAGGGGTGTAGCGCCCGGGAGAGCTGCGAACTTCTGGGGTGTCTCATCAGAAGAATATCTCGAGATAGCAAATGATGAAATTATGGTTATCGTCCAGATAGAGAGAGAAGAGGCAGTTAAGAATATTGAAGATATTGTTTCGGTTGAGGGAATCGACGCCACCTTTATAGGACCTATGGACCTCTCCGCATCCATGGACTTTAGGGGTAAGCCTTTCCATCCAAAAGTTTTAGAAGCAATGGATAAAGTGCTTGAAGCTTGTAAAAACGCAGGTGTAGCGCCAGGTATTGCCTTCGGGATGAATGTCGAACACATTAAGGAGCTTATAGCTCAAGGATTTCAGTTTATTGGTGTCGGCGTGGATATTAGTTTCTTGTTAAGAGGATGTAACGATGTCCTCAGCCAGATTAAAAGACAGGATAGATAACTAAAAGCTCATATCAAAAATATCTACAACTTTGTGATTGTCAGGTCAATGCTGCGTCGAGCGCCGAAACAGAAAAAGCATTTAGAGAGTTAACAACAGAAAATATCGAAACAATCAATTAAAGAGGGTTTTAGATGAGAATCGCCAATCTGATTCCAAGGCCGAAAGAAATGGATTTTTCAGAGGACACGGTGAGGCTCGGAGAAGAATGGGGGATTGTGCGGGGAGACGCGCCTCAGAGCGTGTGCAGCCTTTACGCCCAACGCCTATCCCTGCCTATCCGGGACAGACCGAAGAAGCTCCTCTTCTCCAAGTTGGATGCCCCGCCTGAGGGCTATGAGCTTGAGATAGGGGAGGATAAGATCGAGGTTCGAGCGCCTGACGACCGAGGATACGTTAACGCATTGAGGACCATGAAGCAGCTTGCCAACGGAAACATGCTTCCCATTGGGCGTGTGAGGGACTATCCCAGCCTTTCCATGAGGGGATTCCATATAAACTTTGACAGTTTCATCCAAATGGGAGTTGAAGAGGCCAGGAACCTGATCAAGACGGCGGCTAACCTGAAGCTTAACACAGTCCTCTTCGAGTATGGGCCAAGATTCCCGTTTAGGAAGCACTCCGTTATCCGCTCCTCTTCAGCCCTAACCGTGGAGGAGGTAAAGGAAATCGTGGGGTTTGCCGAGGAGAACCACATGGAGGCGATCCCTCTTCAACAGTCCATAGGCCACCTTCATCACCTTTTGATATACGAGGACTACGCTGACATACGGGAACCCCCCAGCGACTACTATATGATCGATGGTAAACCATACGCGCTCGACCAGGTTTGTCCCATGAATCCTAGGTCTTTTGATGTTATCACCGAGCTAATCACGGAGGTTATGGAGTTGCACAGCAACTCCAGGTTCTTCCATATCGGGGCCGACGAGGCCCGGCAGTTAGGAATTTGCCCTAAATGTAGAGTGGAAGAGACGAGAACGGGCAAGGCCGGCGTCTACCTGCACCTCGTCAACAAGGTGTGCGAATGGCTTCACAAAAAGGGTAAGATTCCCATACTGTGGGATGACATTCTCTGTGCACACCCGGAAGCCCTGAAGTGCTTGAACAAGAACGCCTGGTTGATGTACTGGGATTACTGGACGATAAGCGACCCCAGTCCCCGTGTGATCGCCCGAGGCACCCGCAGCCTAGGATATGATCAGAGGTGGTTGGACGAATGGCGCGACGAAATTCCTGCCAAATGGCTTCCATCCCTTTTGAGGAGAATGCCAGCAGAGAGAGGCAGATCCTTCGAGGAAGACTTGGGGCCGAAGTATATCACCTACTTCAAGAAGTATCTGGGCGACGGCTTCCCAAAGTACCTAAAGGCATTTCCATACATTGAGTTCTATCAAGACCACGGGTTCAAGGTCATCGCGGCACCCACAGCCATCGGAAACCACGAGTGGTGGCATGGACTACCCAACTTCGTTCGTTTCATCCCGAACATTCACACTTTTGCCCAGCGCTGCATTGAGAACGGCAAGGTGCCTGGCATGATTACCACCGCCTGGTACAACTATCCGCCCGAGATCCTCTACCTCGGCCTGATTGCCACCGCAAAGTTCACCTGGGAGTAACGCAGGTCAGAAGTTTAGAGAGTCTGGATAAGAGGCAGGGAATATTGCTTATCGCTTGGTATGCTCTTTCTTACTTTTTCCGCAAGCCTCCTAAAAAGAACCGCAAACAGTGTTTCATCATTGTTGTCTAAGGTGGCTTGCACCTTGTCATCAAGAGGATCAACTATGTGAGAGGAAAGTCGATCATCGAAATTCTGCTAGTATTTGTACTCGGTCGTATGTTGGTTGGTTTGTTTACGTATAGAACAACCCAATTATGAATAATTTTGTTGCTTGGGGTAGAGCGTATTCAAAATTCAGATTTTGAAAAAGGGGGGTTTGCGGGCGATATCTCCATTTGCCTGGGGTTCAAATCCCCAAATCATAGATGACGACGATGTCCGTGTTTCCGTCTTTACGTGGGCTTCCTGAAATGCCTAAAATATAGGTCTCCAAAGTAGATCCGCACAACCATTTATTTGAGTTCTTTACCACACTTTTGACAGAACAGGGCATCAACATGGTTTCGATTTCCGCAATGTGGACAAACGATATAGGCTCGGCTGATTGCTTTTTCAATCTCTTCTTTTGCCGTCTTGAAGGCTTTTTCTATTTCTCTGCTGGCTATTGAAAATGCTTTCCCCATTTCTTCCCCAACATCAGAGAACACATCACCTAAATTTTCCCTTGGAATGGGAATGTTTGCTTCTTTTCCTTTGCTAGTTCTCACACCACATTTGGGACAGAAATACGCGTTTTCTGGAAGCTCTTCACCACACTTAGAGCAAAACCCCATACATATCACCTATATAATATGGGTGGAAAAATGCCTATAAAGATTTAAGCAAAGAGTGTGGTTTTTACCCCACTTTTCTGTGAGTGAGTATTTCTACGCGAAAAGGTCTAAGCCAAGCGGAAAGCTTTTCTGCGTTGCGAAGAACTAGGTGTTAGAAGGAATGCCTACATTTAATGCGAAGCTTTCACTGTTATTGTTTCTGAGATGTAGTTGAATAGCCTCTGTTTTTTAGTTGGGTGAAGGATCCATCCAATGATGCAGTCTATAGGGAGTAAGAAGGCTTTTCCTAGACTTTCTATCAACGCTTGTACTACATCCATGGGTTTGCCGTTTAGCTGCGTTACTTTTATCTTAATAATCATCTTCCCAATTGACTGGCCGTATGCTCCTTCCATGATTGTCCAGTAAAGGAAGTAGATGAGATTGTCTAATCCGAAGTCTACAAAGGGGATCCACCTAAGAAAATAGGGTGCCCATATGAAGCCTGGCCATTGTAACCATACTAGGAATTTTATCGGTGAGAGAAAGATCCCAATAATTATAATATCTATAAGCCATGCAATGAACCTTTCTCCCCAGTCTGCCAGTTCAGGTCCAGGTGCTGTTGGTGGAAGCTGAACGGGTGTTCCACATTTTGGACAATAAGCCGCACCTTCAGGCAGTTCGGCTCCGCAATTTTTACAGTAAGGCATTACAGTTTACATCTCCCTTGCTTATATCATCTCACTATCTATCAATTAATTTAATACACTTCTGGTAGACCCTTCCCACTTTGACTTTGAGATAAGTATGATGTCCGCTTATATTTATCCTGCCATTTCCCGCGTATATACCGTATCCCTAGTTGAAAACTCATCGAAAGGGTTAAGTTCAATGGCTCAACCGATGTTTACGGTACATTATTGTTATGGAGGAGTTGTGGATTTTCTCTACCTCAAATTTATACTACTTCAAACATGATGGGTTAAGGATAGAACATTTATATTTTATCGAATTCGGCTGTTTTTGCCACCTTGCCAATAATCAGCGTTGGAGCCCAGTTTGCGCAGCAAGGGTTCGGTCAATTCATCCAGTTGTTTTATGAGCTTAGAAGAAAGGGAGAGAGAGGCGGCTTGAATATTGTCCTTTAACTGCGATAGATCGCGCGTCCCTACCAACACGGAAGTGATTCCGGGCTTGGCTATTCCCCAAGCCAAAGCGAGTTGGGACATGGGAATTTCCTCATTCAGCGCAATTTCTCTTATGCCATCAATGGCCTCAAACAACTCTTTTTCTGCCCCGGCCTCGCCGTGCCTTGACTCGGGTCGATCTTCACGAAAATGCCGGGTACGCGTGCGTTTAGGTGGTATCTCATCGGGAGTACGGTACTTACCGGTCAGTATTCCCTGCAACAGTGGCATGTACGCCAAAACAGCGATCTCGTGCTGGCGGCAGAAAGGCAGAATTTCTACCTCAATCGCTCGTGACAAGAGGTTATAACACAGTTGGTTACCATCGATTCTGGCTCCCGTAGCCATGGCTTCGGATAACTGCCGCACGCCGTGGTTGCTGACTCCAATGGAACGGATTTTGCCTTCTGATTGCAGCTCCATCAACGTTGCAAACGCATCCTCAACTTGCTTGTGATTAGGGATTGGCCAGTGGACCATGTATATGTCTATATAATCAGTCTGCAATCGACGAAGACTGGCCTCACAATGCTTGCGTAAAACAGATAGTTTGGTGTTTTCAGGGCTGACCTTTGTGCCAATTACCGCTTCATGTCGCCTCCCCATCAATGCCTTGCCCAGCGATTCTTCACTGTGACCATCATTGTACACTTCTGCCGTGTCAAAATAATTGATGCCGCAGTCCAACGCTGTTTGGATCACTGCGTTAACATCTCTCTGGTCCTGTGGACCCCAGTAATCTCCACCTCCGAATGACCAGCAACCAATTCCTAGGCTAGAAATATCAATGCCTGATTTACCGCATCTTCTTTTTTCCATCATTTTACTCTTTGTTGAAAAAGTAAATATGCCCTAATATGTCTTTTGATGCCTTTGTAAAACCCTATTTTCGGATTAAAACTATCTTTGAAATTGTTGCTTGGCGACTTCTTTGAAGCTCCAATCCTATAGGATTATCTTTATGTGAAGGCATGTTCAAATACCGCATGGTAATGTGAAGGTGTGTAGTATGTTGCTGATTGATGGACACCTTGATTTAGCTATGAATGCGTTGATTTGGAACCGAGACCTGTCTCAAAGTGTTTTTGATATCCGTCGACAAGAAGCTGGAATGACTCAAAAGGGAAGAGCTATGGGCACCGTGGCTTTCCCCGAAATGAGGAAAGGCGAAGTGGGAGTATGCCTTGCCACACTTATTGCGCGAATAGCCAGGAAGGACAATCCATTACCAGGCTATAACAGCCCAGAGATCGCATACGCTATTGCTCAGGGACAATTGGCTTACTACCGAATCCTTGAATCACAAAAACAGGTTCGTATAATTGAAGACTGGGAAACTTTGAGTGCGCACGTAGAAGATTGGCAGAAATCATCTCCTGAGGACGCCCCCCTAGGTTTTATTCTCGCCATGGAGGGAGCAGACCCAATTATAAACCCTGATCAACTTAAATCTTGGTGGGAAGACGGGCTTCGGGTAGTGAGCTTGTCGCATTATGGAGTGAGCACTTATGCTCATGGCACTGGAACGACAGGCGGTCTCACATCGCTTGGACGTAAACTGTTAGAGAGAATGTACTCTATAGGCATGATTTTGGATGTTACTCATCTGTCTGAAGAGAGCTTCTGGGAGGCATTGGACATCTTCAATGGGCCTCTCATCGCCAGCCACAACAACTGTCGAACATTAGTTCCAGGAGACAGACAGTTCTCAGATGAGCAGATCCGAGCTTTAATTAAACGGGATGCGGTAATTGGGGCGGCCTTAGACGCCTGGATGATTTATCCCGGATGGGTTAAGGGAAAGACACCGAATACTGTAGTCAGTTTGGAAGCTGTAACGGATCATATAGACTACGTGTGTCGGTTGGCTGGGAATAGCCGCCATGTAGCCATTGGAAGCGATTTAGATGGTGGTTACGGTAAAGAGCAATGTCCTCATGATTTGGACACGATTGCCGACTTGCAGAAGATTCCAAACATATTAGTAAAGAGAGGATATGGAGAGGAAGACATAAGGTGGATAATGCATGGAAACTGGCTACGGCTACTTCATGCCGCATGGTGAGAGTCGAAAATAAAAACACGTATAGTCGCTTCCAAAGTTGCTGCAGACCAAACATTGCGTCTATGGAATCTCTATGGCATCTATGCATTTATTGCCACTGATTTTGACAGATGTGTGTTTTGCCCTTGAATTCACCGCCTCGGCGACTCCTCTGAACATGGGAAAGGCACTGTGTTACAAATTATTTCTAAAGGCAGGTTCATTTGGTTTGCAACGTAGAGGAAAAGAGGAAATAGGAAATAAGGTAAAAATGATGTTGGGATACATTGGAAAGGAGGTATTAAAATGGAACACAAATTTAAGCCATCTAAGTATTATTACACCTTCGGCCCTCACGAACCTGCATTGAGGCTTAAGCCTGGGGACACGCTTATAACGGATACAGTTGATGCTCGAGGCTACGATTCAAAAGGTAACCCGATTCCCGACGGGATGAGGCAACAAAGTGAAGATACAGAGTATTACCCCGCTAATCCTCTCGTTGGACCTTTCTACGTTGAAGATGCGGAATTAGGAGCCACCTTAATTGTTAAGATCAAAAAGATAACCCTGAACCGAGACACCGCTTGGTCGCGAATTAATCCAAACTTCGGTTCCTTAACAGAAGAAGGACCGGGTAAACGACTCCTCCTCAATGAGCCTTTGGATGCGCGGTATTTTCCTTGGACGCTGGACCTCGGGAGGAAAGTGGCTAACTTGAATCTTGAGAAGAGTAAATTGGGCAAGATAGAGGTACCACTCCGTCCCTTCATAGGATCAATTGGCGTAGCACCTCGATATGGGCGCATCGAAACTTCTCTCACCCCGGGTGAGTATGGTGGTAACATGGACTGCGTGGAGACAAAGGAAGGAATAACCATATACTTCCCTGTCTTTGTGAAGGGAGCTTACCTCGCTTTTGGTGACGTCCACGCTGTTCAAGGTGATGGAGAACTCTGTGGAACCGCTTTAGAAACCTCTGCTGAGGTTAACCTTGAAGTAAATGTGATAAAAGGTAAGATGATAGAGTGGCCTAGGTTAGAGGATGACAAATTTATCATGGTTGCGGGCAGCTCAAGGCCTTTGATGGAGGCTTTCAAGATTGCCCATGTGGAGTTGATAAATTGGCTAGTAGCCGATTACGGCTTTGATAGATGGGAGGCTCTTCAAATCTTGACCCAAGTTGGCACATGCCGTATCGGAAACGTAGTTGACCCTAACTATACAGTTGTTGCAAAATTTCCGAAGAAGTATCTACCTTAGAATTAGAGGCTGATTTTGTTGGATAGGGACAAGGTATACCTAGAAAATCTAAATTGAGGCAAAGGATTAACGCCTGCAAGCTGGAAACCTTAGATCGAAAATCAGTAGAACATAAAAAGCTTTTTATAAAAAATCTCATAAAGGGAAATTCTATGGCTAAGAAGTTTGATGTAAGAACCTTGATCATAGACGACATAGTACCGGGAGCAGACTCTGTGGTCGGTATGGTTATTACGAAGGAAGGAATAATCTATGGCGGGTTAACCAATCCATCTGGAAGTGGACACTTGCTCTTAAAGTATGACCCTTACACGGATACCGTCAGGGACTGTGGCGTCATCTTAATAGATGATGTTACCCCTAAAGATCAGCCGGATAAGAATAACGTTAAGCTTGGGCATCATGCCTTAGAGATTGGATGTGACGGCAAAATTTACGGCTGCACTTCAGCGCTTCATGGTCCATCATACGCTCTTTACAGCTATGAAGTCATTGATGGGGGTCACATGATTAGCTACGACCCAAAGACTCGAGAAATCAAAGACTTTGGTGTTCCGGTGCCTCACGAATTTGGTTTCGCCGCAACTATTGATCCTAAGGGAGAGAAATTCTATTGTTTCACATATCCAATGAACTTCCTCTTTATCTTTGAAATTCCTGATGGCATAATCTCTGTAAAGGGACAAATACGGGGGAGTTTAGGAGAGTTCATTTGTCATGACTTAGTACGCGACAAGTTAGGAAATGTATACGGCTCTTATGGAGCAGGTGCATTATTCAAGTACGACCCTGACAAGGATAAGATTATTGAAACAGACATTAAGCTTCCCGGGAAAGGTGTCCTCGACGCGGGAGCTCTAGCCGACGACGGTACCATCTATGGCGGAACCCGAGATGGACACTTCTTCTCTTTCGACCCTGAAACTGAGAAGATAAGAAACCTAGGGAGCCCACCTGGCGGAAAGCGTACATGCGGGGTTGAAGTGGCGCGTGGAAAGATCTATGGCTTCCAAGGAGACGTGCATACTGGAGGAATAGGAAATACTCACTTATTTGTCTACGATCCTGACACTGACAAGGTAACTGACTTAGGGCTTGTTGAAGATTCTACGAGAGGCACATGGGCCGGAACGAGAAAGAGGGCTTATGTAATTCATTCCACAGCTATTGGTCTTGACGGAACAATATACGCAGGTGAAACTGATCGATATCCTCACCTGTACATAATTAAACTGCGTGAATAAGCGCTTAAGTCTATGGTGTCAAATCCGGCCACCTTTAGCATCAGAAGAGTGATTGAGGGGTATAGTAGGAGTCATTTTTGTATTGATTGTGGTTCTGAGCCCGTTTTATTGTTTCTAAATCTTAGTAATTGCCCAGCCAGAACTTGAATATGCCCAATTTATATTCGTACCAGAGGACAATAATCAAACTTGTAATGCTTCGAATGGACTCAAGTGTAATTCAGGCTCAACAAAGTATTCGATCACTTTTCCTCTTGAAACCGCAAATTTTAAACATCCCTGCGTGATAGCATGATACAATTTAGATTGGCGGAAATAAATATGACTACAAAAAATGATGTTGAGAAGCTTACGCAAGCCGTAAAGAAATTGGCGAAACAGGAGGGGGCTATCCTCGTGGGAGTGGCTCCTATTGAGCGTTTTGATCCGATACCGCCTCTCTTTGACCGCGCGCCGCGTGGCCATGATCCCCGAGACTTCATATCTAACGCCAGATCAGTTATCTCCATTGCCCAGCCAATATTGGATGCGGTTATGGAGGCGCCCGCTGCCTTAGTGGACAAAGATGTAGAAATGGTTCCCCCGGATGTTAAACATCGTTACCTTGAAGTTCTCTACAACGTGACGGGGCACAGGACGCAGGATTTTATGCTCGAACACATCGCCCAAGTTGTAGGTCAATACCTACAAAGAAAGGGCTATAGAACAATGTTTTTCCCAACCACAGGGATGCACCCCCAAATGCCGGGAATGACTGAAAGAGAAATCTGGGAAGGGCCATCTCGACAGTGGGCCGAGTTGTACTCCCCGTTCAGATACACTTTTGGCCCGTTATCACACCGCCATGCGGCTACGAGAGCTGGCCTCGGAGAATTCGGATACAATAACATCGTCCTCACGAAGGAATTTGGGCCGAGGCAACGCTTTAACTCCATCATAACCGAGGCAGAGCTGGTGCCAGACCCGCTAATCGCCAAGCCCATATGCCTGAGGGACAAATGCATACTTTGCCTCAAGACATGCCCGATGGGAGCAATAACACTTAGAGACAATGTCAACAAGAGCCAGATATTCATAGATACACCCGCCAAAACAGACGCCTCGTTATGTACTCGTAGAACCGACCGCGCTCTGTACCCGAAGGCCTGCTTCTACGGAGACTGCAACAGAATTTGCCCAATACCCACAGAACCAAAATACCTATCGAATAGGTTGCGTTCGATTCTGGAGACCAGAAGAAAGGTTAAATTGTGAAGGAAATACGCCAAAAAGAGAGAATACCGTGCGATTGGGAAGGTCGACAACAATCATCTTTGCTAAATCCCGGTCTTGAGCTAAGAGTTTCTTGCGTCACCAATACCACCCAGATCAGGATGACTGATCGGGATTCTAAATTGGCTTTTCGTTGCTATGCCTTTTCGCATAAATCATTCATCACATCTAGGTACTTCATGTTTGCCTCCCAGAGGGGTCCAGCCTTGCCTTTTTCTTCTTTTATTAACAGGGGCATTTCGTGGCTGAATTGGACTCCTCTATTTTTTGCGTCGTTTAAATAGGCTTTTATGGCGTCTCTTCTCAAGAGAGTGTAGTGTTCCACTTCTCCTTTTCCGTGTAGAGGTCTAGTTTAATAAAGGGCTTCCACACCCTATGATGAAAGCTTTTTAAGTTACCAGCTTCAACTTTTAAGCCACAGGTTAGGAAGAAACTTTTCCATTGTAACACATTCCTTTAGGAGGCGCACAATTGATAAAGAAGGGAGCGAAGAAGCGAAAAAGGGCAGTGAGTCGGGATGGGAAGGGTTAGACAGGCGGTTTTCAGGCTAGAAAACGCACGGAGAATCGTCCAATTCCTATGCTTCTTGCTCTTTAATGCCGCCATTTTTGGTATAGGTCCCTGGCCTCTATTCCTCCCTGTTCTTCAAAGTTTAGGTGCTCCCCCAAAAACTATGGGAGACGCCTTTGGTGCTTTGCAACTAATGCTCTACAACGGAATCTTCCCATGGCTCCCCCTAGCCTCAATTCTTCTGGCAGCCATTGCCACGGGGAGGTCCCTCTGCGGTTGGGTTTGCCCCTTCGGCTTCATCCAAGACCTGTTAAAATACATTAAAAAGAAGCAGGCAGAGGTTTCCTTAAGGACCCATGAGACGATGATCAAAGTCAAGCACGGGATTCTATTACTAACCCTTTTTATTAGCGGATCTCTGGCAGTATCGTTGGTCTCAGGGGCCGGTAAGAGTTATGTGAAGGCATTAGGCGCCTTTGCCCCAGCCCCCTTTGAGGTCTTAAGCCCCGCCAACACGCTTTTCGCGATGTTACCAGGGGTCATACTTGACATTCGTCACACCATCTCCAGGGTCATGGAGGCTCCAGAACCCATCCTCACCGGAATCCTATCCCTTTCACCACTTTTTTGGCTTCGCTTAGCAATTATGGTGATCGTTCTAGCCATGGGGGTTTACATTCAAAGAAGCTGGTGCAGGTATCTCTGCCCTGAAGGAGCCCTCATGGCCCTGCTGAACCGATTCAGTTTTCTTGGCTTAAAAAGGGATCCGTTAAAATGTACAAGGGCGGAATGTAGGGCGTGTGTGGAGGTGTGTCCCATGAAGGTTCGAATCCTCGACCTGCCCTGGGAAAAGTTCACCGACCCAGAGTGTATATACTGCCTAAAATGCGTTTCCGCTTGCTCCAGTAAGGCGTTGAGACCAAAATTCCTGTGAAACGATTAGTTTTCAGATTTCCTACTTTAATAGAGACCGTTGAATAGGTACTAAGATAAAAGGTGGGTCTTTTAGGCAATGTTTCATTCGGTTTCAGATGCTGTAGGCGCTGCGGGCGCGGTGGGTGTTACCTTAGCAATCATCACCCAATCGATTTCCTTGGTTACGATCTGTCGGAGATGGGCTTTCAATAGTTTCTCAGCCTTTTCAGATCCCAGCCGCCCCGCGTTCCAAGTGACGAAGGGCGGGTAGAGGCTAGCCTCTTTGAATTTGGCTTCCTCACCTTTCATGTCAAATTTAACGTAACCAAGTTCCCTAAGGTAGCACGTGTCATTAGGGCATAGGACGTCTATCTCGCTCAGCTCCTTTTTCAGGTATAGCAGCTTATACTCGCTTGCATTTTCAATGATTCTTCCACAAGGGCATTGAACCTTTTCAGACATATACCTTCACCCTGTATTAGATTTATGATTCTTAATATTAAAGCTTAAGCTCCTTGGCTGTTAAAGTGAGAGTTCGCCTCTTCTCACTACTTTCAATCAAACCGTCCCTCAAGAAGAGGACCCTGTCGCTGACGTCAATCATCTTCAGGTCATGGGTTGCGCAAATAACTGTAGTGCTCTTCTCCACCTTCAGACGGTAAAGAAGCTGAACAATGCTGAAACCGGTGGCCAAATCTAGGTTTCCCGTCGGCTCATCTGCCAATATTATGGTGGGGTCGTTGGCCAGGGCTCGGGCAATGGCCGTGCGCTGTTGCTGGCCACCACTCAGCTGGGTAGGCCTGTGGTCAAGGCGATCACCGAGGCCGACGAGGTTTAGTAGTTCGGTTGCCTTTTTAATTCTTTCTTCCGGGGGCATACCGGTAAAGATCATGGGTAGGGCGACGTTGTCGAGGGCGGACAATACGGGGATCAGGTTAAAGGTCTGGAAAATGTACCCGATTTTCCGACACCTCAACCAGGCCAACTCCTTTGAGGACATTCCTGAAAGGTCCACGTTGTCAATGACGACTGTGCCTTCTGTGGGATGGTCTATTCCGCCAATTATGTTGAATAGGGTGGTTTTTCCACTGCCGCTAGGGCCCATAACGGAAAGGTATTCCCCACGTTCAATGTCGATATCGACTCCCCGAAGAGCTTGGATGGTTTCACCTTTGAGCAGATAATTCTTATGAACGTTTTTCACTTGAACTGCGGGGGCTTCCTTCACAACATTACACCTCTCACTTTATTAAACGCTCTCTATACATTTAAATTTTATTAATATAAAAGCTTTGACCCAAGGGGACCCATTTAAACTATTCTAGACCAGAGAAATTTAGTCATTTTTGACAAATTTTACATAAAAGAAGGAGCCAGCAAAGTGCAGGGGAGAGAAAATTGCGTACCTTTATGGTAATGGGCTTTGCATTAGCCGCTCCCTATGGTGAGGGAAGCGAAGGCGCTCAACAGCGACGATGGTTGAGACTATATCTCATATCTTAAGGCAGCGACCGGATCCAGTCTGGCAGCGTAGAGGGCAGGATACATGGCAGCGACTATGCTTAACACTACTGCTATAGCGATGGCAAGCCCAAAGTTGTACACGTAGGTGGCTGCCGAAACCGCGGCTATAACTGCCCAGCCAAGTTGGAAACCGTAGGTTACAATGGCTGCCGTCAATCCTATAACGGAGCCGATCACTCCCCCAAGTAGGCCCAGCAACGCTGATTCTATGAGGAAGATTTCAAGGATTACCCCACTAGTTGCGCCTAGGCACTTCATGGTGCCTATCTCTTTGTACCGCTCCGTAACCGACATCAGCATGGAGTTTACGATGCCAACGCCACAGACGAGGAGGGCTATTATGACCATCCAGTATTGATAGGCTTCGATGGCTGCGCCCCCAGCCCCGGGAACAGCTCCCAGGATGGCAGCCATGGTTAGCAAAGTTACCAGAAAGGCTATTCCGAGCACTATTGAGAGGGCCGTTATTATGGCCCGGGTGAAACGTTTGCGGATGCTCTCAAGGGAAAAGCGGAACGCCTCGCCCATTGGAAATATAATCTCACGTCTTTCCTCCGATGCCATGATTTTCACACCACTAACCTATTTTGGGGTTTGACTATTAATATTTTACTGTTCTAGAGGCCCTCCATGTGGCAAAGGAGAATGAAAATTAAGCCTTAAAATAAATGGTGCTTCCAAAGTCTGCGGCAGTTTCCGCGTAATATTTATACTAATGCATCTTATAGAATCCTGAAAGGGACTGAAATGAAGAAGGGTGCAAAGCTTCCTGGGCTTAAACTGATTGGTTGGCAAGGCATAGAGCTTCAAGTGCCGGTGGATTGGGACTTCGTCGTGGAATCTGGGGGGCGAGATGAGGGGCTCATGGGTTTTACTTCGCCTTCTTCAAAATTTGAACTTAAATGGGAAAAGCCGAAAAAGAAGAAGGTTTTCTCCATTGACACGGTCGCTGAAAATTTTGTGAATAAACTTCAAAAAGTCGATAAGGAGTTTAAAATACTAAATGAGGGGGACACCAAGATCTTTAATCATAAAGCCATCTATTTTCATTATCAGACGGGGCATGAGGGATACGGCATGACGTGGTACTGTGACCAGGAGGAGAAATTTTTCGTAAGCCTCTTTGCTTTCAAACCAGATGAACATGAAAAGTCTAAAATAATCCTTGAAAACCTGCTTAGTTCAATTAAATGCCACCCTTCAAACAATTGGAACACTTGGGCCCTCTTCGATTTCTCCTTTAAAACACCCTTAGACCTTAAAGTAGAAAACAGGAAGTTTATGCTAGGTTTTATAACCCTTGTACTATCTAAAATCGAGGCCCATCCACTTTGCAGTGAAAAAACTGAGGTTGTCCTCCAATATTGGAGCCCAGCAAATGTGAAATTTAAAGGTGAATATAAGGATCTTGAGAGATGGTTTGAAAAACATTATTCGCGGGATTTCAAAAAGAGGTACAAGGGGAAGATGCGGATTGGAGAATTCCAGGATTTAAGAATAAATGGGCACAAGGCCAAAACTTTCACGAGCACCACCAAGCAGGGCCTGCTGTTAAGCCAAATTCTTGGCAAGAATAACACCTACCTATGGTACTGCTCCAAGTTTAACAGGATTTATGCGCTGAGTCTATCAAAATCGGTAAGTAAGGAAATCAAATTCGTATCTAAGAAAAAATATGAAACCTTCCCCTCAGAGGTTTTTGAGGAGATTTTGAACTCGATCAGGTGCCACTAAAATTTTATTAACTGGCAAATTTGCAGGCAGAAAAAGGGGTTGAAGGCTGATAGTTCAGCAGTCGTCTAAGACTTCCCTGAGGCGGAAACTTTCGATTAATTCGGTGATGAAGCGTGGTGTGACGAAGGTTGTGGAATTCAAAAAATCAAACTATGGAATCTATGGAGTAACCTTTAAGCACGCTGAATACGAACAATATTTGAAGGAGAAAGACCTTAGTGAGAGAGAGTATGTCTAGCGCGAGTAAGTTTTGGGAGCTTTTGGAAAGGGATGCGAGGGACATGGAGCACCACCTAGAGGATATGGTGAGAGTTACGAGGGGACAGGAGCGAATGAGGTATGAGGACTGGACAGACCGAGTAAGGGAGATAAGGAGACACGCGCACCAAAACGCAGAAGGCATATCTCTTAATCCCGTGAAGCCTAGGGAATTTAGCCCACACCTTACAGAAGGTATCCACACAGAAGAACCCCATCGAGGACCAACGCGCAAAGGCATCGCCCTTCCAGAACTGGAGAAGCGAGAAAACGCCAGATGGCTCGCCCTCTTCATAGACACAGAAGGAGCCATGGGATGGGCGAACCTCACACAAAGAAAGGACAGAGTAAACTTGGAATACAAATACGTTCACATCTACACAGTCCCATATGTTACAGTCAGTATGATGGAGCTAGAATCGAAAAAGACAATAGATGCGGCGGCGAGACTACTGAGACTAAAAGTGTACACAAAACTAGGATACATCCCATTAAGACTAGTCACAGCTGTCCATACGAGGGCACTAACAGCCATAACCTTAACAAAGCCCTACCTTGATAAGTTTAGTAGAATGGCAGATTTACTGACAACCCTATTCAAACTTCGCTCAAGCATACCAATCGAAACTTTTAACAAAACCATAACAACCCTATTTGGAAAACCTCTAAAATCCAAAGAAGCAAACGACACCATGCTTAAAATGACCGAAACCCAATTCCAAAACCTTAAAAAACTTATAACTTACAATAATAGTTTGAGTGGGAAGGTCTATGCCGGGTTCAGGTAAGAAACCTAAAAAGGGTCCAAAGTTATCCTTATATGATTTTTTACAATTTAAGCCAGTGAAAAATCCCATCTTGACCTGGGAAAAAACTAGGGATAAGAAAACTAAGGATGAGGTAGTTGAAATTGTGTTTCCTGTTAAGAAGGGTAAATGGTTACAATTTTGGTCAAGATTTTATAAGCTTCCCGAAAAAAGGCGGGTGGCCTTGGATAAGATTGGAAGTTTTGTTTGGGAAAGATGTGACGGGGAACGCCGTGTATCAGATATCGCCCAAGAACTTGCGGATAAGTATAAGTTGGTGAGGCAAGAAGCCGAAATATCGCTTTCAAGCTATCTCCAACAACTTGCCAAGAGGGGATTTATCGGTTTTCTCGCCCCAGAGTTTGTCAAAACATGGGATACACAATTTTCGGCCTTTCGCGAAATGAAGCTTCCTTAACCACGGGTGGGCGTGGTCATCGACCTGTAGAGTTCATAAAGCCTCTCCACAACCCTTTTTGCATCATGCCTTTCCAGAAGATATTTCGGTACGTCCTTTATCAACAGGACATCCTCCATCTTCTCTGCTATGGTCTCAGGTTTAACATCCTTTAATACAAATTCTGGGCAATGTTCTTGAAACTCAGGGACCTTTGGCGGGCAGACCACCTTCACGCCCAGGGACATTGCTTCTAGACAAACCCACGGCAGGCCTTCAGACTTGGAGGGCAAAACGAGGGCTTCAGAACCCTGAACCACGGCGAGGGCTTCCCCGCGGGGGAGGGCTCCTAGGTAAATCACTTCCTCGGCATTTCTAATCCTGTTCGTAAATTTTCTTCCCTCTCGGTTTTCTCCCATAAGGATGAGCGAAAAGTTGGGATGCCTTTCCTTAAAGATTTTAAAGGCTTCAATCAGCTCGTAAACGCCCTTATACTCGACGATGTCACCGAGGAAACAAATTAGCGGTTTGTTCAAGTCGATGCCATATTTTGTTTTCACCTCTTTTACATACCCACTTTCCGCCTTTTCCAAGGGGGCCAAGGGCAACGGTATGAATTCTATGCGCTCTCGAGGGTATCCACTTCTTAAGGCGTAATCAAGGGTATTCCTTGAGCCACAGATTAGCCTATCGCTTCGCTTGAAAAGCCCAGGTTTAGAGCCCAAGTCCTGCAGATCAGCAACCACGGGGACTCCGAGGAGTCTTCCTGCAAAGATTCCGCCGGAATATTGGGGAATGGTATGCGAGGAAACCACATCCACCTTATGGAAGGCGATATAAATCATTGTTACGAGCAGGGAAAGAAGGAAGGTGGCATATCTGGTCATCTTTACAACAAGGGTGGGTCCCACGGATAATGTAGGGGGGAGGATTCTCCAAATTTCCATTTTCTCCTCCTTTTCTAAAAGGCGGGCTCCACCATAATAGGTTGAAAACACCATAATTTTCTCAACATCTCCCCTTCGCTTAAGTTCTCCAGTGATCAAGCTAAAGTAGGTAGCCGCCCCTCCAACCTGGGGAGGAAACAAGGGAGTAATAAACAGAAGCTTCATACCAATCCCATGTTTATTTAATGAACCTCATTACTTTTACGGTTATTTCCGCTTCTCATCAACGCCCAAATAC
>Ga0315312_1001506_pt1 | contig 17954 bp, 16 predicted proteins | sample TDP7_MG_FD_203629 | JGI IMG/M metagenome (GOLD analysis project Ga0315312, IMG submission 203629) | Freshwater sediment microbial communities from Lake Towuti, South Sulawesi, Indonesia - TDP7 | ecosystem: Environmental > Aquatic > Freshwater > Lake > Sediment | place: Indonesia: South Sulawesi... | reverse complement strand
AGAAGCTGGTGAGTAGTATCAAAAATGGCTCCGACACTGCGAATCTTCGTCTCGTAAGAGCTGATTATGTTATCAACATTATCAACGATGTCTTTCATATCTTCTGCTAAGAGCATTGGTTTTATTTACCCCTTTTATGTGAGAGGTTCTTCTTGGCGAGCCATGCTTTTTCCCCCATGGCGTCATAAGGATGGCTCGGCAAGAATCCTCTACGGCTATAAGCCCCCATTAAGGATGGTTATGTCCTTAACTCTTTGACCGAGCTTAAGCTGCTGCGGTTGCAGTCAGACCGATCGCCTCGGCGTATTTGAGGTAGGTCTCGACCGACGCAACTACCACTCTGGCCTCGATAGCAAGTAACTCAATACCCACTAAAGAGATTCTCACCCAAGCATCGACCACAACCCCTTTGTCCAGGATTCGGTCGATAACCTCGACCAGACTGGAGGAACCGATCGCTTTTTCTACTGCCATGTTGATTCACCTCCTTTCATTGTTTTTCCCAAGACCATAAAACTTTTCCAAACCTTGATAACACAGGTATACCTGCTATTACGCTGACTATCCGAAGGAACTAACCCTTTGAATCCCAATTATCCCCACGAAAGACCTGTAAGGTGCGAAACCCAGCACTAATTGCCGTTGTAATACGTCTGGCCCTGAAATTTGCTGGGCAATTAGTGCTGGGCACCCTACGTGTAATTCCTGGCAATTTTCTCTTCGCACAATGAAAAGTCGCCTCAATAGGGCTGATAAAGGGCACAGCTTTATCCGCCAGACGTACGGCAGATTTACTTTTCTATGCAGAAACCAAAAAAGACAATCCCGTATCGTTTACAATCCACCCCAGTTTAGTAGTTCGACATGAGCCATCTTTGGCAGCGGCTCATTTCACTGTTGGTATCGGCTAAAATCCTATAAACCTTTAGCATTAGCGATTATTTTGTCTCTTATATAAGGCGAAAAAAATGACTTACCAAGCTTTTCATTCTCTCTGCCTCGCCGCCGGCAAAGCCTTTGGCGGAGCCGGGCCGCCTTCGGAGCCCCGTAAGGGATCCCCAAGGGAAAGCGGACAGAGTATCGGGTTGTTCTTTTTTACTGATGTCCTGATAGCCTGGTACACTGCAACCTGATTACCGGATATTCTGATTGCCTATTTTAGCAATACCCTGATAACCCGATACTCTGATAACCACTGCCTGGTAACCCGATACCCTGATGACCACTGTGTGCGTTGTTCTCCGGCAGGCTATCAGGCTCGGCGTCTCGTCTCTGCGACTGGTCTCTGCGAAGCAAGAAGGCCTCCGCTGGAGCGGGCCGCCCTGACGAGTCGTGTCATTTGGGATTAATCCGCCATAGCCCCCCTTCTTGCTTTCGCAAGAAAGCAGGGGGGGCCAAGCTCGCCCCTGCGAGGGACCCCGCTCCGCGGGAACCCAAAGAAGGGGTCTGGCGGATTAAAATTCCCACTATAGACATTTGTGCAGGTTTTCAGCTCTCCTTATTAATCCGCCAGACGTACGGCGGATAAACGGCAATAACAATACTGAAAACGGCCTTCTGAACTATTTTGCCTTCTCAAAACGACGCGCTGCATGATGTTTGGCCCTTTCCGTAACCAAAGGTAGTGTGCTAAGAAAGTAGGCAAATCTTTAAGGATTTCTGGCCTGGTTCACCTCAGGGTAACAGTTCAAGGGAGGATATGCAATAAAATCACCGACTCCTGCCTCCGCTTGGGGATCCCTTACGGGAGATGAAAAGAGTAACCAACTATTCTAACAAATCGAAAGGAGTCGGTATGGTTACTCAAATTATCGACCCTCCTGCTTTCTTGCGAAAGCAAGAAGGGGGGCACCTCAGCAAATACATTTTTCCCCAAAAACCTCCACAGCATCCTGTCTTGGCCGGCTGATATTTTACTGAAATACTTTGGGCTGACAATTGCCAAAAAGGGCAAAGGAAAAGCGAGGTGACTATTATGGGCAACAACGAAGAACCTAAGAGGAATTGGCCAGAACGCGGAAAGGCGATTAGGCACAGGTGGCTGGTGCCGTTCGCATTTGTGGAGTGGATTTGCGAGTGGATTTCGTATGTTTTGGGGCGGTGGGCTTTTCTCGACATCTTAGAGCACATCGGTCGCCTCACAATTCTTATTGCCGTCATCACCTATTTCATGGAAGCCGACGTCCATCCGAGCATTGCCGAGGCGATCCTGCGCCACTCTGACATAAATCCGCCGTAGGTCTGGCGGATAAATTTGACGATGAGCCGCTATATGCACGTTTTCAAAGGGCAAGAGTCCGAGGCGGTTGCCAGGCTGTCAGACTTGTCGTTGCCGAGCAAACGACAGCAGCCGTTAGGACCAGAACTGATAATTCCGCTTGGGATCCCTTACGGGACTGGATACGTTAAGGCCACAAGAAAAAAACTTGGCGGAAAACTTGGCGTTTCAGGACGCACAACCTTGCAGTTCAGTGCACGTCAGTGCAGAGACCACACTTACTGACGATAGCAAAAACGCGGATTCTAATGCGCCTGAAGGGACTCGAACCCCTAACTTCCGGTTCCGTAGACCGACGCTCTATCCAATTGAGCTACAGGCGCTACACCATTTAAGTCCCTACAATTAAACAACTTGCCAATCACAGTGTCAACTCTTAGAGCAGTAAAATACCAAAAATCCCTGAAGCGTGCCACACCAACAGGAGTTAGACTATACCAGAAATTCTGGTATAATACTCAGGGTCAGAAGACAGGAAATAAAGTGCTGTCGTCTGGCCTTTGGCGCGGGCACGCGGTGTAGCTTGCTGTGGCACGGCCATCTTGGCCGTGTTTTTCACGGGCTGGAAGCCCGTGCCACGAGCTATTAGGAAAAGATAAATGAAGAAACTCTTTTTGGCGTTGCTCGCTCTTACGATTGTTACAGTGGCGGGCTGGCAAACGTATAAGCGGATTATTATCTCTGCCAAGAATAGCCTCCGCGCAGGCGGAGGCGTTGCGGTGGCCGTTGAGACCCAGCTAATCCGTAAGGACGTAATCAAGGACATAGGAGTTTTTACCGGCTCTCTTTTGCCGAAATCCCAGTTCGTTGTCGCGCCAAAAGTGACTGGGTGGCTTAGGAAGCTTCTGGTCAACGTCGGCGATACAGTTCGCCAGAATCAGGTGATAGCAATCCTCGATGATGAGGAATTCACGCAGCAGGTCGAACAAGCCAAGGCCGAATTGCAGGTCGCCAAGGCAAATGCCGAAAACTGTGCCAGTGACCTTGACCTTACTCAGCGAGAGTACGAACGAGCAAAGGCACTCCGCGAAAAGCAAATCGCCTCGGCTTCCGAATTGGACGAAGCGGAGGCCACATTTAACGCCTGTCAGACGAAACTCAAAGTGTCGCTTGCTCAGGTGACTCAAAAGGAAGCCGCACTTGAGGCTGCTAATCTTCGGCTATCCTATACGAGAGTTCAAGCATTCTGGGAAAACGCAGGAGAAATTAGGGTGGTTGGCGAAAGATTCGTGGATGAAGGAACGCTATTGCAAGCGAATCAGCCAATTGTTTCGATCCTTCAAAATGACCCCTTGACCGCGGTGATTTACGTCGTTGAAAAGGACTACCCAAAAGTCCAGGTGGGTCAGAACGCGATGGTCAGTACCGATGCCTATCCTGATAAGACTTTTACCGGCAGTATTGTTCGCATAGCACCGCTTCTGAAGGAGACCTCCCGGCAGGCAAGAGTGGAAATCGAAATCCCAAACGCTGATAACCTGCTTAAGCCTGGAATGTTTATAAGGGCCCAGATCGAGTTTGCCAGGCACGATAATGCCACGCTGGTTCCGCTCGCTGCTATGGTCAAAAGAAATGGCAAACAGGGTGTCTTTATCGCCGCGCCTGTTCTGGACAAGGACACAAAGAGTTCGCCTACCGAGCCAAACAATGTAAAGCCAAGCCCGCCAGACGCAAGGCGGGCAAGTCCGCCGAGCCAGTGGCGGGCGAGTTTTGTGCCTGTGACCGTAGGGATAATAAGTGGCGAAGCGGTTGAGGTGCTGGAGCCGCAGATTTCAGGTTTGGTCGTGACAATGGGTAATCACCTTCTCGAAGATGGCTCAGCTATCACGCTGCCGCAAGAAAATAAAATATCAAAAATCAAAATGCAAAATTAAGGAATTCATCCCGACTTGTCGGCATTCCAAAATTTTGATTTTTGATTTTGATAAGTCAGGAGGCCAGCAATGAGAATCTCACGTTTTGCCGTCCACCGTCCAATCTTTACCGTAATGGTCGTGTTGATTGTGGTTCTTCTGGGCATTATCTCTTTGTTGCGGCTGCCAATCGATCTTATGCCCGACATTTCTTATCCGACTATAAGCATTTATTGTACTTACGAAAACGCCGGCCCGGAGGAAATCGAGGAACTTATAACGCGCCCGATTGAAGAAGCTATGAGCGCTGTGCCGGGAGTGGAAGAGGTAACCTCAGTCTCGGTCGAAGGCCAGGGCACGGTCCGCGTGAAGTTCACCTGGGGGACCGACCTCGATACTGCCGCAAATGACATCCGTGACCGCCTGGACCGTGTTATGCAACGTTTGCCTGAGGAGGCCGACAGACCTACGCTGCGAAAATTTGACCTGGCCAGTTTCCCTATATTGATTCTCGGTGCCTCCAGCAGACTGGACCCCGTGCAGACAAGACAAATTATTGAAGACCAGGTGAAATATCGCCTGGAGCGGGTACCCGGTGTGGCAGCAGTTGACATCCGGGGCGGCCTCGAGCGAGAGATACACGTCAGTCTTGACCCGGCCAAGATAAACGCTCTGGCCATACCGCTGGACCAGATCATCGCGCATGTGCGCGAGGGCAACGTAAATATCCCCGCCGGCACTATTGAAAAGGGAAACTTTGAGGTTACTATTAGAACGCCGGGCGAATACACCGACCTTAGACAGCTTGAAGATACCGTCATCGCAATTCGCCAGGGCGTGCCAATTGCGCTGAGAGAAATCGCTACCGTAGAGGATTCCTGGCAAAAGATTACCAGGATTGTACGAGTCAATGGTGAGCCCGGCATATCACTATCGGTCAATAAACAATCAGGCAAAAACACAGTGGAGGTTGCGCGTGCCGCACTTGAAGAGCTCGAAAGAATCAATCACGATATACCGCAGATCAAAATAATACCTACGATGGACACCTCCGATTATATCCAGCGTTCCATCAAGAATGTGGGGTCATCGGCGATTTATGGAGGGATTCTGGCTATAATCATACTGCTGCTGTTTTTGCGCAACCTGCGAAGCACCGTAATTATTGCTACTGCTATTCCGATCTCGATTATCGCCACGTTCGCCTTGTTGTATTTTAGCAATTTCACCCTTAATATAATGACCCTGGGTGGATTGGCTCTCGGAGTCGGGATGCTCGTTGATAACGCAATCGTTGTGCTGGAAAATATCTTTCGACTCCGGGAATCCCCGCCTGCCGGACGGGCAGGGGGTGACCCCGCACTAATTTCCCCCGTCGCGGCACAGGAGGTTTCACCGAGCTGCAAGGAAATTAGTGCGGGGGAACATGCCACTGTTGCCGGCACTGAAGAGGTCACAGCCGCTATCATTGCCAGCACGCTGACCACGGTAGTTGTCTTTCTGCCGCTGGTTTTTGTCCGAGGCATGTCCGGCGTGATGTTCAAACAGCTCTCAATTGTGGTCGGCTTCTCGCTTTTATGCTCTCTGGCGGCAGCCCTGACGCTGGTGCCAGTGCTCTGCGCACGTATCATTCCTTCTGCCTCAAAGAATCCGGCAGACCGCTCGACTCTTGGAAGGAGAATGTATGAGGCAACCGGGCGTTTTTTTAAGCGCATGGAAAACGGCTATAAAAAACTACTCCATTCGGCTCTGGACCATCGCGCTTTTGTAGTCGTTAGCGCGGTCTCGGCCATGGCGGTAAGCCTGATATTCATTCCATTTATCGGCGCGGAATTGATGCCCACCACAGATGAGGGCGAGGTTAGGGCCGAAGGCGAAATGCAGGTCGGCACTCGCTTGAATCTGCTCGATGAGAAATTCAGCGTCATTGAGCACATCGTCAACGCATCTGTGCCTGAAATCAAGAATGTGATAACCAGCATTGGCGGTTCAAGTTGGCACGGAACCGGCGGACATACCGGAAGTGTTCGTGTCGCACTGAAGCCACAGTCGCAACGGTCGAGGTCAAGCGAAGAGATTGCTGCTGACCTGCGCCGCAAGCTAAGCAATATACCGGGAATGATTATTCGAACCCGTGCCGGCGAGGGACTTTTTATACTCCGCATGGGAACATCGCAAAGTGATCGAGTCCAGGTTGAGATCCGAGGGCACGACCTGCAGATAGCAGACATTTTGGCTAAGCAGGTCAAGAGCCTGGTAGAATCGGTAGAAGGAGTTACCGATGCCCGAATCAGCCGAGAATCCGGAAGTCCTGAGGAGCTGATTTTTATAGATCGCCAGAAGGCCGCCGATATGAAACTGACCGTCGCAAAAATCGCTAGCGCCCTTCAGACTATCCTGTCGGGAACCAGAGCCGGCTACTACCGTCAGGCCGGCGACGAATTTACAATTCTGGTCAAGCTAAAGGATGCGGAGAAAATGAACTTGAGCGACATTCTGGACCTGACCTTAGCCAATTCCGAGGGCCAGCCAGTTGTTCTTAAAAATGTCGTCAGCGTAGGTCCTCGAAGCGGTCCTGTGTTAATTGAGCGAAAAGACCAGGAGCGCATTGTCACGGTCTCGGCTGACATCAGCGGCCGGAGCATGAGTTCGGTTCTCTCTGACATCCGCAAACTGTTGCAGAATGTCCCGCTACCCAGAGATTTTACTATCGGCTTTGGCGGCGATTACCAGGAGCAGCAGAAGTCGTTCCGTGAACTGACGCTTAGCTGTGTGCTGGCGCTGGTGCTGGTCTACATGGTGATGGCATGCCAGTACGAGTCGTTACGCGACCCGTTCGTGGTGATGTTCTCAGTGCCGTTGGCTGCGATTGGGGTTATCCTGATGCTTTTCTTCACGGGCACTACCTTTAATGTCCAGTCTTTCATTGGATGTATTATGCTCGGCGGAATTGTCGTCAACAATGCGATCCTTTTGGTCGACCACACTAATCTTCTGCGCCGCAGAGATGCGATGCCGATTCGAGAAGCCATAGAAGAAGCAGGCCGGCGACGCCTCCGGCCAATTCTTATGACAGCAGGTACAACCGTCATTGGCCTTATACCTTTAGCCCTCGGCCTGGGTGAAGGCGGTGAAGCTCAAGCTCCAATGGCCAGAGTCGTCATCGGAGGCCTACTCAGCTCAACACTCATCACGCTTGTATTTGTCCCGGTCGTCTACTCGATTTTTGAACGTCGTCGCTCAGATGCAACGTCCCCCAGCAAGAGCGATGTGTAAGATAGTTCAAACTGGCCCCACTTTAAGGAAATGCTTATGGTTATTGGGAATTTGGCCTCCGCATTCTGTGGCGTAGTACTGGTAATCAGAGTTCTCTTGCTGTCTGCCTGCTTGTCAGGCGATGCCGAACCCAGAGCCGCTGACGCAAACCAAGCCGCCGCTGCTGAAGCGCCCCTTAAAATAGATATCCAGGCAGCTATCTTGCTGGCTATGGAGAACAACCGGTCGCTTAGCGTCGAAAGAATGAATCCGCAAATAAGCCGAACATTTGAAAAAGAAGAGCTTGCAGTTTTTGACCCTGTCGTTGCCGCTGAAGTATCTCCCAGAAGAACAAGAGCTTCCAGACTTCAGCGATGGGGTACCAGCACCGAAAGTCAAATTGTAGATTCTGTTACAGGCTCGATTTCGATGAGCAAATTCTTTCCCACCGGCACAAACCTCGTTCTGGAGGGCAGCACAAGTTATACTGATTCCTCTTTGTACAGCGATACATTTACTGCCAATCGTCTCGGAGTCACTGTCACTCAGGCACTACTGCAAGGAATGGACATCCGCGCTAATCTTGCGCGCGTAAATCAGGCCAGGCTCGATACGCTCGTATCAGAGTATGAGCTGCGTGGTTTTACCGAGATTCTGTTGGACGAGGTCGAGTCAAAGTTCTGGGATTATGCTCTGGCTGGCAAGCAAATTGAAATTTATACCAACTCGCTCAGCCTTGCTGAAAAGCAGATGGCTGAAGCTCAAGAGAGAATTAAGATTGGAAGACTCGCCGAAACCGAGTTGGCCGCTGCACAGGCCGAGGTCGCACTGCGGCGGGAGAACCTCATAAACGCGCGAAGCAACCTCGCCAAGGAACGTTTGAACCTGCTAAGGCTACTGAACCCGCAGCCGAGCATCAACTGGAATAGGGACGTTATTCTTGAATATCAGACTACGTTGCCCAGCATTGGGCTTGATGATGTCGAGCAGCACGTAAAGCTCTCGCTGAAGTTGCGCCCAGACTTGAACCAAGCCCGCCTTCAAATCAGACGTGGTGACCTGGAAGTGGTGAAAACCAAAAACGGGCTGCTTCCCCGAATGGATGCATTTATCACGTTTGGCAAAAGCGGTTATGCGGATACTTTCAGTAAAGCTGCCAGCAACATTGATAGCCGCAGTTACGATGTTGCTTGCGGCCTGGTATTCGAATATCCGCCGGCAAACCAGGCCGCTCGCGCCCGCCACAGCCGGGCCGTCATCAGCAAAAGCCAGCTACTTGAGGCGCTGGAGAATCTCATGCAGCTTGTACAGGTAGACGTTCGCTCGGCTTATATTGAGGTGACTCGGGCCCGCGAACAAATTACTGCGACCGCCGCCACTCGCAATTTCCAGGAGGAAAAACTCCGTGCCGAAACCGAGAAATTCAGGGTGGGTAAATCCACCTCATTGCTGGTTGCTGCGGCCCAGCGGGACCTCGTTGCCAGTCAAATTGCTGAAATAGAGGCGTTCGCCAACTATCTAAAAGCCCTGATTAGTCTTTACAGACTGGAAGGCTCCTTGCTGGCCCGCCGGGGCATCTCAGCGCCAGGCACCGAACCTATTAGTCTCGATAATCAACGTGGGTAGGCAAGCGGCTTTTGGGTCCCTGACAACAGTTGGTTAATTACTGCAACTTGATTTGGTATTTATCAGCGTTCTGCCGGGTCTGCCTGCCGCGAGTACACGAAGTCACTATCTGCACTTCGACCCGGTCGTCAACTGGGGTGCTCACAGTAAGCGTCAAGGTTGCGTTGCGAACGTTCATATCGGCAATATCCAAGATTATCGTTCTGTTGAAGGTTTCCGTTCCATTATGGATATTTTGTTTTGCCCAGGCCAGGCCGCTCGCTGTCAGATTGCGCTCTATCGCTCGAAGATAAGCCGTATCCGACTGAAACAGCATAGTGTTCGCACCGCTGGTCAGGACAAGCATAATTACGCCGACCAAAGACATCGCAATGATGACAAGCATTAAGACAAAGCCTTTTTTTCTTAGTCCTGCCATCTTCATAGACCTTCTGGAATGCTCCCGATGAAATATAAGTGCGAATTAGCCATCCTATCCTGGTATTTACTTCTGAGTTTATATCTTATGGCAGTTCTGACCTCCACGGCGTAGGCGTTACTATCTTTTTGCCAAATGCGCCACTGTACCTTAGCGTTCGGCAGCGACCAGACTCGCACTTCTTCGTCGTGACCTTTTTGTGGCTCTGTGAATCTATGTCTGAACATCTTGCCGCTGGCCAATTCGTAGCTCACCATGCCGTCTGCAAGCTCGATCAGAAGCAGGCCTTCGCCGGCGGTGTACTGCCCAGAAGATTTTGGCAGCGCCTTAGCAGCACTGATATCCTGCTGCATTTGTTCGAGCACGGCCAGCAGAGTGGTGTTTTCCTCAACAAGCCGGCAAGAGCGAGGAATATCACTAAGCATACTGTGGAATAGCGTGTCAAAAACTATTACGGCAAATGGAAGAGTTATTGCTACTATCACCACTTCCACCAGCGTCATGCCTTTGCGCATAGTTTTACTTTTTGGTTGCTCTTTGCTCATTGTTCGCCGTTTGTTGTTATATACCTGCATAAACGGACCTGAACTTTGTTACGAAAGCTCCTGCCGCTTGTTGTCACCTGGACTAATTTCATCGCCTGCCATTGGCCGGTCCCTGAGGACTCCTCGATTGAGACAGCTAGCCGGGGCCAGAGTCGCTCGAAATCTTCGCTGGGAATTGGCCTGCCCGTTGCAGTTAGGCTATCAAGTTCTGCCTGGCCTGCTGATATGCAGCGCTGTTTGACCAACTGGTAGCCGTTGAACTTTGCGAATGCCTGCAGTAACAGCGCAAAGCACACCATAAGAATCGCCAGAACACTCAGCGAGACTATTAACTCGGTGAGCAAAAAACCGCTTGGCCTCAGATTTCTACGGCACATACTTTGCTCCGCGCATAATCAGGGATAAACGAGATTGGCCAACTGATTAATAATCATAACCATCGGGCAGAAAAAGGCGTAGACTACAAATCCGACAATTACTCCCAAAAGAATCGAAACGCACGGCCACATTATGAATCTGGCCAGATTGACGCGATAGCTGTAATTTGTACGGTAGAAAGACTCAAGCATCTCTAAGACAGTTAGCGTGTTGCCGGGGTTGACCTGCTGGTCAAACGCCCACGGTAAAGTATTGCCCAATCCAGTCTGTCTTGCAGAATCGGCTATGTTTTCGCCGGCCTCTACTTTTGCCAGCCACCTTTGCAGCCGCTTTCTAAAACAGTTATTCACATCCAATCCCAGCGTATTAGAGATTGCACCATTGACGGTGCAGCCGGCGTTAAGCGATAGCCGGAGAAGCTCTGTGACCTGCACCAGCGAGTAATTCCTCTCAAACCAGTGCAGGACAGGCAAATGCCATTTAATAAAGTCTCCTATCCGCGAAGTAAGGTATGGCCTGGCTGGCCGGCGAGGCCGAAACTTGATACGAATCGAAACAACAATCACTGAAAGAACTAAAAGTCCCAACACAAACCAAACCAGCCACCCCTGTCCAAACCAGATGGAATTTGCGAACCCCACTAAAACGCGCGTGGCAGCAGGAAGTTTGAACCCCTCAGCTATATCCGTAAAAGCGGCCTGGAATAGTGGTAGAACCTTCCACGTTAAGAACAGTATTATGAAAAGCACATAAGCGGTAAGTACTGCTGGATAAAATGGATGGACCGGTCTGAGTCTTCTTTTCTCTTTCGCTCTGGCAATTATATCCGCTTCAAGACTTGCCACTGCAACCGGAAGCTGGTCAATCCGCTCAGCAGCAGCAATTATCGCTACAGCATAGCCCGGACATTTCGGATAGCCTCGCTTAATTGACTCGCTCAGGCGGTAGCCCTGAACCAGCCATTTCTTTATATTCAACAAGATTCTTGACCGCTTATCTGTGCGCCCGCTTGCCGCCGATTCCAGCGCCATCGGCAATGGCAGATTCTGGCGGATACTCGCGCCGATCGTCGAGATAACGTAGGCAGCAGTTGCATGCCGCGATGCTAAACCATAGCTTATCACCGCACCCACAAATAAGACAAAGAGCACAAGTCCGAAAATCCCGCCAGCCCCAAACAGGACGAACGCAACGGCCAAGAAGAGGCAGGACATTAGACTAATAAGCAGACACTTGGCAATTATCTGAGGCCACTGCTCAGAACCTGGTTCACGTCTTGCCAAAAGAATGGCTACCAACGTTACGAAAAAAATAGCGCCTGCAAGCAATATAGCCCCGATCGGCTCTGCTGGAACAAAGGTACAGCCAAACGTGAAGCTCACGACCGGCGATGTAATCAAAGCGATACCTGGCTTCTTGTAGCCCAGGATTGCATAGAGGACCAAAAGTATTATTGCTACCAAAAGCATAACCCAGCCTATCATCCAGCCGCAGACAAGGCTGAAACGAGTTGTATCATCGGCAGAAACATACTCAGGACAGCCATTGCTATTATCCCTCCTACCAAAATCAACATAACGGGCAACAAAACCGCTTGCAGTCTTACCTGGCTATACCTGGCCTGCTCGGCGTACATCTGGCCAAGACTATAAAGATTATCCTGCAGCTCATTACGTTGAGTGCCAAGCTGAATTGAATACAAGAACAATCTTGGCATGACTCTGCAAAACTGTCCTGCCTCCAGAATATTTGCTCCCCGCTCGATTTGGCCGGCAAGGGCGTCGGATTCCAGAAGAAGCTTCTCGCTGCCGGCTGCGCCTGCCGCCAGTCTCAGGCAGGCCGGCATGTCACAGCCAGCCGCAACCATCATTGCCATTGCCTCGGCCATTCTGCTAAGCATGCTGCTGTGGTAGACTCTGCCGAAGATCGGCACTTTTAGAAATAGCGATTCCTTGAATCTGCGTCCTGCGGAAAAAGATGAAAGTGCCCCAAATATGAAAAATATTGCCGCGACCAGAAGCCCGACTGTTATCCAGAAAGGTAGTACATTTCTCGTCATGCTGAGAAATAGCCGGGTCAGAGCCGGTAGCTGCGCACCTTCGAGCATTTCCGTAAATACCGATGCAAATTGCGGTATTAGGAGCAAAAATACGCCTGTTATAATAATCGAGCCGAGAGCCAGGACGACGGCAGGGTAAGTGGTTGCTTCAAAGATTATCCTTCTGGTTTGGCTGGCCATTTCCAGGTGCCGGTTTAGGCTGGTCAGCATCTCGCTAAGCCTGCCCGTTTCCACGCCCGCTTTTAGTATCCGCCCGTACAAAGGGGGAAAGGCTTTTTGTCTTTTCTGGAACGCCTGCTCAATGCTGACCCCAGCTTCAAGCTCGCCAGCGATATCACTGATGAGTCTCCGCATTGATTTTGAGCTGACGTCAGCGGCAAGCTCCCGCAGGCCTTTTTCCAAAGGGATTCCTGCCTTTGTTATTGAAGCAAGCTGCTGATTGAAAAGCATAAATTCGTTTCTGCCAACGGCTGTTTTGGGCTTTGCAGGCTTAGCCTTGTCGATTGAATTTACCGTAAGCTGCATTTGTTTAAGTAGTTCACCTGCTTCTTCCCGTGAGCCCGCTTCAATCGTACCTTTCATCAGTCTGCCCGCTGATGTCAGGGCGTTGTATTCAAACGTAGCCATTGTGTATCCCTTTTTTAGCTTTGGCTTTCATTCTTTTAGACTTAGGTCGTAGCGCAGCACCTCTTCAGCTTTGGCACCCTCTGGAGCTGGTCCTTCCAGAGTGGCTTTTGAGCCGCTCCGACTGTACGCAAACGGCCTGCCGGTAGCTGGATTATCTGGCACAGTTACGTCGGTGATGTCGCTGAGCTGATTTGGAAATTTGCCGCCGTGAGTTGCCGCGTACAGGCGTATGGCCTCGATGCATTGAAGCGCCGTGACCTCACGGTTCATCCTCTTGGTCTGTAGGCGCGCCCTATCGTGAGCCGGCTTCACTTGCTTCTCGAATTGCTCTCGAAGCAAAGGATTTTTCTCCTTTTTGAGATTCGCCAATTCCAGTTCAATCTGTCTGTCGATGTCAATTAGAGGTCTCGGCAGGTTCTGCAAAGCCCAGTAAAGATTCGGCGCATCAGGTGCCTGGACGAACTCTTCAAGCTGTCGGCACATAAGTGCACCTATGGCCACTCCGACAAGGCCTTGAATCAGGGTGGGGGCCTCGCCTAAGTGCTTTACCATAACAAAGCCCATTCTCGCAGTGGTGACGGCTTGGTCATATCGGCCTTGAGCTACCTCCAGACGAGCCTGAACTGCAAGGACGAAGGCTAACTCGCGGCATTTGCTGACATCCACCGTGAGTTCGTTGGTGGCAGGAACCGACTCAACGGCGGGCCAGCTACATTGTTTAGAATGGCTCGCCTGTCTGAGCAGTTGAAGTGCTGGGCTGAATTTTTCGAGTGTCGCCTTGACCTGTTCGGTCGGCAGTTCTTTCAGCGGTGCGTTTCTCCACTGGCTGACCTTATCTTTGTCGTAATCTGCAGGCAGCGACTGGATGGCTTTTTGATATAGTGGAAAAGCATCTGAATCCGTTTGCTCGTCAGGTTTCGGTAGCAGCCGGTATTTATCTACGGGTTCAGGAGCTTTAGCTGGAAAGAGCGTCAACTCGACTGTCCTGGCCTTTACAGGCACTATGCTGAAAAACAAAATCACAGAGAAGATTAAAGTGCGTATCATAGTTCGCCTCCCGCCCTCAATAAACGAGACTCATCTGAGACAATTCCACAAACCTTATTTAGCTCTTCCTGGGTAGTGACACCATCACTGATCAGGCGCTGGCCATCGGCGAGGATATTTGTATGACCTTTGCTCATAAGCAGGGCCTCAAGCTCTTCGATGTCGGCTTTAGCTAAGATAGCCTTTCGTAACTGCCCGTCTAATTGAACCATCTCTGCGATCAATACTCGCCCCTTAAAGCCGGTTCCAAAACAAGCATCGCAACCTACCGCCTCAAATAATCCTGATTGCTCACTTTTTCTCTTACATTTCTCGCAGAGTTTTCTGACAAGCCTCTGGTTCAAAACTGCGCAGATGCTTGATGTCACCTGGTAAGGCTCAATCCCCATTTCAAGTAGTCGCAAAAATGCGCCTGCGGGCGTACCGCTGTGCATAGTACTGGCCAGCAGATGCCCGGTTAGTCCCGCTTCGATCACAATCTTAGCTGTTTCAGCATCCCGGATTTCCCCGATCATCAAAACTTCCGGATCCTGTCTAAGTAGTGAGCGTAGCGCCGTGGGAAACGTCATCCCTCGACCGCGCTCGGGACAGGCCTGGCCGTGTGGCGTAATCTGGACTTGCGTGGCTCCTTCGATTCTAATTTCCACCGGGTCTTCCAGGGTTACAATGCTCTTGCCGGAAAAACTCTTTAGAATATGCCGCAAAAGAGCAGCCAATGTGGTGCTCTTTCCGCTGCCTGCCGGGCCGGTCAGAAGCAGAACGCCCTGGCTTTTAGCAGCAATTTCTTTTAGCGCCAGATATATATCCTGTGAAAAACCAAGCTGTGCTAATTCAGTCAGTTCTTTGTGCCTATAAAAAAGTCGTACCACCGCTCGCTGGCCGTGGATTGTCGGGAAAACAGCTAACCGCTGGTCAATCACGTTGCTATCGGAGTCGCTACTAATTTCGATGCGGCCTTCCTGCGGTATATCGTTGCGATATGTCAGCAGTCCACCTAACACCTTCAGCCTGGCAATCACGTTGTCGGCCAAAGACTTGGGCAGGTTTTCCACAGTGCGCAACGCACCATCAAGGCGAAATTTAATTGTTAAATCAGAGTCGGTAGGCTCAAAATGGACGTCGCTGGCGGCAGCTTGCACAGCCCTGCTGAGTAAGTCGTCCACCAACCAGACCACGTCCTCGGCTGTTGGTTGTGACTGGTAAGACCTTTTATCAGAATGAGTTACGTTCATGAGCCTGTCGTTTGATATCAGCTACTTTGGCTCTTGGCTATCTGCCTTGCCAACATTCAGACGCGCAAGCACCTCAAAGCGTTATCTGAAAACCCGGTTTTTTCCCACAACTGCGAAGATTTTTGTTAACATATTGTTGAGCATCGCGTCTGAGTATACAGAACAGCATAAACAATCGAAATGAGCGCCTATGTTCGATAAGGCTCTTGGCTACGGGCTGGTCTGGGACGTAACTGTCTCTGACACAATAGACGAAAGCCAGCAGTGGATACTGTCCGCAATGCAAAAGCACGGACAGGGCCTGGTCACAATGCTGTGGCGAATACTGGGCAACGAACAAGACGTGTGCGATGCTTACCAGAGCACGTTCTTACACCTGGCCCACTGCCAAAGCGGCCAGAAACCCCAACACGTAAAGGCATACGTCTTCCGCACCGCAAGCAACGTCGCTGTGTCAATGCTAAGACGCAGACTCGTGGAGAGAAAAGGGTTGTCTGCGGCAATTGCCGGTAGAAGCAGTGGAAAAGCAGTATCATCGGGTGATGCGGTTCAAGACGTGTTTCCCTCGCCGGCGAATGAGTTTGATTCCAAATACCTACAGGACATTCTCAGATGCTACATTACTCGCTTGCCCGAGCATCTCAGGGATGTGATAACACTTCACGACCTGGCAGAATTGCCTTACGAACAGGTAGGCAAAATATTGAGTATATCGGCGGCAACCGCCAGAGTTTACAGGTGCAAAGCTATTCAATTATTGTCTGCTTGGATGAGCAAAGAGAGATAGGAATGACAATGACTAATACAAATGTATTTAAAGAACCGTCTTTTGCTAACAGAGCACAGAGCCCAGAGCCCAACAAATGCAGACGAATCAGAGCTTATTTATATAGGATCGTAAATAGTAGCTTGGGTCTTGATACGGGTTGGGCACAAAAGCATATTGCCAATTGTCCCAGATGCCAGTCTCGAATCGTCGGGATCAGCAAAGTCGAACTGGCACTGTCGCTGGTAAAATCTCAACGTCACGATCTGGATTTATTGATGCGTGCAAATGCGCAGGCTATTGGTGTTCTGAAACATGGTTTACGCCAGACGCCCAAGGCTGAGAAGCTCAAAAGCACCTTACCTGAACCGACGCTATCAGAGAGATTCAGTAAGTATAAACACTCAGCGGCAAATGTGGCAGCCTGTTTGGCGATCCTGCTTCTTATGAAGATTGGCATTTTTTCTTCTATGGATAAATTCCAAAGCCGCAGCCAGGAGGTTCTCAAGCAGTATTATGCCAGGCATATAGGCCAAGATTTGGCAGATGAGATTTTCCCAGCTTAGGTCCCCGCCCAAGGGCGGGGGCTAATTAGCCCTGCCACTTGTGGCAGGGGCTGGGTTCCCCACATCTCACAACGCAAGCACCACACCACTAGCAAGCGCTACATTAAACAATATCTGGGTGATATCCTTGGCGGTCTTCAGCCAGAAGAATTTGTCCATCTTACGCGGCACTATTATCGTATCGCCAGGCTCCAGCTTGATGCTCATAAAGCCACCAAATATCCATTGGTTCGAGCTGCTGTCCCAGTCTATTCTGCCAGCATCCTTCTGGGCAATACTAACCACAGAGCCATCGGCACGAATTATACTTATCTGTTTTTTGTTGGCTTCCTCGGTCATGCCGCCGACCTTACGCAGATAATAACTTACAGTCCTTCCCTCTTCGTAAAGTAGAGCCGTAGGATTGAAAACCTCTCCCACCACATTCACCACACCAGGCGTTTCAGGAATAACTAAACTGTCACCCTTTTCCAGCTCCAAATCATATCTTGAGCCTTTGAACTGCGCAAGCTGAGCCAATCTTATCACCACTCTTCCATCTATCCTGGCAGCTCTGAGTTTGCTAAGTAGCTCTCTTTTGGCCTTGAGCCGAAGCTCCGCGGTCTTAAGATTCTCTTCATCCACCGCGCCGCCGATTGCCCGGTCTGTGTCCACAAGGACGGTTTCTTCTATCTGCCGGACAAGCTCGTCCATTCTTTGCTGCTGGATGGCTTTAGCACTTTCTCTGGCAAACACCGCCCCTTTTAGGTACGCTCGTTCGGTATATCCGCCTGCTCTTTCTATAAGTGAGCTTAAGGTCTCGCCCCTTCGCAGCGGATAAGTGCCGGGAAATCTTACCTCTCCGGATATAGCGGCTATCCGGTCAAACTCAAGTTCCGGTATCGGCCTTATCACCAGATGGTCGTAATCCTGCAAGAGGATATTATGCCCAGGATCACCGGCCAGAGCTTTTGCCAGATCAATATCGACCTTTTCGGTCTTCATTCCAGCTTGGCTTATATGCCGGCGGGTAATCTCTGCCGTCTGTAGATAAGCATTCTTTTGCAGTCCGCCCGCTACATCTACTAAATCGCTTACCTTCATATTTGGAATCAGCCGATACTGCCCAGGCCGATAAACCAGACCAGAGATAGAGACCTGCCTGCTTATACGTTCGTCCCAGCGAAAAAGACGAATCGTATCAAAGCGGGCTAACTCAATGTTCTGGGATTCGTCCTCTTTCAAAAGCTCAACCAACTTGAACGGAATAACTACCGGATGAAAATCAGGCTCAATCAGCCTTTCTATCTCAGCATACTCCAGAT
>Ga0315312_1001505_pt1 | contig 17968 bp, 18 predicted proteins | sample TDP7_MG_FD_203629 | JGI IMG/M metagenome (GOLD analysis project Ga0315312, IMG submission 203629) | Freshwater sediment microbial communities from Lake Towuti, South Sulawesi, Indonesia - TDP7 | ecosystem: Environmental > Aquatic > Freshwater > Lake > Sediment | place: Indonesia: South Sulawesi... | reverse complement strand
TATGTTCTTACCCCGATGGTGAGGAACATGAACGCAGAGCCAAATATAACTAACATGGATGCTCTGAAGAACGAACTCTCTTGAAGAGGAGGAATAGAGACTAGTATCACAAAGGTTAGGGTAAGGTAAAGGACTGCAATAGCGTTTCTTCGCCTCAACCAGAGAACCCCAATTTTAGTTGAACTTCCAAGGATAAAAGATTTTTCAACATAGAGAAATGAGGTTTCATATTTTGTTACCAATTAGCCATGCTGAGAAAACACTTGTTGGTAAAGTGGGGTTTCATATTTTGTTACCAATCAGTTACACTCAAGGTATTATTTCCTCTATGTCGTTATTTTAATGGTGCGTATATATGGTGAGCATATGCTGAAAGTTTACAGAATAACAAGGCGCATATATACTAGAATCTCTAAAAAACTAAAGCTCTTGCAATGTTATGATTGCGCAAAAAGGTTCGGTGTAGGTAGTTTAGTAGTTTCTATTACTTATAGCAATAGTTGCAAATTAAGATGCTCAAGTTGTGCGGTAAGATATGGTATAGTGCCAAAAGAAGAGTTCAACAAGTTTGAAGGAACAAATGACTGAAAAGACGTAGAAATATCTAAGTTAAGAACCAAAACACGAAGTTTTATCAAATCAATTAGCAATTAACGAACACAGTATGTCTTCTTTTTAGTTTAAGTGGATTTCGGTAGCATGGCATAATGCGAGACATTCACGCAGATAGAGATATCGATAAAAGTATTTACACTCCACAATTCTTAATTTCACTGACCGAAATAAATATTGCCAAAATGAAATGGAGCTGATGTCTTGAAAAGAATAATTGCCTTTTTGGCCTGCGTGTTCCTTCTATCTTCTATAGTATCCTCTATTAATGCTACCGAAACCAGACTCATCTGGAATTTAGGCGAGTGGGAAGGCTTGGATGTCAAAATCTATGCCCCTTGGCAAGCCTATCCAAACGACAACATGACAGTAAGAATAATAGTTGAAGCAATGGAGAACCTTACAGATGTTACTGTACGTTTTAAGATTTATGGATCTGAGTCTGAAGGCTTTGTTACATGGTATTATCCTATTGATGTTCTCAAAGGTGTGAGAGACTTGCTGCTTAAAGGTTCGGTTGAGGACCAGTACTTTAATGTGAGCATCCCAGAGAGTGTAGACCCTGGTTTATTACACGCTCTTGTAACCTGCTCTTGGAAGGTCTGGCGTGAGTCTTCGTGGCAAGAGCGGTCTATTGATGATTGGATCATCCATAGAGTGACTTATCTAAGAAACAAACCCTACGAAGACCTCCAAGTAGCATACAGCCAATTACTCGCAGATTATAGTTTATTACTAAGTAATTACACCACTCTTCAAGCAAACTATGAAATACTACAAACTCACTATAGTCAACTGCTAGTAGACTACGACTTTCTTCAAACCAGCCATAGCGATTTGGAAAATAGCTACACTAACTTACAAGCAAATTATAGTGCTCTCCAAACAAATTATGATGAATTGCTAGCTTACTATAATTCAACCCAAAACGACTATAGCAATCTGCAAACAAGTTATGGTTCTTTGAACTCTACTTACTACAGCCTTCTCTCTAACTATTCATCTCTGCAAGCCAGGTTCAATGAACTAAAGTCAAAATATGAGTTTGGAGGTGAAATAGCTAACACACTTAACTTGATGTACGTCTTCATTGAAACGACAGTAATCTTCATTGCAACAACAGTTTACTTCATATATACTGGCATTTACTCTGGACGACGAAAACCAAAAAACTAGTACTTGGAACCAAATCCATCCCTCACACATATGAATTAACGAAAACTTAGCGAATCCAGTTAAAGAGTTAGAAGATAAGCCGAAGCTGGAAAACTCATGCGTGCGCCTATAACCACCAAGATTTGTAGAGTGACTGGGCTTTTGACTATCATCTTTCATTTCAGAAAAACTCTTATTGAGAGAGCGGGTACAATATTTGAGCATGATATTACTTGAAGTACCAAGTTTCTGCGTTCGCAATCCTTCTTATACTCTTCGTTCCCTCGCCTCTTATCACAAAGGCTTCGGAATCTGAAACCATTCTACCTCTAGCAGACACATACGTAGACGCGTTTTCAGTTAATTCTGCTTATGGAGAAAGAGACTATTTAGAAGTTTCAGATTACGCAAGTGGACTTTCTATCACTGCGTTGATGTTTGACATTTCAAAAGTTTCACATGTTCTTAATGCCTCGTCTGAAGTGAAGCTGCGCCTCTATTGTTTTGACCCTCAGAACCAACCGCCTTCTCGACATGTCGTGGGTGTGCACTGGTGTGTAAACAACACTTGGAATGAAGAAAACTTAACCTTTGTTTCATTTGGCGGATTTTTCAGAACTGCCGCTGAAGACGCTGTCATAGTTGACTCTATAGACGTTTGGTACGAGTGGAAAGTAACTAATTTCGTTAGCAAAGCAATGGAAGAACACTGTGAGAAAATAACGTTAACTTTAGAGGTTGAAGACCCCCTCAACGGTACGGCGCGTTCATTTTATGCCTCAAAAGATCAAACAAGCCCGGAAAGGCGTGAGTACAGCCCACAACTAGTCTTCACTTATCCCGAACCTCACACAAACCCTCTGGACATACCCATCAAAGTAACATTAGGGTTAACAGTGATTGGTGCAATCGTTTTTCTAACTTATAAATTCTCGAAGGGACGCATACTAAATAAGCGGCGCCCACATCGAAAAGGTTTGAAAAGTAGAACAAAAACCAGTGGCAAATTTTTCCCTTTTATTGACGAACGAATTGCCCTCTAACTTGTCATATTATCTTCCTTATAAAGACGCTAACTACACTCCTTCCAGCGTGTCCGTCTCCATAAGGAGAAAATTCTGGAAAATCAAACTCTCATTCAAAGCTTGTTCTATCTAACATTTTACAGCATTTTCAAGAGAATAATTAAAAGTAAAAGATAAGTAGCACTCCTCATGGAAAGCACTCGTTAGGGAATAAGAATGCATGCGCTTGTTACAGGCGGCGCTGGTTTTATTGGAAGTCATCTATGCGACTCACTAGCTCAGCGTAATTGGGAAATAACAATCTTAGACAACCTCTCCTCGGGCTCAATAGAGAACATTCAACATTTATTGAAGCAGACACCTCGAAAAGTGAAGCTAGTTAAAGGCGACTGTACAAATGCACTTCACGTTAAAAAAGCCTTGAAAAATGTGGAAGTTGTTTTTCATTTCGCTGCAAATCCTGAAGTTCGATTAGAACTAAGCGACGCTCAAACATGTTTCCAACAAAACATCTACGCCACATATATTCTATTGCAGCAACTTAGAAACAACCCCAAAACCCACACAATAATCTTTGCAAGCACTTCCACAGTTTACGGCGAACCCAGAACTATACCTACACCCGAAGACTATGCGCCCCTACAACCGATTTCACTATATGGCGCATCAAAACTCGCTTGTGAAGCCCTAATTTCTGCTTACGCCCACAACTACAGCTTCAAAACAGTAATCTACCGCCTAGCAAACATTGTGGGTCCCAGAAGCAAACGTGGCGTAATTTATGACTTCATCCAAAAACTGAAGAGAAATCCAAAGGGGTTAGAGATTCTTGGAGACGGAACCCAAAACAAATCCTATCTCTACATAACCGACTGCATACAAGCCATACTCACAGGACTAGAGAAATCAAAAAGCCGAGTTGAAATCTTTAACGTCGGGTCCGAAGACCAAACCAACGTCAAAACCATAGCCAAACTCATCATCGAAGAAGCGAAACTCAAAAACGTAAAGCTCATCTATACAGGCGGGGTAGACGGCGGAAGAGGCTGGAAAGGAGACGTCAAAAACATGCTGCTAGACATTAGCAAACTCAAATTCCTCGGATGGAAACCCGAATTCAAGAGCGAACAAGCTATAAGAAAAGCAACCAAGCATTTAATGACCCAGCGCACGTAGCTCAGCTAATTCTTATCAGTGTTTTTCATCAGTAGTTAAGGCATTTACACTCTTCTCTAATCTGTTCTCAGTCTCGCTCAGTTTAGCACCGTCTAGTTACTTTTGATCTCTTTCATCAAAATTTCAACAATACCCTTTCCGGCGTTTCCGTCTCCATAGGGAGAAATCTGTGGAAAATCAGACTTTTCATGCAAGGTTTGTTCTATTGCACCGAGGATGCTTTTCTTATGTACACCGGTTACTTTGGCGAATCCGGCTTCAACTGCTTCGGGTCTCTCTGTGGAAAGTCGGATCACCAAAACCGGCTTTCGTAGAGGTGGGGTTGTAGCCTCCTCTTGCAACCCACCTGAATCGGTTATTATCATTTTACATTCCTTCATCAACAACAAAAAGTCAAAGTAACCTAAAGGTGGCAGTATCTGCACGTTTTCTGAAGACGCAATACTCTTCCACATTTTATGTTGACGCAGGCTTTTTCGTGTTCTGGGATGGATAGGATAAACGATTGGAAGAGGTGCCTCAATAAAAGACTCTACAAGGTTTCGAAGAACAATTTGGTTATCAACATTCTCAGCCCTATGAGCTGTGGCAAGTGCGAACTCTTTGAATCGTATCTTTCTTAAGATATCGGACTTTTTTTCTGCGGTGGGAAGGTGTTGCATCACAGCGTCAACGACCGTGTTGCCTGTAACGTAAATCTTGCCCCAAGCACTTTCTCTTTCAAGGTTTTTTCTCGCCGTTTGGGTAGGTGCAAAAAGATAAGTAGATATGTGATCTACCAAGCGTCGGTTATGCTCCTCAGGCATACGCAGGTCAAAACTTCTTAGGCCAGCCTCTACATGGCAAACTGGAACATCAAGCTTTACAGCGGCGAGAGCTGAAGCCAAAACTCCATTAGTGTCGCCTTCCACCAAAACCAGTCTCGGTTTAACCTTTTTCACGACTCGTCCTATGATTCTCATTATCCTACCAGTCTGAAGATATGGAGAATGAGCGTTGATCTTGTAGCCATAATCCGGTTTCGGCAATCCAAGTTCTTCAACAAACTGTTGTGACATGTTGTAGTCATAGTGCTGTCCACAATGTACGAAGACGAATGGAATTGAATTGCTCCGGAATGCTCTTAGTATGGGTGCCATCTTGATTATTTCAGGTCTTGTCCCGACGACGAGCATCACTTCATTCATTCGACATGCACCCAATTTGCTTCTCTGTATGCTCTGTAATATCTAATTAAATTTGTTGCATCTAAGAATCTTAACAAGTTGTGCTGTTGCGATCATCATATTTGGGTAGAATCGGAAATGACTGAGACAAATACTTGCAAAGCATTTAACCTCTGCTTCTAAGTTTCAGAACTGTTTTCTATCGTAGTTAACGGTTCCCGTTTTCGTTGTTTTTGTCCATTTTCTGGGTCTTCTTAAAACTATCTGAAGTAACGCATAAAATGCGATGAGGTTTTCTACGAGCCAATATACGAAAACAAAGGGTAACCATAGCAGGTTTGTCGTTTTGCACGGTTTCGTTACGTAAATTAGGGCTGTTCCAATCATCAACAGTGCGGTTATTGTTAGAATCAGGAGAGTTTGTCCAAGAATGGGTAAGATAGAATCAAGTTGAACAGATAGAAAAGATGTGACTAAAGCCATAAAGTAGCCTAGAAGTCCTATAATTTGAATGAAGGGTGCAAGTAATGTGGCTTCAGTGTCCAGACTCTTCTTATTAATGTTAGTGATCAAGTTTCCATACTTCAAAGCGGTCTCCATATGTCCTCTCAGCGATCTTGCTCTTTGCCTTATAAGACTGTCAAGTTTTGCAGGTGATTCTTGCCACGACTGTATTTCGGGCACATACCTTATCAAATAACCCTCTTTGGTTAATCTAACCGATATTTCCAAGTCTTCGCACAGAGAATTCTCGTCCCACCCACCCAACTTCTCAAGAACATCCCTTCTCAGAAAACAGCAACTACCTATCAAGTAAACAAACAAATCGAGGACGTTTCTTCCTAAAGCGTAGGCTCTGAACGAAACAGCTTCTTCGTATGAAATGAGACGTGTCAACATGTTCTCATTTGCGTTGATGGAGGCTGTGCTTCCTTGTACTGCGGCGGTCGAAGGATCCTTAAAACATTCCACCGCTCTTGACAGAACGTCAGAATTTGGAACACAGTCAGCGTCAAATAAGGCAAGAATTTCGCCTTTAGCCTTTCTTAAGGCGTAATTTAAGGCAGAAGGCTTTCCATTGGATGTCACTCGATGGAATACTTTTATATGGCTTGGATGTTGGCGTGCGTATTTTTGGCATATTTCAACAGTTCTATCCCTCGATCCGTCTTCAACGATGATTATCTCACTTTTTTCTTTAGGGTAGTCTAGTCTTAACAATGTGTCCAGTAGTCGGCCAATGACTCTTTCTTCGTCTTTCAAGGGAACTATGATGGAGATGAAAGGTAAATTCGCTTTACTTGACGGCTTGGCTTTTATGCTTTGTTTCTTTCGCAGTTTTCGTAATAAGTGTTTAAGACCCACAGCCAAAATGGGCATGTTGTATAAAGTCCAAGCGTACAAAACACAGAAAACGAAAAGTGAGATTAAGCTCAGTGGGTTCATCTAGAAGATGTAAGCCTCCTCAATTAGAGCTGAGTTATTCTTAGAAATCAATTGAATGCGCCTTGAAGGTCTATATGCGGATGTGTTTTTAAATAAGATTTTCTACTCTCAATCGAGCTGTGACACGACTTGAAGATTAATATTTTTGAAAATCATCTGGTATTTCTTATTCGGTAGGATGCCGCACATCTTCTCCAACACTGTACAAGAAAATGCGCGCAGAAGATGGCCCAAGACGGTTGAAGATTTTACCTAACTCTTTGATCACCAGAGAATAATTCTTCGACTTGTCTAACCCATCCAAATATCTTTGGAATGATCCAAATTCCTTTCTAATTCTTTGGAATTGCTTTGCGTTGTGTATGGCGGCTAAAATTTTCTTTTGGTTTCTGACTATGCTTGAATCAGCCATAAGACGTTTTGTGTCGTGTTCATTGAAACTTGCAACTCTGTCAACAGAAAAGTTTTCGAAAGCCTTCTTGAAGTTTGGCCACTTCTCTTTGATCATCTTCCAACTCAACCCTGCCTGAAATATGACGCGAGTCACGTTTTCGAAGTAGGCGTCATCACTTGGGGGACGTGTTTTGCGGTAAATCCATTCAGGAGGTTGCCAAGTCTCTCCCATGACACACACCTTGTCGACTGTAGAATTATCGGTTACCTTATATATGGAGTAGTCAGTTTTAAGCGTAGTGCCATAACGATGAATGGTGATTTGAATGCCGTATGATGTGAAGGTTACGGTAAAAGGTGTTAAGGGGACATGCGATTTCGGCCATAAAGTCGGTGATGTCATACACTTCGACGGAAAAGCGATTAAAGGAAACATCTGCTACAGCGCTCTCATGGTTTTGCTTCCAAAAATCTATTCAATGCGATACGGTGCAGAGTTTCCATGGGCAAAGGACAGAGACGCGATAAGCAATGCATGCCCAGATCCTGAAAACCCAGTGGTCTTTGAGATCAGAAGAATCAAAAAATAGAGCGTTGTCATTTTCATTCCCTTTCATTGAGGTCCTTTACGTTTCAGAACAGTAGACTCTTATATTTTCTATGCCAATTATAGTAATGTCTTCAAAACTGGCGAAACATATGCGACAAAGAATATCATTCCCATTTTCGGCCATTGTTTCATTGGACAAACTAAGACTCGCCATTTTGATCAATGCAATCAATCCCAAGATTGGAGGAGTGTTAATTCAAGGACCCAAGGGCTCTGGAAAAACAACAGTTGTACGAGGACTGACAGACATTTTGCCAAAACTGGAAGTTGTAAAGGGATGCCCATTCAACTGTGACCCTCACGATCCCACAAACATGTGCGAAAAATGTAGTGAACGTTACCGAAAGGGGGAACAGCTACCTACAGAAGAAAGAGAGATGGCGGTTGTAGATCTTCCTCTCGGAGCGACTGAAGACAGAGTGATCGGAAGCCTTGACGTTGAGAAAGCAATAAAACTTGGAGTAGAGGCTTTAGAGCCGGGAATTCTTGCAGAAGCAAATCAAAACATTCTCTATGTAGATGAAATAAATTTGCTACCCGACCACATAGCAGACGACTTGCTAGACGCAGCCGCAACAGGGTGGAACGTAGTGGAGCGCGAAGGAATATCGGTCAGTCATCCCTCTCGCTTCATATTCATAGGAACGATGAACCCAGAAGAAGGGCAACTTAGACCCCAACTCCTAGACCGCTTCTCCTTATCCGTAAGCGTCGAAAGAATCTCCACAGTCAATGACAGAATGGAGGTCGTTAAAAGAAACATCGAGTTTGAAGCGAACCCGGAAGGTTTCATCAAAAAATACACGGCAAACCAAGAAGAACTGAGAAACAGAATAATCCGTGCAAGAAAGATTCTCCAAGAAGTTGAGATGCCAGAAAAACTTCTAGAAGCCATATGCCAAGCCTGCTTAGACCTAAAAGTCGACGGAATGAGACCCGACATCGTGATAAGCAAGGCTGCGTGCACGCTTGCTGCATTTGAAGACAGAACTAAAGTTACCATAAACGACATTTTAGTAGCCTCCGAACTTGCCTTAAGCCACAGAACAAGAGAAGGCGGATTTCTGGAGCCAGCTACACCCGAGGTGATATCAAAGACTTTCATGGCAAGAGTTAAAGAGGTCAAGTACCTTGACGAAACTGAGCCATCAGAAAACGAGGAAGGAAAAAAGCTAACGAAGCCAAAAGGACGAACAATGATTTGGGCTAAAGGAGAGGTAAGTGAGAAAGAGGAAGCCGCCGCAAAAAAGAGGTTCAATAAGCTTCGGGGAAAGATTTTTGCTTTTTTGAGTAGAATCAGTCCAGTTTTTGGATTTGGAAAAAGGTTGAAAAAGAGCCCTAAAGAAGCACCCGTTACAGAAGGAGTCGTGAAAGGATCAGATAGGTTAAGGGGAGCAGTCTCTGAAGAACAAGAACTTAAAAAAGGCGAGAAGAAAGGAATTCCCACAGTTAGTTCGGCACTAAAACCGCCTCAAATGACTGAAGGCGTCACTTTACTCACTAAGATTAAGGGAAGCATTTTGGCGCCCTTTAAGATATTCTTCAAAATAAAACTTCCTATCAAAGGGATCAGTAGTTTTGCGGGGAAAAGAGCAGAGACTGTAACTACACTCCATCGCGGCAGACCCTGGGGATGGAAATTTCCACAAGGGAAACCAACCGACATCCACTTACCAGCAACAATCAGAGCTGCAGCGAGAAAACGAAAAGACAGGAAACCTTCTCTCGAAACGGCACTTAAAATATGTTTAGAGGATGTGCGCGAAAAATTAAGGCTGTATAAGGCTCCGATGACGTTGGTCTTCGTAATTGACCTAAGCGGATCCATGATATTCAGCATTGAAGAAGCAAAAGAAGCCATACTAAAACTGCACAGAGACGCCTACCGATACAGAGACAAGGTTGGAATAGTGGCTCTTAAAGAAAGAGGGGCAGTTGTTGTTCAGCATCCTATAACCAATTTGGGAGTTGTAGCGAACAAGTTGCTGGGGCTGCGGATCAGTGGCTTCACGCCTCTGGCGACTGGAATGTTGAAAGCGTGGGAAGTTTTAAAGGAAGCCAAACGCCGTGACAGATCGACAACACCTGTAATGGTCATTATAACTGATGGAAGCGCTAACGTTCCGCTTCAGAGAAGCTTAGAGACTGGTGAAATCCGTGAGTTCGACTCTGCACGCATCGCGGTGAGAGAGTATGAGGACTTAGCTGTTATGGATGTGATATCGGTTTCTAAGATGATTAGAAAAGAAGGGATCTACACCGTCGTCGTGAACACGAACCCACACTATCTCGGACGGGAAACCTATGGATTTGCAGTGACTAAAGTTATATCCTCAATAACGAATGGTAGCCATCATCAAGTTGGCAGAGTCGCACACAGAGAAGAACTCGTCGAAAGAATATTTGAAGGAATAGCCGAAGACCAAAGGAAAATTGCGCACGATGTTTCTTTATCACTAAAGTAAACATAAGTACAATACATCCAGAAGAATTAACGATGAAAGTTACGTATCTAAAGCGGTCAGTTGTCGAAAATTTGCTTAGTTACGCGTGTGACTTGTATCCTAAAGAGAGTGTTTTTCTCCTCAGAGGAAACGTTAGTAAAGATAGAGTTTTCATCAACGATACGGTTATTCCGCCTTTTGCAACTCATGGAGGAGGTTTCTCAACTTTTCCCTTGCACATGCTTCCCATAGACTTCTCCAATAGACTACACTTTTGTACGCCTACTTACCCATTGGTTTCGGAGATACTTTCATAGTTATGCAAAATTAATCATGCACAGATTGTGCCACTGCCTCTTGACTTGCCTCTTGTTTGCGGAGAGACAATGTCCAATGATAACATCTTAAATACTGGTTATGAAGTTATGTTACCTTAAAATGGTGTGCGATTGACCATGTCTAGCCTTCAAGTAACTCAAATTGAATATGTGTATGGAAAATATGAAGAGGCCAATTTGTTACCTATACTGAAAATGCTTGAGACTGAGATCGGCGGAAAACGCAAACCTTATGGCATGAGGGGTGGTGCTATTGACTTAGTTACTTTTCTTGAAATAGTTATTTCCTTCGTAGCCGGGGTAGCAATAAGACCAGTGATATCCAAATACTTCGAAGGTTTTTTTAACGCTGATGCCTTAAAGAAATTAGGTGAAAAACATAGGCAGCAAATTATTAATTGGTCTACAAAACTTCAGGACGACATTGAAATTATTATAAAAGCATTTGAACGTGCTTACAAGACAACGGTACCTATTACTTTCCAAGGTAAACCTGAGGCAGTAGCAATATGCATTCATCTAGGTCTAAGCTCCTTCCACATTGTATTAAATCATGAAAATGTTTCTCCTAAACTTATGCGTAATCTCCCAAAAGGGGTCATTCTAGCCCTTCGTTACTTGGCCGAGAGTTCAATTCCAAAAGATGCTACCGCCCTCCAATTATACTTTGACAAGACTTCACATTCGTGGAAGTATCTGTTCATGCCAACCCCTCAGGCATTTGGTCGCTGGATTGACCGATATGTTGACCTAGACACGGGACAAGTCGTACGAATTACATCTCAAAAGGAATTCATCGATAAATTTAAGCCCTCTGATAATGATCAATACAAATTCTTGGTTGACCCTTTTCGAGAAGTTGCTAACAAAACTTAGAATGGATAGAAAAAAGGTTTTTCTTTAAATGCACTGTTACACTTTATCCACTAGTTATTTTTTTATGTGTGTATAGCTGATTTTGTTAGGCCTAATGATGAGTTTTGAAGCCCAAAATAAAGATTTGCCTCCAAGGATTGGGACAACTCCAAACAAAAGGTGGAACTATTAAAACTTCGCTTCTGCTTCCGTTGTGGCTCTGTTTACTAATGATCTCAACCAGTTTTATGGAAGAATAATGGTTATCGTGGCTTTTACTTACCACTCCGAACGCAACATAGCCGTGTTTGATCGTGAAGGAAAAACGTTAAGGTTCAAGATCATCGAAAATCACTTGTAGGTGCTCAGAACGTTTTCAGCGTTCTTGACGAGGATATCTTTTTTGTCGATGGGGACAATGACGTTGGCTGCATATTTGTGACCGTCAGCGACACCAAACCCCTTAGAGGCTTCTCTCAAAAATTCGACTGCCCCAGGCATTTCTCCCCTATCTATAAGTGACTGTAGGTTTTTGGGAACTCTAACAGAAACCTTCACAAATTTTTCTTTGAGTTTCCCCCAACTAGGTACGTCAGGGGGCACGCTCATGAACCCAAGAATATATTTTTGGGGTTTTATTAGGCGTGTTTGGTAGGACAGAAAGGAACAAAATTGTCCTATGACCTTTGTACCCATCCCCTCATACGTGACATCTGCCTCAAACCATTGAATGTGATCTGATTCCCTTAGTCTCTCACGATAAAGCCTTGCTATGAGACGCTTATTCGCTTGTTTTCTTCTATCCTCTAATTCAGCGATTTTTTGCTTGACCCCATCTGTGATTCCTTTCAGGCAAGCCTGAACCCCGATAGAAGGGCCTGCTTCGTAATAGCCCACTGCTCCCAAAATCTGAAGTTTTGAAAAGAGATCATCAATACGAGTCCCAAATTTCACAATCCTAAACTTTCCTTTCTCAGCTTCGACAATACCGTTTCTTATTGCTTCGTCCAAAACAACTTTGTTCAAGCCGACGAAACCGTCTGGAATTTCGCAGCTTCCAACCAACGCCAAATATGAGAGGTCGGCATTTTGCTCGTTGAGGGCTTTTGCGAAAAGGTAACAGCAAGTGGCGCCAGAAAAGTCGCTCTCTCCTTGAAAGCCATGGTTTTCTAGATTGAGGTCGTAGACCTTCGGGTCTTTGGCTGGCATGGGGTCATGATGATCTAAGATAAGGGTTAGGTTTCGACTTGAGTTGCATTCGGAGATGAAGTCGGCGTGCGAAGAGCCTATATCCGCATAAAATATGACTTTACCAGAACCATCGTGAAGGCTTGTAATCACTTCGGGATAGATTTTCTCTAAACAAAGCGGTTTTACCGTGTAGCCTTCACGTTCTAGTGTTGTTTTGGTTATGGCGGCTGAGCAGAGGCCGTCTCCATCATCGTGATGAACTAGGATGATTTTTTTGGGCTTTGTCTGCTTAAGTTCGGAAATTGCCTCGCCAATTTTTTTCCCAAACTCTTCGTATGTCATAAAAGTCCACCATTATGATGAGTGTTACAGCGGTTTTAAGATTATTTTTAGTAGGTCTGATCGGGTTATTATGCCGACCACGTCTCCTTTTCTCATGACTAGCACTCCCGAATGATCTTCTAGGAGAGGGCGAATCATACTTATGCTTGTGTTTTCTGGAACGCTTGGTAAGGGAGTTTCCATGATTTCTTCAACTCTTTTGTCAGCGATGTTAGAGCTCAAGTTTTTGATGATGCTCTCCTCTGTGACCGTGCCGATTACTTTCCCATTTTCTATTACGGGTAACTGGGATATCGCATGGTTCATCATTACTTTGCTGACTCTCAGAATCGTATCTTTAGGTTTTGCAAAAATGACTTCAGTCGTCATGACGTCTCCGCATTCTTTTCCTTCGCCTTCTGTTAAGACCTGAAGTATCTTATTGACGGTTGATAATCTGGGGTCTACATTTTCTTTTTCGATTTTTGCGACGTGGGCTTGTGAAACGCCGACTAATGTGGCTAACTGTCTTTGGGTTAATCTGGCTTCAGCCCTCAACTTCTTTAGCATGGTGCCCGTGATGATTATTTTGATAACCTCTAGTTATTTTTTATACGGGTCTAAATATCGCAAAATATATATTTAATCTTATCCATTAACGAGCCTCTAAGGGCGACTTTTATGAGAAACATATTTGTCGACTCCTTGAAGCAAACCCCTCTAGAACAACAAAAGTTGGAGATAGTGGAGAGAAAGGGACTTGGCCACCCCGACTGTATCTGCGATGCCATAATGGACATGGTCTCGGTAAGGTTGAGCCAAGAGTATTTGAAAAAAACAGGAGCCATATTACATCACAACATCGACAAGTCCCTGTTAGCCGCGGGAGAAGTCGAAACCCGTTTCGGCGGAGGAATTATCAAGAAACCCATGCTCCTCATTTTTGGTGACAGAGCAACCTTTGAAGCAGGCGGAGTGAAGATACCCGTTGAAGAGATAGCAGTTCAAACAGCCAAGCAATGGTTAAAGGAGAACCTGAGATTTGTAGATTCGGAAAAGCATGTCAGGTATCAGGTAGAGTTAAAGCCTGGACACCCCGAGCTAATGGACATTTTCCAGAGGAAAGGAAAGGTGCTCGGCGCTAATGACACATCCGCGGCTGTGGGCTACGCACCAATGACACGAACAGAACAAATCGTGCTAAAAACCGAGAAGTTTGTCAACTCTCGTGACTTCAAGAAAAGATTTCCAGAGTCAGGTGAGGACGTAAAGGTGATGGCGTTTAGAAAGAACAACAACCTGCGTCTGACGATTTCCATGGCTTTGCTGGATCGATTCGTAAACAGCGAAAGCGACTACTTCCAGAAAAAAGGCGAGTTGTCAGAGGAAATCAGCAGGTTTGTGAAAGAGAACACAAAATTTGAGAAGATAAACATTGATTTAAACACCTTGGACGTGAAGGGAAGAGGCATTGGAGGCGTTTACCTCACAGTCTTAGGGACTAGTGCAGAAGCTGGAGACTCAGGGCAGGTTGGAAGAGGCAACAGAACCAACGGAGTCATACCTTTAAACCGACCTTACTGCTCTGAAGCTGCCGCTGGAAAGAACCCAGTTAGCCATGTTGGAAAAATCTACAACACCTTAACCCATAAAATAGCAAACAATGTTTACAACAAGGTCCCAGGACTAGAAGAAGTCTACATATGGCTGCTGAGCCAGATTGGCAAACCTGTTGACGAACCAGCCATAGCAGCAGCACAAGTAGTGATGAAAGCTAACAACTCGTTTGGAAATGTTAGGAAACAGATAGTAGAAGTGATCGACGAGGAGTTAGAAAACATTGACAAATTCTGCCGAGACCTAACAAACGGAAAAATTCCTATCTGCTAGTTATTGCAATTTGTAGTTGTGGTGTATCCGAAAATATTTTCTAATACTTCCTGAAGAAAAATAAAAGGAGGTAATCTTTGAAACAAAAGATAGAACCCGGCAAAATAAACAAGAATACCTATCTAATCGATGTAAACATGCTTGGAATAGAAAAGCTTACCAGCATGTTCGCGGTAAAGGGTAGAAAAACCGCCCTGATTGACGGTGGAACTTCCTCCGAAGCTCAGGAAATTATCAAGTCTCTAAAAGCCTTTAATTTGTTACCAGTTGATTACATTGTAATCTCCCACTCACACTGGGATCATCATCAAGCGATACCAGCACTTCTCGAAGAAATGTCAAGCAGAAAAGTGAAACTGCTGGCACATCCAAGGGCAATACCGTTACTCGAAGACCCCTCAAAGGTTGGTTACGACTTTGGAAGAGGTCCTCTTCTGCCGATTAAAGGTGTGAAACCAATAGAAGAAGGTGATGTTGTGGACCTTGAGGGAATAAAACTCGAAGTTATAGATACACCTGGACACACTGCTGATTGTATTTCTCTGCTGGATTCTAAGAATAGGAATATCTTCGTATCAGATGCGGTTGCTGACAAAACTGGTGATACAGCGTGCGTACCTGCCATATGCCCGCCCTCATTTGACCCTGACGTGTATGTCTCTACACTGGAAAAATTGAAGAAATACGATTTTGAAAGCATGTGTCTTGGTCACTACGGAATGTACTACGGTCCTGACGTTAAGGAGATATTAGACGAGGCTAGAACCACGTATAAGCAGGTTTGGAAATTCTTCGATGATAATGTCGACAAGTTAGGGTATGTCGAGTGGATTGCAGATAATCTTATAGAAAAGTTTATGCCAAATTCGGAAATCATCAAGAGAACAGGATTTTTACACTTGATAAATGGTTACAAAACGTACAAAAAACTCTGAAAACACCATAACACTACATACTCTTTGACAGTTCGTTCAAGTGGACAACAATTTTTGCGCGAGCTATATAACTCTCTTTAAAAAGATTGTCACGTTTGTTCATTAGCTGTGAGTTGATGTGGGATGCCTTACTACGTTTACATCCTTCTTTGTAAAGATGGTAGCTATTACACTGGGTACGCCAAGGACGTAAAACGTCGGGTTGAACGGCACAAAAAGGGTCAAGGCGCTAGATACACGAGGATGTGTGAACCCGAGAAGATAGTGTACGTGGAAGAGTTTGACAGCCGAAGCAAGGCTATGAAGAGAGAACGAGAAATTAAGTCGCTCAGCCACAGCAAGAAACAACGATTGATAAACTTATATGATAAATCGCGCGTCCAATGAAGTAACAGACACGCAAGCAAGGGGTAAATTTTTATCCTAACAACTGTCACTAAAAGTTTGAGGAGATTCTGAATGGAGGCGTGGGAAGCGGCAAAAAACGCATTAGAATGTGTGTTAGAGGCTGTTCCTGGCGAAAGAATAGTTATTGTTTGTGATGACGGAAAGAGGGAGATAGGAAAGGCGTTCGCGGATGGAGCCTTAGCCCTTGGGCTCTGGACGAGACTAATGACGCTCAAGACATCTGATGAAATAAGAACTGAAGTTCCACCTCAACTCCTAGAGGTCTTGACCCAGCAGAAGCCTGACATCTACATCAACCTTATGAGAGGAGGCGGAGAAGAAACTCCCTTCCGAATAAGAATCATTCAGATCGAAACAAGAGACCGTAAGTCACGGTTGGGACATTGCCCAGGCGTAACCTTAGACATGCTCACAAAGGGTGCCTTATCTCTAACGCCTCAAGAACATAGAAACATGCAAAGTTTCGCAAGCAAACTCATTCAAGCCTTGAATGGAACTGTTAAGGTTGAGATTACAAATCCATCTGGAACCAAACTGTCCCTCAATGTGAGAGGAAGAGAATTCTACACAGACACCAGAATCGACTGGAAGACCCTGAAATGGATGAATCTTCCGACGGGAGAGGTTATTGTGGCACCTGTAGAGGACTCGTTAAATGGTAAACTTGTCTGTGACATGGCTATTGGTGGAATCGGACCACTGAAAACTCCGTTAGAAATCAATGCGAAAAACGGAAAAGCAGAAAAGACGACATCCAAAGACCAAGACGTGCTCAGAAGAGTTAAAGAAACACTTGACACTGACGAGTGGTCAAACATAGTTGGTGAATTCGCCTTCGGAATCAATCCAAAAGCCAGATTCACAGAAGAGTTTCTAGAGGTTGAAAAGATGTTAGGAACGATTCACGTAGCCTTCGGACACAACACTGACATGCCCGGAGGAAAAAATGCCTCTAAAAACCACATGGACTTACTGATATCCAAACCCACCGTGAAGGTAACCAAAGAGGATGCAACAATCCTTACGGTTCTTGAGAATGGTCACTTCAAGATTTGACCCACAACACCTACGGACAGGGAAGCCAGATCTTCTGGCTTGAGGAGAGGACTCACACACGCAGAGGGTCTAGCCTAGGTCTTCTATAGGAGCCAAGTAGGCTCCAAATATGTGTTGGAGAGCCGAGAAAGCCACGGGCATTCGCGTTCGGGCGAGACTGAGGCATTTCCCGTTGTGAGAAACGCACGCGGAGGTTAGGGTTCAAACTCGTTTAGTTTCTTACTTTTTACTTTCTCGTTCTTGCCCAGATCAAATGTGCGGTCGACTGTCTGCCGCCTAGTGGTATAGGTGGTGTACTGAGTGTCAACTGGTCGCCGGAGCATTTGAAGAACCTTATCTGGTTCATGCCCACCCAGTTGGGAAACATGCTACCTTCTACATGGTGCGTAACCGTTCCCTTCTCTTCATTGACTTCGTAGGTTCCACAGTAGGCGTTGAATCCTTCGAAGGCAGCTTTTATCTCTTCTGGAGTGCCTCTCCACGGGTCATCTGAAGCAAACTTTGGCCGGTCGCGACGCATTAGCAGCGCGAAGAACAGCTTCCCACCCGAGTCATACATTAGCATACCAAACGGATTTCTGCCATATGGGTAACTCACTTCGCCACTTGAACTTCGGACTTCACATGAGAGGAGTTTCCACACACCTATAAGCTGTTTATTCTGCACCGTAGGGTTCTCCTTTTTTGTCAGTTATGAAAGAGAGCAATTTGAACCAAAAAGAATTTCGGTGCTCTCTACTGTTTCATAAAGCTTCTAGATTTACAAACGAGCTAAGTCACGTATCCCGGGCTACCATGACACCGTAGACAGGTCGAGGTTTAAATTCTCGGAATTTGCCTGAAGCACGAAATCTAAAAATGCTGTAATAACTGAGTGGGATGTGAACTCCACAACAAGTGGCGACATCTCCCAATAAGGGATTCCTAAGGTCTGTTTTCTCTGATAA
>Ga0315312_1001504_pt1 | contig 17976 bp, 24 predicted proteins | sample TDP7_MG_FD_203629 | JGI IMG/M metagenome (GOLD analysis project Ga0315312, IMG submission 203629) | Freshwater sediment microbial communities from Lake Towuti, South Sulawesi, Indonesia - TDP7 | ecosystem: Environmental > Aquatic > Freshwater > Lake > Sediment | place: Indonesia: South Sulawesi... | reverse complement strand
AGGCCAACGAGAAGATCCAGCTCCTCACTAAAGAGCTAGGCGATACGAATCTGGAAAGGGAGAGGGTCGCAACGGAATGTAAAAACGTTAGGGAAGGGTACGAGGCACTGAAAATGGAATACGAATCCATTAAGCTAAAGCTGAGTAAGTTCCCAAAGGTTACTATTGATTAGGTATACATAATATCGATTAGTCTGCCTCTAGATCGATATTATGGAGGATCTGAACGTATGCCCGTAGTAGCATGTCGAGCATGCGCATGGATAAAGCTCAAGTATATAGTTTACATATGCTGTGGGCGGTAATCCATTGGCCAAGAAGAAAACCCAAGTAAAGTTAGCAACTGAGGCCGCTCTGAAAAGGGAAATCACTCGATTGGATAAGGGCGTAGGGCAGGCCCTAACGTTATTGAAGGGCATCAGCGCAGAGGTCAAGTCATCATCCAAGGCTACAGCAAAGATAGCGGGTATCGAGAAGCAGATCGCGGCGCTGCAGAAGCAGGTTGCGGAGGCCTCCAAGAAGGCCGTCAAGAAACCACGTAAACTTTCGGAGATGAACATATTCGTGAAGGATCAGATAAAGTCCGGAAAGAGCTTCTCCGAGGCGATACAGGCCTGGAAGGCCTTCAAGGCATCTAAAGCCGCATCGAGCGCTGAGCTCTCGGGAACATCGGGAGAGGGTTCATCCACCATCTAGACCGGGATAACCAAAACATCAGATAAATCAAGAGATCTAGTGACCGCGTGCTATCAGGCTTCTCCATCGAATGGCAGAAGTGAGAGATGGGCAGTTCATTAAGTTGTGTCTTCTAGGGTTTTTGCCATGAAAAGCCATTGGGGTCTGGATTGTGGTGAGATTTCATGTGAGCGTTTCACCCTCTAACTCCCCATATGCCATTTTGAGACCCTACGATAGTTACTTTTATTTATAGATGGACCATATCTCACGCTCTCTGCTGAAAGTAACCCCAAAACCTGAGGGTGTGTGTGGGGCAGTATTTCAAGAAAGAATAAAAGCTAGTTAATATAGCGGTGGACCTCATATGCCTCTTGTCAATGAGCGAGATCTGCTCTTACCTGCCCTGAAAGAACGAAGGGCAGTCGGCGCCTTCAACGCCAATAACATGGAGATGGTTCAGGCGTTCATCTGGGCAGCAGAAGAAACTAGTAAGGAGATAGGTCAGCCGGTTGATCTGATCGTCCAGCTCAGCCCGGGCGCAAGCAAATATGCCGGGTGGGCGTTGGGCGCTGGGCTAGTCAAGATCGCCGCTGCCGAAACGGAAGTTCGCGTCGCCCTGAATCTTGATCATGCAACGGAGATCGACCAAGTGAAGAAGGCCTTGGATATGGGGTTCACGGCCGTCCTATTCGACGGCTCAGCGCTGCCCTTTGAGGAGAATATCAAGCTGACCCGGCAAGTGGTAGGGATGTGTCATTCGAAGGGCGTCCCCGTAGAAGCCGAACTGGGTAAAATCCCAAAGATCGAGGACTACTTCACTTCAACGGAGATCGCCAACCTGAGGACCCTTCCAGCGCCGGAGGCAGTACAGATCATTCGGAGGAAGGCGGGCAAATCGGTCGAAGACTTGATGGCGAAACCTGAGGACGTTGAGAATTTCGTATCAAAGACTGGTTGTGACTTTCTTGCAGCCGCCTTCGGCTCAATCCACGGCATCTGGGACGATATCTGGCCAATAAGGGTGGATCGTCTGATCGCCATCCAAAAACGGACTAGTCTCCCTTTGGTCTCTCATGGGTCTTCAGGAATTCTCATGGCGCCTAAGGACGCCCGGGAGAAAGGGATCGATCTGGTCAAGGGCGAGGGCACGCTTCTCGACGCCATCCAGACTGGCGGGGTGACCAAGGTCAACGTTGCCACAATCCTATCGATCTCGTTCATAGAAGGATTCGTCAAAGCATACCAGGCCAACCCGAGCGAGAAAGACTTCCGTAAACTCGGAGGCCCGGCCCGCGACAGGGTCAGAGATAAAACCAAGGAATACATCCGCCTCTTCGCTGGTCGGGTTTAAAGGAATAAAGAGCATCCAAGTCTTTATTGTGGCACAGGTCATGAAGTCATTGACATAAACATCTTTACCAGGTAGTTAGTCTATTGACATAAGGTATCCAGTTGTAACCCGGGTAAATTCCTTCGTAAGGCTTACTCGCGTGGTATGCGCATATCCGTAAATACTACTCCTCATCTGGCCCTCTCTTATTGTTCCCCGACCCATTTTTCGACGTATAGTTGCCCTCTATCTCGAGGTGAACATAGGAGCCTAATGAGGCTAGGGAATTTGGTCGCTGTAGATGGGAATCTAGACAAGAGCAATCCCCCTCGATTCATGTGAGTATCAAAATTCCCCATTAAGGCCCAAGCCCGTTCGAACATGAAGTAGGATAGAGTTCCGATGGTTCATGGGCGTGGGTGTCATTGATCTTCGACTCCACGCCTTAGTTAATGTAATATAATGGATGTTGAAGGCATGAATGATTCATCCATAGGGGAGATATAGGACGGCCATGGGCATGATGATGACGAGGTGAGGAGTTTGGCTCCGACCTGGGCCTTGCTCGACGTTTGTATGGAGGCCGCTTCAGCCCTTGTGGGCCTGCTGGTGGGCATCTACGCCCTGAAGGCTTACAGGACGGTTAGGGAAAGGTCCCTGCTCTACCTGAACACCTCCTTCCTAGTGATCGGCTCCGGTATGTTGACCAGGGTCTTCGTCCTCGTCTACCTCATCGCGACCCAACGCCTCCAGCTCCATTTCCTGCTGCAAGCTGCAAACCTGATCTACATCCTCTCGACCCTAGCGGGATATTTGATGTTAGCCCTTGCTTATTCGGGGAGGGGCTTGGGGAAAACCGCGATCACCGCCCAACTGGTCTCCCTATTAGAGTTGTCCCGCCCCTTGTTGCTCTTTCACATGATAGATGCCTTCCTCCTGATATACGTCTGTTCGAACCTGGTGAGCAGCTACATCGCCGATAGGAGCAGGGCGCAGCTGATCGTCTTGGCTGGCTTCCTCCTCATCCTCTCGTCCCATGCGATGCCGCTGTTGGCGTTCATCTACCCGCCCCTCCTATTCTTGGAGGCCGCAATCAGGCTTGCTGGCTTCCTCTCCCTGTTCGTGGCGCTGGCTACGGTGGCCTTACGTAGATGACGGACCGCGCTAAGGTGAAGTACCGTTCGCAGATGAAGATACTTGCCGACATGCTCGAGGCGATCGAGTCGGATGGCGGCAGGTCATTGCCGACGAGGATAATGTTCAAGGCCAACCTTTCCCACGACAGGCTTGAGAAGTATATCTCGGATTTAATGCAGCTCGGCCTCGTAGAGGAGTTGAGGGACGGGGACAAGGTCGCATATGGCCTTACGGGAAAAGGCGTAGACTACCTCGTTGAGTTTCGACGGGTCGTGGAGTTCGCGAAGGCCTTCGGGATCCCATTGTGACCTGCGCGCATTTATATCATATGAATTCCCAGCACCGAAGGATACAGGCCATGGAGTAAATCGAAGTAGAAAAAAAGGGTGGAGAGGAGTCGCCTAGCGGCCTGACGTTGAACCTCACGTTGCGATTGCTCTCTCTTTCCTCGCTAAGCACAAGAACCTGAAGCCGTAGTTGTCGTCGTCCACACTTCCCCTTCCTTGCAGCGAAATGACAAGGCGCCCCCTAACCGCTTTACCATGGCCTTGCAGGACCACCTTGACATCGTCACCATCCAAATGGAGGGCAATGTGGCGTCCCCTTGTATTGTAGCTGCCTTCGCCCTGGATTTCCATGGCCTTTCCATCTATCGTCATCGTACCACTTTCGACTACGAATTTGACCTCGGGACCGGCAACATCTGTGATCCTGATCTCCAAGAGGAGGGAGGCCCTGAACCTCTTCCTGACTCCATCGTCATAGACATTGACGGCCAAACCCTTGCCCCTGATGACGAATCGATCTTCAACATCTATGACGAGTTCGGGTGCGTTCGAGGCATCGATTCCGGGTTCATCGGCCTGACCGAGCACTGGGACCGCGAGGGGTAATACCAGACTGCAAGCGATCATCGCGAGGATTATCACCTTCTTCATCTCTATCACCGATATGAGAAGCGCTCATTTGAAGATATATGGCTGCAGGATGATGGGTATAGATGATTCGTACATGTGTGCGCATCTGTCGTAACGTCGCATGACGAGAGCCATGCGGTGTAAAAGTTGAATCCCGGGCTCACTCCGGTCGTGCCAGGATGAGTGGGATAGACCGCAAGTACCCGCGTCCACAGCAATCTTAAATATCTGTGGCATATGGCACATATTGACTTGAGATGGCTTTGAAATTTTTAAAGGGAAAGAGAGCGCTCAAACTGAGTTACAGGGCCATCATAGTTGCCACGATAATCCTCTTCATCGCCGGCATCTCCAACCTGGTTCTTTTCCTAGGAGGGCTCACTGGTTCCTCGTTCTCCCCAAAACTGAGCCGAGATGAGATCACGGGCGATTGGGCGCTAGCGTTCAGTGGAAACCTGATGAATAGAGGTTTTCTGGACGTGACCCTGTTCTTCGAGATAACGATACTCGATATTGACGAAAACGTAATTGCCACGAACTCGACGACCGCGCTCGTAAAGGCGGGAAGCAGTCAACCGTTCTCCTTGGTCATGAGGATTCCGGCCGACATGGTCCCGGACGGGAAGATCGAGGAGGCCAGGGGCTACTTTCAAATGAGGATGGCCGTCAGGGAACTGATGAACTTGATGGGTCTCACGCAACTAATGAAGATCGGGAGCGGCGGCCAATGAGGATTAAAAGGAAGACGGTGGCCGTTGCCCTTTTGGCCCTAGTATTCCTCGTAGCCTTACCGCTTGCGCTGGAAATGTATCTTCCTGGGGAATTCCTCCGGGCATTCTCCACAATGGGCGGGATCGACCTAGCAGCTCTCATGAACAAGGTGGCTGTGATGGGGGCGACGATGTCCGCCTTCATCATCCTGAGGGGTTCGGTGGAGAAGTTTTCTCGGGATTGGCTAGCTCTATCCATTGCCTACAAGGTCTTTTGGCTTATGATCGTGATCTTCGCCCTTGGCCTGGGAAGCATCGAGAATTTAGGACAGGCCGTGCTCGGCAGCAACAGCGATACCGCGACCAATATCGTGACCGTCGATTTCAGGCTGTTCGCCTTTCTTGCGGCGTTAATAGTGGCTCTGATGGTCGCCCACTCGGTCATCGAATATCGAGAAGGCAGGCTCCCTCCACGAAATGATATGAGCTGCTAAATTATTAATTACTCCGATGCAGTATGAGAAAAATAGATTTAAGTCCCAATTCCAAGGCAGATAATTATGAGAAGGGCCCATCGCAGAAAGCCAAAAAACATAGACGACTACCTCGCATCGGTCCCGAAGGAGGCGAGAACAGCCCTGGAAAACCTCCGTAGGACGATAAAGGCTGCCGCGCCTATGGCCGAAGAAGCCATCAGTTATCAGATGCCAGTTTTCAAATATCACGGGCCATTGGTCTTCTTTGCCGCATTCAAGGACCATTGCAGTTTGTTTGCAGGTAAATCGATCATGAAGACATTCAGAAGCGAACTCAAGCCCTATGACACTTCAGGGGCGACCATCCATTTCAATCCAGGAAACCCACTGCCCGCGACGCTCGTAAGGAAAATCGTCAAGGCACGAATTAAAGGGAATGAAGCCCGGAAAAAAAGACGCAAATAGGACACATGCATATCCTCGGGATAGGGCATTCCCTGATCTGGACCAGTCACGTAACCCCCATTCGGAGCCAAAGATGTTTATTGCCCTTTTAACTTCCCCTCGGTAGATCCTATCATCAAGAGGTGGGAATCCACTGCGCCCTTAAGCGCCATCTTCCCCTCGCACTTATCTCATTAGCGCGACACTTGGGTATGTATACAAAGACCCTCTTTAAATTCCAGAATCCATGCTCCTCCGGTTCGATCCCATTTGTTCCCTCAGCTTCGTACGACTTCTATCCGTGCCCTGAAATCCTCTGGCCTCGTTTCACTCCGCGGACTCTGATGCTCACGATCGATTCAGCGAGCTCCCTGATCTTCCTTGGCGGTATTTTCAACCTCTTGACGATCTTCCTCACGGTAGGATCATCGACCACGTATTCGAGCGGGAACCGCGTCTCCTCAATGATCGTCACATCCCTAAAGCCCGCTGCTTGAATCATTTTGATGTATTCGCCCTTCAACGCCGCCCCGGAGATGCAACCGATGTAGGCCTCCGCGCTGCGCCTTATGGCCTCGGGCAGCTTCTTCAACAGGACGATGTCCGATATCATCAACCTGCCCCGCGGCTTAAGGATCCTGAAGGCCTCTTCGAAGACCCGTCCTTTATTCGGCGATAGATTGATCACGCAATTGGAGATCACAACGTCGACGGAATTGTCCGCGACAGGCAGGTTCTCGATCTCCCCGAGCCTGAATTCCACGTTCTTATGCCGGAACTTCGACACGTTCGATCTCGCCTTATCGATCATCTCGGGAGTCATGTCCACGCCGATCACCCTTCCCTTTCTGCCGACTTTGTTTGCTGCGAGGAAGCAATCGAGCCCCCCTCCTGAGCCTAGGTCCAATACGGTCTCCCCCTTACGTAGGGAGGCGAGGGCCACCGGATTCCCGCAGCCGAGCCCGAGATCGGCGCCCTCTGGGACGGACCCCAATTCGCCCTCGCTGTAGCCGATCCTCCTGCTGACGTCGGACTCGCAACAGGATGAAGCGGAGGGGCCACAACAGGATCCTTTGGCTTTGGCGATCCTGGCGTAGCCTTCCCTTACGCTCCTCCTTATCGTTTCCTCCTCCACAGCAAGGCCTCCTACTTCCGCAGCTCCCTCAGCATGGGGCTCAATACCCTATTAACGGCGTTTCCAAGCCTCTCCGCCTTCAGCATCATAATGCAGCATATTTCGCGATCGCGTTCATAGCCGATTATGGCCAGCTTATCGTTCGGCTTTAGCTTGGCCCTCTTCCTGATGTCTTTGGGGAGCAGTATCTGTCCCTTTGAGTCCAGCGTCACGACGGCATCGACTTTGCAACATTCCGCGTTAACGGACTTCATCTCTCCGCGGCCTAGACGGGGCATCGGGGATAATTAAGCATTTCTGATTTTGGAGAATATTCTGAATTTTATGATTTTTGACTCATAAAACCGACTTTTTGAGGTGATTGCAAGCCTTGTGCCTGGGGCTAAGCTAGCCAATGTTCTAGGTGGGGGACATACGTCCAATATGGCGATGAGCGGCGAATTCAACAGGAAAGTTCTCGATTTCCTGATAAATTAATTAAGATTTCATCCAATCCTTTTCGAGTACTCACCACACTTATGCGCAGCGCCATAAAGCGCGATAATATTATCGACCGGAACATCCGCTAAGATGCTATGAGTGGGTGATAATATGAGACCGCCCCCAACTGCCACGGTCCTCATGCGTTCTATGACTTCGGCCTTCACATCGGCAACAGTGCCAAACGGCAGCGTCTTCTGGATGCAGATCGTCCCATGAAAGGCAAGTTTATCCCCAAACGCCCCCTTCACGTTGGCGGGATCCATCTGCCTCGCCATCGGTTGCACCGGATTCAGGATGTCGAGGCCCGCGTCTATCAGATCCGGGATTAGGGGGAAACAATTTCCATCCGAGTGGAACATCGTCTTGACCCCGAATTTCCTATACTCTGAGAAGAGCGTCGCATAGCGCGGCTTGAAGACGTCCCTCCACAGCTGGGGGGTGAAGAAAAGATTCCTCTGGTCTCCCACGTCGTCCGCCGTGAAGACGATGTCGATCCTGTCCCCGAACTTCTCAAGGGCCGCGACCGTTATCTCCCTGTGGAAATCCATCACATGATCGAGGATGGCATCCGCCATATGCTTCCTCGACCTGAGGTCGATCAGGAAATTCTTGAAGCCCCGGAGGTACCAGGCGCGTTCCAGCAGATTCCCACCCATGCCGAATACTACTCCATAATCAGGGCCGATGGCATCGATGCCCCTCTCGAGGGCCTCCAATCTCTCAGGGGCGTGGGGATCCAACCATGCGTACTCTTCAACATCGGACACGTCCTGCGCGGAAGCGAGAGGATGATATACGACGCGAGTGGTCGCGTGATAACCCCACCACCTGACCCCCCATTCGTCGTCCCAGCTCCCATCCCCAAATGTCCTGCCCCTCCAACCTGAGGCAGGACCTGGGCTTGACCACCTCACGTCAACGCCCAATGCGCGGAGGCATCCCTCCTCGGATCGGACGCCGAGGGCCTTCTTTAGGGATTCGACAATATATGTCGTCGGCCAGATGAGATCGACTGGAACCCTATCCGCCTCCTCAAAGTTAATGGCTCGCTGTACCCTTTCCCTTGAATTCACATTCGTTGCGATTAGGAATAGAGAAATAAACGTTTTTGCCTTGGGAAATAAATAGCTGGTGTTTGAGTTAAAGGGTGGTTTGGTGGATAAGGGAAGATAAATAATAGAAGGACACGCTTCCAAAGACGAGGGAACTTAATAGGCTAGCAAGAAACAGGATGAAAACACGTCCAACGCGGATAGGTGAAGAGGGTAATAATATGGAAGATATAAACGTACAAATCAGAAAGGACATGCGGAGAGGGACAGCGTACGCGTTAGTCGTCCCTCCCCTCTTTGCAGCCCCTCTCTGTATCCTACTCTATCTCCTCGGAGCTGATATCAATCCGATCAAGGATCTATGGTATGTGGGGATACTTATCGGAAGCATATGGATGGCCAGAAAAGACGGAATTACGTTAAATGGCATCGGACTGGCAAGGAAGGGGTGCTGTAAGAGCTTGACTCTGGCGACAATCTGGGAGACGGCAACATTCCTTATGATCGGCGTTCCGACGTTCTATCTGCTTACCGGTCGATTGCCGGCCTTGATGCCCCTAAGCTCGGGCATGACCTATGCGGCCGTTCACTTCGCGCTCGTTGGCCTGGCTGAGGAGACATGGTTCAGGGGCCTTGTCATGAGGAGGCTATTGGATCATGGGATGGATGGTGTTGTGGCAGTTGTGTGGAATGCCACGCTCTTTATACTCATCCATGTGCCTGCATCCGTTCCCATGCTTCTCGAGAGCCCTGCCCTTTTCCCACCATATCTACTCAGCATGTCGTCGCTCTTCCTATGGTCGGCGGGGTTCGCGGTGATCGCCCTGAGGACAAGCAACATAGTTGGGCCAATTGTGTTACATGGCGTGGATGACTTCGTGAGCAAGATCCTTTACCCATTGAGCATCTAAATAGGTTAATAGACCAAGTAGATTCATATAATTTCGATTATCGCTCATAGAAAGTTCTTAAATATTAAGACAATTAATTCAACAACAACCGACAAGGTAGGCTGCATCGGGCGGGCCGTCGAGGGAGGAGATGTACTAGAAGCCCAGCAGTGGCCGTTCATTTAACCTCTTGGCAGCCACCGAACGGACTACGGGGTTCTGCCTATCGAGGGGTTCCAGATCCATCCCGAACAGCAGATGCCCCCAAAGCGAGGTATCACGCCTTACTCCCTTCTTATGACATAAAATCATATGGATAATCATATAGACTAGGTAAAATAGGTAAGGATTACGGGACGTTGCGAGGAACTTGATATCTATGAAAAGATACATGGGAATGATGAGCGATAGGAGGTGATTTTTTGACTAGGATGGAAAAGTCGATTGTAATCAAGGCTCCACCTGAGAAAGTGTGGGAGATGCTCACTCTGGAAAGGTGGCCAGAGTGGCAGGTAGGGGCAGCGGGCGCGTTCCTTGATCTGAAGGATCTGAAGTACACTTCAGAGGTGAACACTCCCAAGGACAAGTATAGAGTGGGTGCGACTGCTTATCCATCTGCTCACCCAAAAGCCGATTTCAAGGTGACAGAGAGCATCGAAAACGAGAAGATTACGTATCTTCATGGAGGAGAGTCTTCTATGGCATATATCCTGAAACCTACCGATGAGGGAACTGGGCTCACATATGCGTTGGACTCTGAATTCAAATCAATGCAAGATAAGATTCTCATGAAGATATTTGGACGCTTAGGCGAAAGGGATGTGATGAGATCGTTAGAGAAGTTGAAGGCCATTCTGGAGAAATAGGCAAAAGGTGCAGAGAGCGAGGCAAAAGAAACAAGGTGAAAAGCACATCCGGCATCAACCTAGCCTTGATTTCCCCGCCCAGGTCGGCTGGATCATCAGTTAACAACATAAGAGGCTCACCATACAAACTCAAATTAGGCCTTCATCGATCATCTCTTCAAGGGGATTCCCCTTGATTTCAAGTGGTAGCTCCACTAGGGCCCTTTTGCGTGAAGACTGAAAAATCGCCATTATGATCTCAAGTGCTGCCCTCCCCCTCTTCCCACTTGAGAGATGGTCCCTGCCCTCTTCGATCGCCTTTGTGAGCTCGAGCATTTCCGCATGGAAAGGATCAGCTTTCAAAAGCTCGGGGCATTGGATTCCTTTGGCATTCACGACCTCGAGCAACGATTCTAGAGCATTGACCTCGATCTGCCCCTCATCGCCGATAACGTGGAACCTGAAATCCTGCGGGGCGAATTCGCCGAGCTCTATGACCGCCTCAACTCCATTTCCATACTTGGCATGTCCCATGGCCATGTCCTCTACGTACATGTCCGGGTGATTCGCGGCCCCAAATCTCTTCCCCCTCCTGTCGATCTGTCCCATGACCCATGTCGCGTCAACATCCATGTTGAGATAGTCCACTAGATCTATGACATGCGAACCATTGTTCATCAGATCTAGACTGCAGTGGCCCCATATGAGCTCAAGTTCCCCTATGCCGACGGACTCGATGACCTCTCTGGCTTTCGCGCTTTGAGGGTCGAATCTATGCTCGTGTCCAGTGGCTAGGACAATGCCGCTCTTCTGGCATGCATCGATCATTCTATCCGCCTCGCCAAGGTTCATGGCCAAAGGCTTCTCGCACATTATGCCCCTGACCCCACTACGAGCTGCACTTAAGGTAACTTCACAGTGTGTTTTTGGCCAAGTGCACACGCTCACGATATCAAGGCCACCAGCTTCGAGCATCTCTACGTAGTCCAAATATTTTCGCGTGATGTGGTATCCATCAGAGAAGGCATTCAGGTTTGTAGGATTTATGTCTGAACATGCAGCTACCTCAACACCATCGATTGAGAGATATGCTGCTGCATGAACTCTCCCTATGCCTCCGCAGCCAACTATACCGACTCTGTATTTGGCCATTACCTTCCGAATCCTCTTACGTCATCAGCCTTCGATTGCCATGGCTCTACAGGGAAAGGCGCAAGTGCCTTTAATCCGAGGGGTGAGGGCCATGAGTTTCACCCTTTCCTTCCTGATCTTCCTGATGTTGATCAGGGGGGCGAGGATGAGGACGCCCCTGGAGAAGAGCTTTTTGACCAAGCCCTCCGATTTCCTGGGGTCATCGTAGCACGGTATATCTCCCCCCAAGATGGATACTTTCCTGTCCAACACCCAATCCAACGCCTCCCTGCTGAAGTGCGGGCTTCCGCTTATGAAATTCCCCTCATGCCACTTGCTGTCCCAGGAAGTTGAGACCAGGAGGGCGTCCCCTTTCCTGACCTTGGACTTATACGGGGATAATTCGTCGAGCTCGATGTGCTCCAGTGGGCCCTTCGCCCTCAATTTCACGACGACCGCGTTTGTGATGAGCCTCTCAGGGGGCACATCATCGAGGGAGGGCGCGTTCTCAAACCAGTGGGCTGCCGTCTCCAAATATGTGCCGGTAATCGACCCAAGCGTGATGGAGTAGCTTACGACCCCGTTTTGGTGGATTATTTTTCTTATACTGACTTCGGGAAGGGGAGGGCCATAAGTCCACATCCCCTCTTCGATCAAACCCGTCAGGTCTATGATTCTCATGGCTTCAGTTCATGGCAACAGCAATTTAACACTTTCACTAATGCCGCTGCAGATTACACGTCGATTCCCGAGCTCATGTGACTTCGTTGATGAAGTCCACTTTGCTGCATCTAGGATGATGCGAAGGTACATCTCTGAAGTTTACTTGTAGATCGTGAAATTCGCTTCCCTTCATATAACCCTCAATGTCTCCGTTACAATCAATAATATAATTAGATGAGAGGACATCCTAGCGCGTTTCTTTGAGTCTATGCAGAATATCCCCGTATGGTCGACTGGAAATGTTTGTAGTTGGATAACTCCAGCTTAAACGATATAGTTTTATATAGGTAACAGATTTGTTACTCTGAAGTGATAATGCGTAGGAGCGTATACGAGATAAGGGATAAGGTCCTCAGCGGGAAGAGACTCGTGCTTAATCCCCTTCAACTCTCAAACTTGGCTCTGATCCCCAGGGAGCATGCCAAGGTCTATGCAGGTAGAATGGTGAAAAAGGGCTTCGCCCACAGGCTCGCGGAGGGCGTGATATCCTTTACGGACGATCCCTTCGTCATCGCCTCCCAGCTCATAGAGCCCTCCTACATCTCATTCATCGGGGCCCTCTACCTCCAAGGCATGATCCAGCAGATACCAGCGATCGTTGAATGCGTAACCACAAGGAATAGCTTGAGGCTCGAGCGTCTTAAAATCGAATACCACAAGGTACGCCCTTCGCTTTTCTACGGATATGAGCGCATAGAACGGTATGGAGGCTACGTTTTTGTCGCAAAGCCCGCGAAGGCGGTCATCGATCTGGTATACTTCGGCCTCTACCCGAGGGAAATAGAGCTCGATTTGAATAAGGTCGAGTTGGCCTCCATGGTAAAGGCCTACAGGAAATTAGGGGACTATAGAGCGAAGAGGGTAGTGGAATGGGTGGAGAAAGATGCTGGATAGGAACCAGATCCTGGCCATCGCCAAGACGAGGAGGTTGAGCCCTTGGCAAGAGGAGAAGAGGTACATGCAGGCTTTGGTGCTATATTCCCTGAGTTCTTTTCCAATCATCGCTAAAGGCGGAACTTACCTCTGGTATTTCCACGGATTGAACAGGTTCTCTGAGGATCTCGATTACACGGCGGAAAGGAAACTAGTGGGAGACATGGCCCAAGACGTGAGCAGGACGCTTGAGCTCTTCGGTGTCCACAACGAATTCAAGATCGTTAAAGATGATCGATATACATTCTCGTTCAGGATAGGGGCACAAGCCCCATTGTATCGCAATGAAAAGGACACCTGCTACGTTTACGTTGAGGTAAGTCGTAGGGAGAGAGTGTTGAAGGAGGCGATATCCCTGACACTGGATGAGCCTTTCTATGGAATACCCATGACATACTTGAAAGGGATGAATCTGAAGGAAGTTCTTTCGGAAAAGGTGAGGGCCGTTATGGTAAGGGGAAGCGCAAGGGACCTTTACGATACGTGGTTTCTTGTTGGTAAGAAAAAGGTAGAACCTGACAAGGGTTTGATGGACAAGAAGCTGGCATTTTACGACAGATCCTTCGATAAGGCCAATTTCCAAGCGAGAGTTGAGAGGGTTGGGAGATATTGGTACCAGGAATTAAAACCGATAGTCATTGGCGCGTTACCAAAGTTTGAGGATGTCAAGGAGGATGTGATTGATTTCATCCGGTAACGCCCTCAGGTTAGCCCCATCAGAGACCAAATCGCTGTAAAGTTGAGGTCTATCAATGGGGAAATTTGGGACATCTCGTTCTGATAGGTCAACAAATCAGAAAATATGATATTAAAGGAATTAAAAATACTCCTTGCATAAAAGTAAGCTTATTAATATTCCTGATGCCAAACCTATAGTGGGGAATGCGCAAGACCATAGTACTAGCCGGGATGCCATTAGCCGTGCTGGGAGCCGTTCTACTAAGCTACGGGCTTCTGCTTAGAGGCCAATCCACCATTGAATCCCCTGGCCAGTGGCAAGTTACATGGTACGCAATGAGGGACAGATACGGGACCTGGGGCGATGTCATAGATAGCGGTACGCTTCAGACGATCTTCAGCGTTGATCCCCTACCACTGGCTTCCTCGCGGGAGGAGCCAATAGGCTTCAAAGCCCTTCTTGAGGTGCAGTTTCCAAAGGACATGACAGTTCAATTTACCCTAGGAGGGGACGATGGCGCAATCGCTCTCTACATGGACGGCAATAGCGTCTTTGGCCTTCAATGCCCGGATCCCAACGTATCGCAGTCGTCTGAGGCCCTAGTGACTGCCGGAAGACATGCGCTCGAACTCCAGTACTACCAGGTCCTGGTAGAGGATGACGCTGCTGCGTCGTTCAATATGATTAACCCGGAGGAGCAGGGAGCCATAAACATGGCGACGGGTGGCGGCGCATTGATCTTCATTGGAATCGTAGTGGCGATGTTAGGTTTCATGTTGAAGCCCAAGGCCTCCAGCTGAAATATGCGTGAGTCCTTCAGCTCTCGCCTTGATTGATTCTCCTAGATATATTGAAGTATAGACAATCAGATGCTAAAGATATACTTGAAGCGATAAAGGATCCTAATATACTATTCTAGGAAGAGCGCGGGCATCACCTCGACGTAATGGCGAAATGGCTCCCGAAGAAGGGCTTCAAGATACTGCCGAAATTCCTCGACAAGGACTACAGGCCTGGCGCTGTGGGCGACGAGGACGACGGGCTCATAACCAGCTGAAGAAACAGGGCGAGAAACACATCCAACATGGATAGGTATCCTCAACTTTATAATCGACGCAGGATTCCCACTTAAACTAGTATTCAAACATACGTTTTTATACAAACGTGTGTTGAAAGCGGTGTTGGTATGGGGGTATTGTATTGAGCCCCACCCAATTACAGCTGCGCGGTTATTTGTTGTTGTTCTTAGGGATCTTCACGATTTTTTGTGAGCTCTTGTGGATCAATTATATGTTAACTGGCAATGTACCCCCTGAAAGGATGGGGGAATATATCTTGGTAATTTTACTTTGCTTGGGAGTAATAGCAGTTTGCTTCTATTTTTTCTGGTGGAGTAGAAGAGAGAGACGTCACTTTATAGTAAATGCTGATGATGGCTTTGTGGTTCATACGTTCACTATGGAATGTAGAAACATTAAAGGCAAGTAGTTGTGTGTGGGGATAAATTCCCCCTGTCTGCGGGAACTGCACTACGCTCAAGCTGAGGAAGCCACACGTAAGGGAATATATTAAGAAACCATGGTATTCTTTCAAAGTAACTGTTCGATCTCAGATATTCTATCGCACTTGTAGTCCGGCTTGAAGTTTGGATCTCTCGCATTATGGGTCTTGCGTTCTCCCTGAAGCACTAGAATTGTCTTGAACCCAATTTCCGTGGCGCCTTCTAGATCGCATATTTCGTCGGACACAAAGACGCATTCATCCGGCTTTAGCCTAAGCCTTTCGAGCGCCTCAAGATATATGCGCCTGTCAGGCTTCCTTACTCCTACCTCATATGACAGAATAACGCATTCAAAGAACTGGGGTAAGCCCAAGCACGCCAAAATGTCCGATAGACCTACGGGACAATTGGAGACCAACGCAAGTTTATACTTTCTCTTCAGAGCCTTTAGGGCTGGAATCACACCCTCATATAGGCTACATATCGTGCCTAGATGGCGTTCTCTAAGTTCTGTAAGATCTTTGATAATTTCTCGATTCTCAGTTATGCCCAGATCGCGTAGGAGCAATCCCCAGAACTCGTTAATGCCTTTCACTTCCCCTTTGGAGCTCTTACCATATGCATTGTCTATAATGAGGGATAAATCATCCAAGCTCTTCTTGTATCCGTGGCTTTTGAGTACTGTAGCAATGCCTTCTCTGTATCTCCTATCACCATCTTCGTCTAGATATGCCAGAGTGTTACCGAAGTCAAAAAGAATTCCCTTGACATCCATGATATCGGTATCCCTCTCTTCGCAGCTGACTGAACAAACAATCAAATAAAGCTTGCCATTTGTGGTTCTGGATTTCTCGATAAATGCATCCATCTCTCCACATTTTACTTTTGTAGGGAAAATAAGTCATTCATCGACATACCTAACCCTTCAAATTCTAGGGCATGAGTTAGAAATAAGTATTCTGGGGCCATATGAGGAATAGAAGTAAATGGAAGAGTTTGTCACTCTATTTCCCGATCAGGGAGTCGCGATCCTGAACAGGTCATTTATCGCCGATCCATATTTGAGATGTACCTGTAAAGGCATCGGCATGATCAAACAGATTATGGAAAAGCTCTCTCAACAGGGTTATAGGTAATTGGCCGCACCACTGCATTTGGATATCAAATCATAAAAAAAGAGGAGTTTAGAGTAATACTAATGGTATACCATTCTTCCCCAATAGTCAGTCTTAAAGGCTCTTGAGAAGAAATCACAACTAGGAAGGTCTTTAGATGAAGCCTATAACAAGCGTTCGCCTTTATTGCATACATCGCAATTAGTCAGTCTAATATACCAAATCTCGCTTTAAGATAAGTGGTCAGGGCCTTGGAGGAATGGAAGGAATGGAACATCGAGAAACGGTGGGGGAATAGAAAGGCCACATTGATGGTCGCCATAACTCTGGCTGTTGTACTGGGGCCCATTGGCATAATCTATTATCAAATAATGCATAACACTTTCGTGTATTATTTCATGGTCGCCGATGATGAGATTATTGCAAGCGATGGACGGGGACCTTATAGAGAAGGCATCGATGGGATATATTACGGTAGGGATGAGGATATTTACACAGGATGTTTGAACCTGAATGGCAGCTCCAGATCAGTCATAGTGAACTTCACTCAAGCCCATTGGAAGGATGCAAACCTGATGGATGTGCCATCTAGGCTACCATCGAAGAACTACCGCATGATGTTATTGTTCTTCGTCATCGGCTATGAAGGAAATCCCGTCGACTGGTATGAGATGGGCATAGGGGATTACATTGGATACAAGTCGCCTCAGATACAGGTTCAATTTTACCTCAAAGATTATGACACGGGTCAATTCAAAGGCCTCTATGTATGGCGAGATAACGAGACCGATAAAGTGACCTTTGACGGGACTACGAGGAGCATCTATAGGGACTATAACGTGTGGTTGCCCACGACAACCCCAGAGCCTCCCCATTCGCTCCGCGATGACGGATATGTGACGCTGATGAGGGTCAACGAGGGGAAATGGGTCCTCGACGTCAACGCTTGGTTCCTGACCTACTATCTCACAATTCGTGGCGACATGTTGAAGTATTACGTTAAGTTAAGCCTCTACCTGACAATAAGCAGGTATAGGGCGATATAGCTGATTGGGGGAAACGCCATTGAATATAGAGAAGTGGATATTGGTAATAGTATTAGGTCTTGCAATGATACCCGTAGGCATCTATACGGCCCTTAAACCGAGCTACAATGAAAGGCTGGAGACAAATACAACCAGGTTATTTAATGACACAGCCCTCAGAGTTGATGTTGGCTCAGAAAGGTACTTCAATTACACTGGTTTTACCACTTATGATGTCCCTGGTGAACTGCAAGACGTCAATATCACTGGCGTAGTAGAGGAGAGGAATAGGGCCCTCTTTTTATTTAAGGTCATAGATGGAATCGAAGTCGAAAAAATAGAGTCGGGATTCCCAGGCTTCAATTATTATTATATACACTGGGTCATCGGCACCGCTCACTTTAATTTCGCCATATACGATTTTGATGCGCTACAGATAGGCGTACATTTTTCGTTGGCAATCATAACTCATCAAAGACCATTGAAGTTGAACTCAGAGATGTCAATCTCACATGGACGTATAAAATCCTCTATGGGGAATATCGTCCAGGTGCTCCTATTGGCCTGTTGTCGATTGTTCTAGGTACTGTTCTAGCGATTGTCGGTATGAGAAAAAGAAAGGAGCAGGTAAAACCCCCTAAGTATCTGAGAACCATGATCACAAGATCCCATATGGATGGTTTTATATAAACAATGTATAAATCAAGATACTTCACAATTAGTCAGACTTATAGGCCATAGTTCATGTAAGCAAGATATGCTAGAAGGTATA